>Ga0206827_1105_pt2 | contig 11051 bp, 10 predicted proteins | sample Alteio_BWOrgCont_77_FD_152852 | JGI IMG/M metagenome (GOLD analysis project Ga0206827, IMG submission 152852) | Enriched cells from forest soil in Barre Woods Harvard Forest LTER site, Petersham, Massachusetts, United States -... | ecosystem: Environmental > Terrestrial > Soil > Temperate forest >...
GAGTCAGATAGGCGCATTGACGAATTCGACAAAGGACTTGTTGAAGCAATTCCCGGCGAAGAAGTATTCCGAAAAATAAGACAGAGAAAGCGAAAATGAACTGTCGATTTCTTCCGTCGGCCGCAGCGGAGTTTGAAAAAGCCGTCGCGTATTACGACGCCAATGTGGAATTCGGAGATGAATTCACGGACGAAGTTTTCGGCAGTATCGAACGCATTTGCATGTCGCCGAGCAAACGTCCCAGGAGTTCGAAAATGATTTCGAAAATCTCTAGAAAATGCGGTGTCAGAGGATTTCCATTTTTCATAAATTATCAAATTCGCAAGGACGAAATTCTCATCACTGGATTAGCGCAACAGGCGCAAACTTTTTTCGTGTGTGACCCGGAATGCTAAACCTACTTATCATGCAAAACATCTTCCCCGTCATCCTCGCCGGCGGCGCCTCGTCGCGTTTGTGGCCGGCTTCCAACCGCGAGCGTCCCAAGTGGGACTTGCGTCTTTTCAAAGCTTCCGGCGAGGCGAAGGCGCAGAGCCTGATCGAGGGCGCATGGGACCGCGCGCGGTCCGTTGCTCCCGCGGCGAATTGCTTCGTCGTCTGCGGCGGCGAGCAGGCGCCGCTAGTTCGTGCCTCGCTGCCCGAGTTGCCCGCTGAAAATCTGCTCATCGAACCCATTCCGCGCGACACATCCGGCGCGGTTGCTTACGCGGCGGGTGCGATTCTGAAACGCGCGATCGCGGACGGCATCGGCGAGCATGATGCCAAGATGTTCGTGCTCCCCGGCGATCACGTGATTTCGCCCGTCGCCCGCTTCGCCGAATGCGCCCAAGCCGCCGCGCGCGCCGCTTCCGCTCTCGACGCGCTCGTCACGTTCGGCATCGTCGCGCGCGAACCTTCAGTCGCATACGGTTACGTTCATCGCGGCGAAGAAGCCCTATTCGAAGAAACGAACGCGAGCGATTTGGAACACAGCGCCGCGCCGCGCGTTTTTCGCGTCAACGCCTTTAAAGAAAAGCCCGATCATGCGCTCGCACAGACGTATTTCCAATCCGGCGAATATTACTGGAACGGTGGCATTTTTATGTGGAGCCTGGCAACGCTCATGCGCGAATTCGAGCGCCAATTGCCGGGACACGCCGCGCTCGCGCATTCCTTAAGCCGCACGAAAAATCAGCAGGAATGGGACGCGTGCGCGCGCGAACAGTTTCCGGAACTCAAACGTATCTCGATCGACTTCGGAATCATGGAGCACGCGCAGAGCGTCGCGACGGTCGCCGCCGATTTCAACTGGGACGACATCGGTTCCTGGAGCGCCGTCGGTCCGTATCTCGACGACCACGAAGACAACGCGCAAGGCCCCGAAACGAAGATCATCGCGCTCGACGCCGCGAACAACCTGGTCTTCGCGCCGGGAAAGCGCGTGGCGCTGGTCGGCGTCGAAAACCTCGCGGTCGTCGTCAACGGCAACGACATTTTGATCTGTCCGCTGGCCCGCGATCAGGATGTCAAGAAGGTCAGCGAAGCGGCGGGGAAATAGAGCCATCGGAATGGACGCCTTAGCCAATCAACAGGGTACGAGATGCGTGGACTCAGAGACTTTTTTCATCATTGCGTTCCTCGTTGATCATTCCGCGCTTGACGCGGAAAAACGACGCATTTCAGCTTAGAGCTACGGGACAAAACCCACGCACCGATCTTTCGGCGGGGCAGGCCCGGCTGCTTCGCCGCGCCTCGCATCCGGACCTGTCGCGCTCGAAATCTCGGCACGCGGGATTTGTCCGGTAGCTCTTAGATTGAGTTTAAAACGACGAGGTCAAAGTGCTTTTTCGCGAAGATTCGCGAAATTCGTTGTTTTTATTCGTTTTCATCCTGCGCCGCTCCGCTCGACGGATGCAACGTCTCGTTCGCCGGGCTTCCCGGCGCGGAGTCGGGTTCGACGCTTCCGATCAGCGCGCTGACGGGGCTGGCGTGCGAACCGGGCGTGGGCGGTACTATCGCTCCGTGCGTGTCTCCGGGGAGAATCGCGTGCCGCCTTGCGAGGCGCTCGGGATTGGCGATCAGGTCGCTGGTGAACGTCCGCTCCTTTTTTCCCGACGCTTCTTCTCTGGCGGTGATTTTTTCGGCGCACTCGCTGGCTTTGGTGCCGTTTTCCATTTCGAGCACTTCTTCGCAGAGCGCCATGTACGCGCGCGCGGCGTGGCAGCTTGGGTCGAAGTGGACGACGGGAATGCCGTCTTTCTGGCTCTCGGCGACCTTGATGTTCTGTTTGACCGTCGTGGTGAAAATCTGTTCGTTCAGGCGTGCGTCGCGGCGCAATGTTTCGAGCGTTTCTTTCGAAACATTCGTGCGCCCGTCGAACATGGTCACCAGCACGCCGGTGACTTTCAGTTTTTTGTTGATGCCTTCGTTGATCATCTGAACGACTTCGAAAAGTTTTCCGAGGCCTTCGAGCGCGAAGGGATGGGCCTGGAGCGGGACGAGGACTTCGGACGCCGCGACCATGGCGTTGACCGTCAGCATCGAGAGGCTAGGGAGGCAGTCGATGAGAATGTAATCGTAGCGCGCGCGCGCGTTCACGAGCGAGCGGTCGAGGCGCGTTTCGCGGCCGATCATGGTGAACATTTCGATCTCGGCGCCGGAGAGATCGATGTGGCTGCGGACCATGTCGAGATTCTCCCATTTCGTCGGGACGGCGAACTTCAGCGCGTCGGAGTTGGGATCGGTGAGGAGTTCGTAGACGGACTCGCTCAAATCCTTCGCGCGCTGGCCCATCCCGATAGTCAGATTCGCCTGAGGATCGAGGTCGATCAGCAGCGTGCGCTTGCCGCGCAGCGCGAGTGCGGCGCCCAGATTCAGCGCCGTGGTGGTCTTTCCGACGCCGCCTTTTTGATTCAATATACAGATCACGCGAGCCATTTCGATTCCTCTCATCAACGGTCAGATCTATTCAAGGGGCGGCTAGTTTATACGCGGGCGAGCGGAGTGAAAATGCAGAAATCGAATCCAAAGCCACGCACGTCAGTGAGCGGCTGAATTTTGCTCGGAACCGGTTGCCGGCCTGCGCGCCGATGCGTGTCGCCAAAATATTTTTCGAGATTTTCCTCAAGTCCACCCTGACGGGCTGACGATGAGTAGTCCGATAATGTTTTCGAGAGATTCTCGAAAAACACGCGTTTTTGGACGAAGAAAAGTGATTCGGATCGAAAAAAAATGTGCGAATCGTCCTTATAACACCTATAACTATCGTACTGTTATTTAGTTATACTTTAGTAAAAAAAAGTTGTTTTATCTCTTGCGCGACTCCGAAGATGTGGTATTAGTAGAGATGTAAAGCACATTCAGTTGTGGATTGAAAACTTAGCTCTCGATGACGGTGCCTTCCGGACTTACCCCCCCCCACGGTTCGGGCATGCTCGCCGTCTAAGAGAAACCGGAAACCCTGTGGTTTCCGGTTTTTTTATTGCCAAAATTTCGCGTCCAGAAAGATTCCAAACAATGAATTTCGTGAATTTTCGCTAAATGAACTGCGATTGACATGGCGCCAGTGACTATCCGGCGGTATCGACGGGTCATCACGGCGAATTAGATGATTTTGTTCGCGAAAATTCGCGCAATTCGTTGTTGAAGAGACGTGCCGGTTTACTGCACGCCGACCCAGAGGTTCGCCGGATTGGTGTTATACGCCGCGACCAGCGTGTTCGAACCCTGATCCTTTGAGTACACGACTCCCGACGAATCCATCTGGAAGGTCGAAATCCCGCTCAATCCGTATTGATACGGCACCGCGCAGACCGCGTAACCGTTGGTCATCTGGTTGCTCGAATTCACGTAGGATAGGGTGTTCGGGTAGGAGGTGCCGAGCTGCACGTAAAACGCGTACCCGTCGCGCGGCGTCACGATCGACATGTTTCCCGACGCCGGAATCTCCGCATTGGCCACTGCGGCATCCATCAATCCCGTGGTGACGTTATTCAGCACGTTGAAGTACAAACTTTCCAGGTTGCCATTGCCGCCGTTCGGGCCGATATTCTGGGCATATTCGCGCACGCCGTTGCCGTCCCAATCAGTGCGCCGGTATAGCTCCTGCGATGTGCCGAAATTCTTCACCATGGCGATGGTCGCCACTTCGTTGGCCGCCATCCGGGCGCGAATCATGTTCGGAATCGCCAGACTCGTTAGCCCCGCGATGATCGAGATGGTAATCATCAACTCCAGCAAGGTAAATCCGCGAGCGCGCATGGCAATACCCCTTTGAAAGTTACGTCGATCATACGAAAAAGATTCGAATCCGTCCCGCAAGCCGTGCGGAAGCTCAGACTCCATGCACAATGTATATCCCATTGTGCATGAAAAATCAATTGATTTTTCGTCATTTTTTGTATTTTTCGGTGACCCGTCGCTTCCAGCGTCGCAATCCATCTCGCCGTTTTAGCGAAAATTCGCGCAATTCGTTGTTCAAAACCGCATTCGTTGTTCAAACCGGTTTCATGACTCGGATATTCTCCAGCAGGCATTCCGCGCACTTCTCCGAAAACGGCGCGTCGTTGATATTGCAATCCACCTCCACCACCCGAATATCCTTGCGCAGATTTTTTTTCAGCGCATCGAAGAGCGCGCCGTCCGCCTCCGGCCACCAGAATCTCCCGCCCGGAGCGTCCAACATACTGACCCCCTTGAGCGGCAGCAGCACCGTCAACGGCGCCGTGCTCTGATTCAACTTCGCCGCGATGATCTCGCCCAGCGCTTTGTTCTCGTCGATGTTCGTGCGCATCAGCGTCACGTCCGGCGTGTGCGCGTAAAATTTCCGGTCGCGGTGCGCGTGCGGAATCGAATCCGGCTTCCAGAAATTCACCATGTCCAGACATCCCGGCGCCACAATCGCCGGCACGCCTTTCTTTGCCGCGGCATCCAGCCGCTTCGATCCCGCCGACATCACTCCGCCGATCAGTTCGTCCGCCCATTCGGTCGTCGTAATATCGAGCACGCCGGTGATCTGTCCCGACTCGATCAGGCTCTCCATCGCCTTCCCGCCGTTGCCGGTGCAATGAAAAATAATCACCTCATAGCCGGCCGCTTCGAGAATCGTCCGCGCGCGCTGCACGGCCGGCGTCGTGTTGCCGAACATCGAGGCCACGATCACCGGTTTGTCGTTCCCTGGCGGAATCGGCGCGCCCGCCATCCCGCAGACCGCGCCCGCCGCGCGCGCCAGCACGCCGCGGCTCACCCGGTTGATCCCCGCGATGTCCACAATGCTCGGAACCATCACGATGTCTTTGCTGCCGATGTAATGCGCCGCGTCGGAACCGGCCAGCGTGGATACCATCACTTTCGGAACGCCGATCGGCAACTCGCGCATCGCCGCGCACGCGACAGACGTCCCGCTCCCGCCGCCCAGAGCCAGAATGCCGTCGAATTTCCCCTCCGCGAACAATTTCGGAATCAAGACCGCCGCGCCCCTGGCCATCGCCGCGACCGCCGCGCCGCGATCGCGTTTTGCCGCCAATTCCAAAACGTTCGCGCCGCCTGCCGAAGCCACTTCCGCGCGCGGCACATCCGCCGCGAAATGAGCGGGGTCGAGGATTCCGAAATCGATCGTCAGCGTCGCGAACCCCTGCTGCTCAATGCACTCTTTGACGAACGCGTATTCGACGCCTTTCGTGTCCAGCGTGCCCAGAAGCGCAATCGTTTTGGGTGGCGCAGACATTCCTGTCTGCTCGCCGTGGCAGACAGGAATGTCTGCCCCACCGGCCATTTCTGCACTCATTTCACCGCACTCCCCGTTTCTTTAGCCACCCACGCCGCATAAGCCGGATTCGATTCCATGATCGGCAGAGCCAGAATCTCCGGAACCGTATACTTATGAAGCGCCCGCACGCGCCGCATCAACGCGTTGATCTTCGACGCCGGGGTCTTCATCACGATCAACGTTTCCGAACTGTTCTCGATCTTCCCTTCCCACCAATACAGCGACTGCACGCCTTTCAACAGATTCGCGCAGGCAATCAAGCGGTCTTCAAGAAGCGACCGCGCAATCCCCTCGGCATCGGCCTCCGGAGCCGTCACCATCACCACCCGCATCGGATCGTTCTTGGCGAAAGCCTGCCGCCGATCGTTCCACACCGGATGCCCGCTGGGAGCAGCGGCGGCATCGGAGACATTCTTGCCGGACGAATCTTCTTTAGCGTTCATGGCTCATACCCAAAGTGCGCGTCAATTTATTTCAAGATCGCGAAGCGATCAACCCGCTAGCGCTTTGCGCCTAATTCCTATTTGCTTTCCGCGAGATTCAACACGTCGCCGACGGTCAACATGCGCGCGGCTTCGTCGTCGCTGATCTCTATTTTCAGCGCGTCTTCGAGATCCGCCAGGAGTTGCAGTCCTTTGGGGGAATCGATGCCGAGGTCGGCGGTCAGTTCCGATTCGGGCTTCAGGGCCGCGCGATCTTTTCCGGAGACTTTGGCGATGACATCCAATACTTGTTCTTGTTTCGTGTTCATTGTTCCGCGTTCCCAAGCTCCGTACGTAATGGCTTAAAATGAAGAGCGTAAATCAGGCGATAGAATAACGGAAACAGCGGCAATCGCAACACGGAGACGGTGCGCGGGGCTGCGAGAGAATTCGTAAATTAGCGGACTGGTTATAACCGCTTGAGAAACGCCTGCGCTTCGGCGTAGCGCTCGAATTTTCGTTCCAGTTCCTTGAAATCCGGCCCGTGCATGCAGCGCTTGCCGTCGCCGCGCCGGCCGACTCCGAGGAATTTATGGAGCAGTTCGTGGTACATGAGAAAATCGAGGACGAAGAGCGGCACGTTGGGCGAATCGAAGACTCGGCTGACGATCAGCCGGTCGGAGCGCTCCTGATAGCTTCCGAGGATGCGCCGCGCTCGGACGGGGCTCCAGCACAATTCGGGCTGCTTCATCTGTGCTGAGAAATAGGTTTCGTTGACGCGCTGAAAACTGTCGGCGAGTTGGCGGTGCATGCCTTGCGATCCGAAGGCGATTTTTTTCGGCGGGCGCGCTCCGGGCAGTTTGAATTCAAGGTTCGGCAGCGAGCGGACGAAGCGGTCGTAATCCGTGCGCTCCAAAGACTGCCGAATGCCTCGGGAGCGGCAGAGCATCAGCCGCGCCGCTTGAAAAATGACCTCTTCGCCGGCGCGCCGGAACGCGACGTGAAACTTGATGACGGCTGTGCGCGTGCGGTCCATTTTGAAACTGTACAGCGTCGCGCGGAATGGAAAGAAGCGCACGCGGACGCGCCGCACTTCGTTGGGACGCACCTCGTTTGCGGCGCGTTCGATCAATTCGACCGCGCGCGAATCGGTCATGAACGCGTGCGTTGGGAGCGGCGCGTCGATCGCGCTTGCGGCAAGCTGAGTTAATTCGTCTGGCAGATCCGGAAAGACTTCGACGGCGCGCGGCGCGCTCAATTTGAATCCGGGTGCATCGTCGATTTTCGCCACGGACGATTCGGACAACGAAATGCGTTCGGCAGGTGGTTGAGTTTCGTGAACGGGAGCGGCGGGTTCGGCTTCGCTGGGAGATGGCGGCGGCGCGATTAATTCCGGTGACGGCACAACCTCGGCGAAGTCGAGCATTAATTGCCCGGCGGTGTCGCGCCGTTTATAGGGGGCGGTGCTGGATAACTGAGCCATCGTCGAATTGTCAGCGTGCCGTGTCTTGGACAAAAATCAAGTGGCAATAGGCCGCGCGGCGCGCATGTACACTTAAGATTATCGGACGATTGGGCGGCGAACTTGAGGACATTGAATGAAAAAGAGAGAGGGCGAGGGTGAAGGGTCGAAGCGATCAAGACGATCGTTCTTTTCATGCGCCCGGTCCGCGCAATACCCTTTACACCAGCCCTCAGTTCAACAGCAATTTTCACCGCAGAGGGCGCAGAGGTTCGCGGAGGACATACGGGTTTCTGGTTTCGTGGTTTTTAGTTTCTGGTTTAAGAGCCAGCGGATTCAATGAGAAACCAAAAACTAGAAACCAGAAACCCTTCTGGTGTCTTTCCTCCGCGAACCTCTGTGCCCTCTGCGGTAGAAAATGCGTTGTAGTCCTACTTCCCGTCCGGCTTCAGCCAGTCCTTAAAAATCTCGCGAATCTTCTGCACCTTCGGCAGCGAGCAGGCTTGGACGTACGGTTGATCGGGATGCAGGGCGACGTAATTCTGATGGTAGTCTTCAGCCGGGTAGAATTCTTTGAGCGGCTCGAGCGACGTGACGATCTTCGATGGGAAAATCTTCGCGTCGTTAAGCTGCTTGATGTAGGCTTCGGCGACTTTTTTCTCGTCGTCGTTGGCGTAAAAAATCGCCGACCGGTATTGCGTTCCGTGGTCGTTGCCCTGGCGGTTGAGCGTCGTCGGATCGTGCGCGGTGAAAAAAATCTGCAATAGTTGGCCGTAGCTGATCTGCGACGGATCGTATTCGAAGCGGATGGATTCGGCGTGCTTGGTCATGCCCGTGCAGACGGTCTTGTAATCGGCCGTCTCTTTCGTATCGCCCGCATAGCCGCTGCCGACGCTGATGATGCCTTTGATCTGCTTAAATACCGCTTCGGTGCACCAGAAACATCCGCCCGCGAAGACGGCGGTGCGCTTCGTTTCACCCTGTTTGAGCGGAAGATCCGCGGCCGGTTTGGGCAGGCGTTCGGACGCGTGGGAACGGAAGAAGGGCATTACGAAAACTCCAAATACCAACACCAGGAAAGCCGATTGAAAGCGCATGAAATTGGGCATGGAAGAGAGGTTCCCCAGAATGATCCGAGCGCGATGAAATGCTCGTTCAAAACCGTCAGTTATTTAGACTGCCGCGGAGTGCGGCGCTTCAGATAATTTACACCAATGGCGCGAACGGATGCCAAGTTTTTGACGCGGCGAATCGCGCTTTGATTTCTCGACGTCAATCAAGAAGACGACTCCTCTATTTTGCATTGCTCCAAGACGCAAATGCCGCCCCACGGTTGGCGGCTGGGCTTGCCTTGCGTGTCTGGAAAAAGCGCGATCAGGCGCATGAAGAGGTTGACGCGTTTGTGGCGCGCCGCGGTCTTTAAAAGCGAACGCGCCGACGTGACGCGCCAGCCGTGCGCTTCGAAAAATGCCGGGCCTGCCGCAGGCGCAAAAAGCATAGCATCGCCGACATGTTTGAGGTTCCTTTCGAGCGACCGTTTTAGTATTTTAAAGAGCGGCGGTGTGACGATGTCCACGGCCCAATGTCGAAACGACTGCACCGCGGCAATGTCCTCGGCGAGCGACACGACGTTCGCTTCCGTCAAATAAATCAGCAATCCTTCACAGAGAACCAGTGCGCTCTGCGTCGTGGGTCCAACCGCTGCAAACGCCGCGCGCCGTGCCGCGGCGTCGGTCAAGTCGACCGGGATGCGTTTCAGTTTGCAGGCGGGTTTTTCGCCGGCCAGCAATTGCTCCTTTTCCGCGAGAATCTCCGGCAAATCCATTTCGATCCATCGCAGCGACGCCGGGAGCGACATGCGATACGGCCGCGTGTCGAGTCCGGCGGCGAGATTGACGATTGTGTCAACGCCGTTCGAAACGAAGCGTTTGATCTCCGCGTCGAATTCGATAGTGCGTATCGTGAACGGCCACGAGTCGTGGCGCGTGCACTCCGCCACCGCGCGCCCGCGGTCGCCGGCCAGGCAGGCGGCCAGCGGATCGCGAAACAGCGCGTCCGGGCGGGACGTTTCCAAAGCGCGATACGCGGCCACCCAGCGCGCGGTATCGGAAATGTTTCGGATCAGCGGTTCGGTGTCCGGCATATCGGCCACTCCGGGGATAATAATTGAATACGCGGGCTTAACGGGAAAACAAACACGAAAACCACGAACCTAACGAATTCAACGAATAAAGGGAACGGAGCTAAACGAGTTTACCGCATTTGCCTCATTCGTTCGATTCGTGGTAAAAAATTCCGTTCAATTCGACTCATTTCCGATCCGCCCCCAATAACGTTTTACTATGCAATTCTTTCGTCATTTTCGTTCCTTTCGTGGTGGATTTCGTTCGCCGTCCCCCAAACAACCACTCCAGAGCCACCCCGACCAAAACAAGAGCCGCCAAAAGTATCCCCGCATCCAACCCCACCCCGCGCCAATCCAGAGCCTGCAAAGCCGACAGCCCCGCCGGCTGGCTCGTCAACTGCAACCCGCCCATCATAGGCCACGGCCAACCTGGAGACGCCGCCACGCACCATTGAGTCTCCGCCCCGGCGCTAACCGAAGCCAGAGTCAGATTCTCCCACGCGTTCAACAGCAGCCCGGCCGCCATAACCAGTAACAGCGCCAAAAGCGTCGATAAATGCACCCGAACAAACCGCCGCAAAATCAACGCAATCAACCCACCCAAAATCAACACCACCGCCGTCAGCACAAACAGCACCGGCCGATTGCGGCGAACCGTGATCTGCGCCCCAATCTGCGCCGCGCTATCGTCATCAACAAGAACCAGAACATCTACGGGCGCGCTCGTTGTTTTTCCGTCCGACACCGTCAATTGAAAACAATACGCTCCCGGCTTGTAAAACCGAATTCCAACCCGGTCTTTGACCATTAAGTCCGCGCGCAATTTGAGATTGTCGCCAGACGTTTGCCTCCATTGGTATTTCAACTCGCCATCCGGTTTGCTCGGCGAGGCGTCCAGTATGGCGATGGTATTTGGATTGAGAATATTATTCGCACCGCGAACGGCAGAGTGAGTGCGAATAACGCGCTGCGCAGGAATCGCCTGCAGTTTGCTCGTGTTCGAAGCCTCAACCTTCACCGCAATCGGCTTCGCGGCGGAATTCATCAACATGGCCGTTGCGTCCAGACTATACTGCCCATCCTGAGCCGGAATCCGCGCCAGAATGCTCTCCTCATTCGCCTCCACACGCGTCAATACCCGCGCCGCCGGCATAGCCACATCCTGCTCATAAACCGAGCCATCCCCCGCCGTCCACTTCAGATGAATCCCGTCGTATTTCAAAGCGTATCCACTCATATCGCTGCGGAAAAGTTTCAGCGAAAGCCGCACGTTATTCCCATGAGGACTCTCCAATT
>Ga0206827_1143_pt1 | contig 11010 bp, 9 predicted proteins | sample Alteio_BWOrgCont_77_FD_152852 | JGI IMG/M metagenome (GOLD analysis project Ga0206827, IMG submission 152852) | Enriched cells from forest soil in Barre Woods Harvard Forest LTER site, Petersham, Massachusetts, United States -... | ecosystem: Environmental > Terrestrial > Soil > Temperate forest > O...
CTCTTCTGCTGAAGCTGTTTTTTCTGATTTTTCCTCTTTTGCGCCGACATTGGCGACAGAAACGTTGTTTCCTTCTTCTTCTTCAAGCTCTTTTATTGACTCATCAGCAGCTTCGTGTTTGGCCTGTAGATACCCAACCATCTCCTGTAAAGAAAACCCGCCAAGAAGAAGGAAGGGCAAGATAGTAGAAATTTTGCTCAAACCTTCATTCTTCTTTTCAGTCTCAGGAGCCTGAAGCAAGCCAAGAGTTTGAGAAACATCTTCGCCATCCTTCTTGATCCATTCCACTCGTCCATTTATATCGTTTGTAAATTCTTGTGGAACAGGAAGCGTTTTATAATTTTCTTTCCAAAGCTTCTTTATTTCTTCAAATTGATCAGCGCTAAGCGCTTGTCCTTGTGAAAGCTTGGCAATATCATTCGATTCTGTAGTACTTTCTGCCGCAGAAAGAATGTTGGCAGCAGCCTTGTCACCTTTCTGGCTATCTTCAGAAAGTTTCTGTCGAAGCTGTTCGATTTGTGTATGTTCAGGATCATTGATAAAGTTAGCAGGATTTGCGAGTTTTTCCAACATTCCACGGGTTTGCTCTAATCTCTTTGCTTCCTCTTTATCTTTTGTTAAATGTCTAACTTCGAATTTCGCGATATCGGCTATTTTAGGTTTTTCCAAATTCGCCAAAGAGAACATGTTGTCTGCTTGAGGTAAGACAGAAGGTACAGATGGAGTTACCTCTCCAGCTGCAGTTGTCAGAGAAGACTCATCATCAGAATCGTCGCTCTCCTCAACAGAAGCGGACATTGTCTGATGTGCTGTTGCCGTTTTTTTTATTTGTTCCAACAGAAACCTTTTCTTCTTCTTCAGTTGCGAACAACTTGGAAACTTCTTTCGCCGCATCTTGTTTGGCCTTTAGATAGTCGATAATTTGCGTCTGTGAGAATCCTCCTACTAGTAAAAATGGCAGTAAGTTTGAAACTTGATCCATTCCTTGTTGTACTTTTTCAGGATCTTGTGAAGAGAGCATGTTGATTGTTTCATCAATGCTCGATATATCATCCTTCACCCAGTCAGCACGAGTACCAGCCATTCCTTGTGGAACTTCTAGCTTTTGATAGTTTTGTTTCCACATATCTTTCACTGCTTGATAATCTTCCTTGCTCACGTTTTGTACTCTATTCACCATCGGGAGTGTTGTAGTATTGGTGGCCTTTGCGGTCTCGGCAACTTCAGCTGCGACTGAATCTCCTTTATCCTTTGCTTCCTGTATCTTTTGTTGTAATGCCTCGATCTCAGAAGAGGTGGTTTTTTCATTCACTGAAAGAATTGCTGAGGCAAGCTGATTACCCTCTTTGCTTGCTTTCTCTAATGTCCCGCGGAGTTTGGTTACATGCTCTTTATCGGCATTCTTAACAACTGAATTGAGATTTGAAATTTGCTTAATTGTATTCTGTACTTGAGATGATTCTCTTGCCGACTGTGTAAGTGCCGACGTGACTCCTTTACTCACTGGACTATTTGATGACTGCATTAGCTGCTCTTTTATTTTTTGTATTTCCTTATCACTGGTTTTTTCATTCACCGAAAGAATTGATGAAGCAAGCTGATTATTATTTTGTGTACTTTCTTTATGGAGCATTTGATTTAATTGACTCATTTTTTCTTTAGTAGCCGGTGATGCTGATGCAGGGTTAGACATTTGCGCAAGCATATTCTTCACTTTTTGATTGGATAAGCTGGAAACATTTTGTGTAGAAGCATTTGCTGCATTCAAAAGGGAATTCGCCATGACATTTCCGCTTTTACCTTGCTGTGTAAGCCTCCCACGCAGTGATGTCATCTGATTCCGTTCAAATGAACTTGTTACGGCAAGAGGCGTTGCTATTCTCACCAGTTGTTGAGAGAAACGACTCACTTCTTGTTGTTTTGTTACATCATGAGAAGTAACAGCGACATCAAATCGCGCAATATCCCGAAGTGTTGGCATTTTTATATTTGCAGAATTCAAAACCTGAACATTAACACTGGTATTTGGCATAGTGATAGGTTGAGTAAGAGTAGCCTTTAATTCAGCTCCTTGGAGATTAAGCTCTTTCGCCGCTCCATTAGGACCAGGCTTCAAATCGATAGGAACAGAAAACCGTTTGGCAAATGGCAAATTGAGAGCCGTGCCTCCTTCTGCTGGAGGTTGAGGGCCGGAACCTCCTCCGCCGTTTTTAGTCGCTAGATTAACCAATGTTTTCATTACCGCAGTATCTCCCGGTGCAAAGTTCTGCGCGTAGTCAAGAAAAATCTGCAAAAGTATCCATGGTAAGAGAATCACAATCCACAACATGATGAGTGAAACAACATAGAGAGCAAACGTTTGAGGCAAATTAACACTATTGGTAGGTGAAACAACTTGCTGTGGTCCTCCCAAAAGAATATTTACCGCAGTTGGATATTCAATTGGCGTGCTATTTATTTGAGCGGCACTAGGAAAAGCGAGTGGTATTTGATTCCTCCATAAGAAAACTAATCCGTTAAGAAAAATTGCAAAAAGTGGCGCATAAAGAAGCCATCGGAAGAATTCTCCTATCCAAATTTTCCCCGTATTACGAACAGGATAATACAAAAGCAGAATTGGAAAAATTGGAGAGACAATAATAAAGAACCAAAGAATAATCTTTCTAACCAATAAAATAAAGACCATTACAAAATAGGTAAGAGCAGTTAATTTTGTTAATAATAACGAGATAAATGCAGATTCAGCATATTGATCCCCTAACAAACGCAAACCGACAAAACTGCCGTAATTCCATCCAACATACAATAAATCTTTATTGGAAATACAACTTGGCGGACAAGCATTATTAATATTTGATCGCAGGAAAAATCCTTGTATTAAATCTGTAATCTCATAAAAAAACTGCAGTAACGAGTATGAAAAGACAATGAGCAAAACAACAGCAATAAATCGTGGAATAAAACGCATAATTGTCAAACTTTTACCACGGGTGATAATAATAACCATTGAAGTTACAAGAATTACAAGAAAAAGCATGGGCACAACAATGTACAGAACTATCAATGACCAATATTTGGCAATCGGATTATTCGTGTTGTTACACTGACCGCTTGCAAGCTGTTGCACACAAGCCCAACTATAATTTTGAAGCGTCCAGTCAAGAAAATCTCCTGATCGTGCCGCATTTTTCCCAATAAAGGTTACTTCGGGATCAATTACCCAACGCGAATCAGTTGGACCAGTCTGCAATTGTTGAGTAGCAGGCGGTGTCGCGGCAAACGTCATAGCAGGACTCGCAAATGTTACAACAAAAAGAAAAAAACTAAGAATAATGGGCAGAACTTTTTTCATGTTTTTTTAATCCATCAACTAAATCCAGGAACATGCAATACATCAACCAAAACAGTTTGAATAAAGACATAGCCGAAAATCGCAAGAAGAAGTCCTGCGATTGCATAATAGATATAACTTTTGCCATTATTAACTCTAGAAGGATCTCCTCGAGAAGTCATTATCGCATAGCCGCCATAAATAAGAGCCAAAAGAGCAACACCGGCAACAAACCCTAACCCAACACCATAAAATTTTTGGACAAAACCTACTGGATCATTCGGAAAACATCCTAAATCAGTCGCGATTTCATTTGCGGTACAGTTCATACTTTAAAGTTAACATAGAAAAGAGGAAAAAATCAAATGGTAAAGAGATTAAAACCAACCTTTGCTCTTTTTTTCTTCAGTCGATTCTTCTTTCTGTAAGGCTTCAAGCAGTTCTTTTTGTTTGTGTGTCAATTTTTTAGGAACTGCGACTTTAATCCGGACATAATGATCTCCCCGCCCGCCACCTCGAATCCTTTTGACACCTCGTCCGGAAAGTCTAATGAGTGTATTTGGCTGCGTTCCTGCAGGAACCCGTATTTTGACTAACCCATCTATTGTTTCAACAGATAATTCTCTTCCCAAAGAAACATCTGCATACGATAATGATTCTTCAGTAATAATATCATTCCCTTCACGGCCAAATTTGCTATCGGGAGTTACATCGACAACAATATCATATTCATCAAACCGTATACGTGAACCACGATCAACTCCGGCGGGAATTTTTATTTTTTGTTTTTTGTTATTAATTGAGACTTCTTTTTCTACACCATGAACGGCTTCCTGGAAACTTATTGTTATTGAATACGCGGAGCGGCGTGCTCGCTGACCAAAGGGGGATGCTCCACCAAAAAATTGCTCAAAAATTTCAAATGGGTCTACGCCACCACCGAAATCAAACCCTTGCCCGTTTGTTGAGTAAGAATAGCTAAACGGTCCATATTGACCGCCTTGCTGTCCACCAAATCCCCCAAAAGGGCCACCACCTGCCCCACCTTGTCCTGCTGCGCCTTGTTCGAAAGCCGCATGGCCAAATTGATCATAGGTTTTGCGCTTTTCTTCATTTGAGAGAACTTCGTATGCACGAGTTACTTCTTTGAATTTTTCTTCCGCTTCTTTGGTTTTATTGCGATCGGGATGAAACTGCAAGGCTAATTTACGATAAGCACTCTTTATTTCAGTCGCCGTCGCCGTTTTTGAAATACCCAAAATGTCATAATAATCTTTACTGTCTGCCATAGGTTTGTATTATATACTAAAAAAGCGCCCTCAGCGCTTAATTTTCAAGTTTCAATCAAATTACAATTTTTACTGTTTAAATTATTGATCTTTGGAAATTACTCCACTACTTCACCTTCTACCGGCTTTTCGTCGTCCTTCTTTTCTTCAGATTTTTCATCTGTCTTTCCTTCTTTTTCTTCTTTTTTCAATTTCTCCTTCAGATTCTGCTTGCTGTCCTTGTTGGTATGCTGCTTCACCTATTTTTTGAAGGATGTCTGAAAGTTCTTTTGTCTTATTCTCAATATCTTCTTTGCTGCCACTGTCAAGAATATCTTTCAATGCTTTAATCTTTGCTTCAACATCTGTTTTAATTTCTGCTGGGACTTTATCTCCACCATCTTTCAATGATTTTTCCGCTGTAAAAATAAGCGCATCTGCATGATTGCGTACTTCAATCTTTTCTTTCTTTTCTTCATCTTCTTTTGCATGCATTTCAGCATCTTTTGTCATCTTCTCAACTTCTTCTTTTGAAAGTCCTGTTGAGCCTGTGATTTTGATACTTTGTTCTTTGCCAGATGCTTTATCCTTTGCCTTTACACTAACAATACCACTGGCATCAATATCAAAAGTCACTTCAACCTGTGGAACTCCGCGTGGTGCAGGAGGGATACCGTCAAGGATAAATCGTCCAAGTGATTTGTTGTCTGCCGCCATCGGTCGCTCTCCCTGTAAAATATTAATCTCAACTTGTGTTTGATTATCAGCTGCCGTTGAGAAAACCTGTGACTTTGATGTTGGGATTGTTGTATTACGAGAAATAAGTGGTGTTGAGACACTTCCGAGTGTTTCTAACCCAAGTGTCAAAGGCGTGACATCCAATAACAAAACATCTTTTACTTCTCCACCCAAAACTCCAGCCTGAACTGCTGCTCCAACTGCAACAACTTCGTCAGGATTAACTGAACGATTTGACTCTTTACCAAAGAATTTACTGACGGTCTCTACAATCTTTGGCATACGGGTCATGCCGCCAACCAGAATAATTTCATCAATATCTGATACTTTTTTATTGGCATCTTTGAGTGCCTTTTCAACAGGTTTGAGCGAATTTTGAATCAAATCATCAACAATTTGTTCCATTTTTGAACGTGTCAACGTCATGGTAAGATGCAATGGACCATCTTTGCCTTGAGTAATAAATGGTTGATTAATTTGGGCTTCTTGTGAGGTTGAAAGTTCAATCTTTGCTTTTTCAGCGGACTCTTTAAGACGTTGGAGTGCCTGTGGATCTTTTCGAAGATCAATATTATTTTCCTTTTTAAACTCTTCAGCTATGTAATCAATAATCTTCTTATCAAAATCATCTCCACCCAAGTGAGTATCTCCGTTTGTTGATTTTACTTCATAAACTCCTTCACCGAGTTCGAGAATTGAGATATCAAATGTTCCACCACCAAGATCATACACAGCAATTGTATGCGCGTTCTTTTTGTCTAATCCATATGCTAAAGCAGCAGCGGTTGGCTCATTAATAATTCTTAAAACTTCTAACCCTGCAATTTCACCAGCTTGCTTAGTAGCCTGTCTTTCACTGTCATCGAAATATGCAGGAACTGTAATAACTGCCTGAGTAACTTTATCACCGAGATAGCTTTCAGCATCTGATTTAATCTTTTGAAGAATCATTGCACTGACCTCTTGAGGTGTGTAGGTCTTCCCATCAACCTCAACAACTGCCATGTCATCACGACCAGCTTTAATGGTATATGGAAGCCATTTCATGTCTTCCTGAACCGAAGGATCGCTGAACTTTTTACCCATCAAACGCTTGATAGAAAACAGTGTTTCTTTTGGTTTGAGAACCAATTGTCTCTTCGCCACATCACCAACAACATGCGTTTTCGGATCAACAACTGAAGGGATTGTATTTCGTCCCTCAGCTGAATGAATTACTTTTGGTGCTCCGCCTTCCATAACGGCTACACATGAATTTGTTGTTCCTAAATCAATACCAATTATTTTTGCCATAGTTTATTTTCCTTTTCCGACCGCAACTTTTGCAGGTCTAATTAATTTTCCATTTAGAGTATATCCCATTTGAAAAACGTCTTCAATAGCTCCTTCAGGTCCGTCTGTCGCCTCAACTACTTCATGTACATTCGGATCAAATTTCTCGACCTGTACTGGGTGCAATCCTTCTTCCTCTAATACTCTTCGCAATTCCGCAACAGTCATTTCTACGCCCTGAAGCCATGGTGATTGCTGTGTGCTCTCTTTTGCTCCCTTAAGAGCTGTTTCCAAATGATCAAGTGCTGGCAAAAGTTGAATTATCAAATTTCCATTTGCAGTCTTTATCCATTCAATTTTTTCTTCCTGAACTCTCTTTTGTAGATTTTGATAATCTGCTAATGCTCGCTTGTATTTATCTTCCAATTGAGCCGCCAAATCCTTTAAAGCATCAAATTCTTGTTTTGAAACTGTTTCTTCAGTTTCTACTTCTTCTGTTTCTTCTACTTTTTTTTGTTTGTCATCATTCTTCATTATTATTCTTTAATCTAGCCTTACCATCCTTTAGCGCTACTATTAATCAGTTCTGCAAAGTATCTTACAGTCGGAATAATTGATGTGTAATGCAATCTCGCAGGTCCTAAAACGCCGATTCTCCCATGAACATTCATCGGTGTCGCATATTCGGTAAAGATAAAACCATACGGCCCACGTAAGCTGCTCCCTAATTCATCTTCAATCAATACATGAATGTCTTCATCATTATTCGCATTAGCAAAGATGCTTTCAAAACTTCCATATTCATCAAGTGCTTCAAGCAGTGTCTTAGTGACATCGATATCAAAGAACTCCGGCATCTCAAGAATATTTGCGTATCCTGAGCAATAGATATCACCTTCACTTGTTACTGCAACTGCAAGCGTATTTGTTTTTTCAGCAAGCGATCGTGTCGTCTCTTTGAGAAAGCGTTGCATCCGTTCTCGGTAATCCCAAACTTTTTCTTTCAACGCCACTTCTTCAACAGTTGAGAGCTCTTTTTCTTTCATCAGCTCACGAACATAAAATTTCATCCCTACAGCAGTTGGGATACGCCCTGCTGATGAATGTGGCTTTTTTAGATAGCCATATTCCGAGAGTTTGACCATTTCATTTCTGATAGTCGCTGGACTTGCGCTCAAATTGTGTTTTTTTTCAATTGTTTCGGATCCAACTGGTTCGGCAGTTTCGATGTATTCTTCGATAACGCTTCGAAGAATTTCGACCTGCCGCTGCGTTAAGTTATGCATAACGATAATTCGAATTAGCAATAATATAACATGAGTGCCAACGCTTGTCAATACACCTACTTAATTATCACCCTAAAATAAAATCATTTTTCTTTGTTATATTATATCAATTGTCTTTTCTCCACTTTTTTGTCATGATGAATATATGATAAGGCGTTTTTTAATTAACATTGCCACTGTTTTTTTCTTCATTATTTTTTTTGTATTTTCGGTTCACCAAAATACAGCTTTTGCACTTAATCAAGGGCAAACATGTTCTGTTTCGGAAGGCTGCGGAAATAACAATAATCTCGTATGTGTCCCTGTCCCTGGAAGATGCGCAGTCCCCCCTATTGTTGGAGGAGTTTGTACAGATCCTGCAGGAGTCTGTACGCTAAAAACTGCAACAAACGGCTCATGCGTACAAAATGCCTCTGACTGTGATGCTTCTAAAGGATATTCTTGTCAACAAGTTTCCTGTACTTCTAGCGGTGTCAATTTCACTCAGCAATGCACATATTCTTGTCAGCAAAACAAAGTTGCGCAAGGAAAACAATGTACCGGTTCTGGACAAGGTAATTGCGCCTCCAGCTCCGATGTCTGTGCCTCTATTGCAAATTCAACGATATGTGGCATTGGCGGCGTTTGTAACATTTGTCAAGCGAAAAAAGTTGCACAGGGACAACTTTGTACCGGCTCTGGACAAGGTAATTGCGCCTCAAATACTGACGTATGTACCTCTGGTACCTCAAGTGTCTGTGGCATTGGCGGGGTTTGTAATATTTGTCAACCCAAAAATGTTAAAGAAGGACAACAATGCACAGGTTCTGGGCAAGGTAATTGTACCTCAAATACTGACGTCTGTACCTCTGGTGCCTCAAGTGTCTGTGGCATTAGCGGGGTTTGTAATATTTGTCAACCCAAAAATGTTAAAGAAGGACAACAATGCACAGGTTCTGGGCAAGGTAATTGTGCCTCCAGTACTGATGACTGTGTTCCCGCTACTGATCCAAACGCCTGTGGCACGCTCCCTCCCGGTGTTACTTGTACAATTTGTATGCCTCCACAGTCACCTTCAGCTCTTCCTACCCCTCTTCCCCCGCCACCTTCACCACCATGTAAAACATGGATTGATGGAGAATGTACGGTTTTTGCATCTGGACTTGGCCCTATTGCCACCGATCCTGCAGGATTTATCCAAACAATCTTTGCTATCCTCTTGAGTGTCTCAGGTGGTATTGCCCTTCTGCTGATCATTAGAGCTGGTTATCAATTACTGACCTCTCAAGGCAAACCTGAACAACTCCAAAACGGTAGAGATCAACTCATTGCCGCTATCGTCGGACTTATCTTCCTTATCTTCTCCTTTGTCTTTTTACAATTAATCGGTGTTGATATCCTCCATCTCCCTGGTTTCACAGCCACAACAAATACTCCCACGACATGCAATCCTAGTCAATGTGTGCCGGCTACAACATGCCAAACCATCAATAGAGGTACTGGTGGCACCAACTGCACTCCTAATGGCTGTCCTAATGGTGAAGAATGCATCCCGTAAAATAACTCATTAGTTTTATATTGCACTACTGTTTAAGCCGTTCAAAAGTCTTGCTTTTGTCCCTATTTTTTGCCATGCTGAATGTGTGAAAAAGTATTTTCTTTTTTTGGCATCATTTCTTTTACTTTTTTCTTTTTACTTTTTCCAAAACGTACACGCGGCGGAAGCATTTATAGCAGAAGGAGATCCATGTGGAGAAGGCGTAAATGATTGTTCTGAACTAACTCAATACGGATGTGGCTCTAACTCTGGCTACTGCTGTGAGGGAGTCGGTCCTAATGACCAACCCCTTTACACTACATGCCAAGGAATTGAACGTCAAATGTGCAACCCTAATAAGGATTCATGCCAACAGGTGGGGAGTACTCCTGGTAATTTTAGATGTGAAGCTAGTCCAAAAAACTCATGCGGTGTATCAATTACTAACCCGGGTCCAGGTAGTAGTTTAACGACATTAACTTGTACTTGCCAAAGTCAAGGTAAGACTGCAACTTATACTTGTATAAATCCTAAAACTGGACAAAAAGCAACAGGAAAAAATGGGCAAACCGTCGACTCCTGTATTAATGGTCAAGTATGTCAGTCAGCGCCGGGTAGTATTAGACCATTAGATCCAAATAAGGATCAGGACATTACTATCTTTGATCTGACCAAATATAAGATTTCAGGAGTTACTTGCAGCACAGAAAAAGATACTGGCACTTGTTCATGTGACCCAACGGATCCCACAAAAATTGATTGTACAGACAATCAAACTAAAGCAAAAGCCTCAACCACTTGCGGTCAGGGTCTTGTTTGTAACACCACATCTGGCAAACCAGTTGATAGAAGTCAACTACAAAATAACAGCATTTTGCCCAATGCTGCTTTGGAAGGAACAACTTGTATTAAAGCAAATGCTACCTGTACCTGTGATAACCCCAACCAGGACGGTTCAATAACATGTACCCTTAACGGCAAAAAAGCTACTACTAGCTGTTCTAAAAATGGTGTATGTCAAACAGATAAAAATGCTACCTTGAACGCTGATGACATTAATCCTGCACCCGCGGGATATAATCAGGTCACAATGACTGGAGTTCAATGTACGGCAGATCAAATCTCTCCTACTCTTCCCCCGCCACCTTCACCACCATGTAAAACATGGATTGATGGAGAATGTACGTCTTTTGCATCTGGACTTGGTGCTATTGCCACTGATCCTGCAGGATTTATCCAAACAATCTTTGCTATCCTCTTGAGTGTCTCAGGTGGTATTGCCCTTCTGCTGATCATTAGAGCTGGTTATCAATTACTGACCTCTCAAGGCAAACCTGAACAACTCCAAAACGGTAGAGATCAACTCATTGCCGCTATCGTCGGACTTATCTTCCTTATCTTCTCCTTTGTCTTTTTACAATTAATCGGTGTTGATATCCTCCATCTCCCTGGTTTCACAGCCACAACAAATACTCCCACGACATGCAATCCTAGTCAATGTGTGCCGGCTACAACATGCCAAACCATCAATAGAGGTACTGGTGGCACCAACTGCACTCCTAATGGCTGTCCTAATGGTGAAGAATGCATCCCGTAAAA
>Ga0206827_1200_pt1 | contig 10978 bp, 11 predicted proteins | sample Alteio_BWOrgCont_77_FD_152852 | JGI IMG/M metagenome (GOLD analysis project Ga0206827, IMG submission 152852) | Enriched cells from forest soil in Barre Woods Harvard Forest LTER site, Petersham, Massachusetts, United States -... | ecosystem: Environmental > Terrestrial > Soil > Temperate forest >...
ATTGTAACAACAACAGGCACAATAATGGTCACGGTCGCTGTGCCCGTTGTGGTGCCGTCAGCAACTGATGTCGCCGTCACGGTGACCTGGGCAGGATTGGGAACGCTGGATGGCGCCGTATACAAACCAGCGGAGGTGATGAAGCCGCAAGCCGATCCAGAGCAGCCTGCACCGCTCAGAGTCCACGTCACGCCTGTATTTGCTGTCCCTGTGACCTTTGCTGTGAACTGTTGCGTCTTATTCGTAGCGACCTGGACTGGGGTCGGGGTCACTGCCACTGCAATTTTCTGCACGATGATCACAGTTGCGCTGGCGGACTTTGTGGAATCCGCGGCCGATGTAGCAGTCACTGTGACAAAAGATGGGTTTGGAACTGTGGACGGAGCGGTATAGAGACCACCTGTGCTGATTGTGCCGCATACGGTGCCCGAGCAGCCCAGCCCGGTCACGCTCCACGTTACCGCTGTGTTGGTAGATCCAGTCACAGTGGCCTTGAATTGCTGCTGGGCTCCTACGTTCACCTGAGCACTCGTGGGTGAAATGCTCACGCTCAGCGTGATTGGAGCAGTGATCGTTACTGTTGTTGAGCCCGTTATGGAAGTATTGGAGAGCAATGCCGCTTTCACTACTACTGTGTTAGGCGTAGGAGCCGTTGCCGGAGCCGTATAGAGGCCGGTCGAAGTGATGGAACCGCATGCAATACCGGAGCAGCCGCTGCCGGTCACGCTCCAGACAACGACACCACTTTGTCCACTGGCACTGAACTGGATCTGGCCGCCAGGCTTAATCTGCGGAGAACCGGGTGAGATCGTAAGTGTTGGAGTGGAAACGATGGTTATATGCGCAGAACCCGACCGGCTAGGTGCCGCGACCGAAGTTGCGGTAACCGTAACGGTCGGCGGAGAGGGTACGCTTGCCGGCGCGGTGTACAAGCCCGAGCTGGATATCGAACCGCATCCGGCTCCGCTGCACCCAGACAAGCTCCAGGTGACCGATGTGTTTGTAGTTCCCGTCACTGTTGCCGAGAACTGTTGCTGCTTTCCGGTTGACACCTGCGCTGTTGCCGGAGATACCGTGACTGAAACCGAAGAAGCTGCCTCGATGACAACACTTGCCGAAGCGGACTTCGTGGGATCGGCAACGGAGGTCGCCGTTACCGAAGCCAGCGCGGGGTTAGGAATTGTTGCAGGGGCAGTGTAGAGGCCAGAAGATGTAATGGTTCCGCATGAGCCAGAAACGCAGCCTATGCCTGACACCGTCCAGTTCACCGTCGTGTTCGAGCTTCCAGTGACTGTGGCCTTGAACTGCTGCTGGCCCTTCACGGGAAGCGTGGCGCCGGTGGGAGCGATTGCGACCGAAACAGTAGCAGCAGATCCGATTGTGACGGTTGCACTTCCCGTCTGTGTCGCGTCAAAGATAGAAACTGCCGTCACGATGACAGTCGCGGGACTTGGAGCGGTCGCTGGAGCCGTATAGAAACCGCTTGAGTCAATTTGACCGCAGCCAGTACCGCTGCAGCCTGCACCTGAGAGACCCCACACGACAATGGTGGCTCCAGTCGCACTGAACTGCACCTGACCACCGGGCTTAACTTGCACAGAACCGGGCGAGACAACGACCGATGCCTGGGCGACGCTTGCCAGAACGAGGAGAAAGAGTACAAAGAGTGTGATGCTGTGTGGTCTGTAAATCCGCTTCATAATCTTCCCCCCGTGGTCGGCCCGGCGCTTGCAGCCACACCCGCGTCTAAATCTGTCTGATCATTTCTGCGAAACCTGCTGGTTGAGGTGAGAAGAAGCAGCAGCATTCAGCTGCTGGTTCACCATGTCTCTGAGAGTGGCGTAATCAACCACACCACTGAAGAAATGGCCATTCACAAAGAAGCTGGGCGTACCTGTCAGGCCCAGGCTCTTTGCTTCTTCCAGATCCTTCTTGACTGCAGCCGCCTGGCTTCCGCTGTCCAGACAAGTATCAAAGCGATCGACGTCGAGACTTATGACGCGTGCGTGCTCCTTGAGCGCGTCCACATCGAGTTGCTTGCTATAGAACAAAACATCGTGGTACTGCCAGAATTTTCCCTGCTCGCCGGCACAACGAGCGGCTTCGGCAGCTTTTTCGGAAGTGTGGTGCATGGGAAGAGGGAAATCCTTGTACACGATAGCCAGCTTGTCCCCGTATTCCTTCTTCATCTGTTGGATCTGAGGGTTGACCTTCTGGCAGTAGGGGCATTCATAATCTGCAAACTCAACCAGGGTTACCTGTGCATCCGGCGAGCCATTGGTGTATGCCTTCGCGATGTTCACATCGGCAGAAGGCGGCATCAACAGAATGTTGATGTTTGCCTGTTTGCGCAAATTGTCTACAAACGCAGTGCGCGCCTTGCTGCGGCGCAGCTCGCGGATGTGCTGCAACACATCATTCCGGACAGCGGAGTACGGCTCCTGCGTGTCCAGACCCTCGTAGTAGACCTCGAGTTGATCTTCGGTCGGATCCTTCACATCCTTGTAAACTTCGGTATCGAGAAGCTGGTCGAGTGAGATGTTTCGTCTGTGAGCCTCATCTGCCAGCAACTGGCTGTCGATCAGGTCCTCCAGCGCCTTGCGCTCATTCAGGTAGTACTGAAACTCAGCCTGAAGGAGCTTGCCTCCTTGGCTTTTCTGAAGGTCTGCGAGTGTCAGGTTTTGTCCGCTTACTTTTGCAACCACTCCCTTTGGGTCCTGGTTACTTTGCCCCCACAGGTTCGTTCCAGCGCTCAGGCACAGGCCCACCATTAGTAAGCAGGCGCAACGTAGTCTATTGTTCATCGCGGATTTCCTTTTCAAGTTTTACGGGAGCCAAGGTTTATAAAGTGCGCCAGGTTTATGTCCCTACATTTCCTGGCGCACATTAGCGAAATATTTGCTCATTCGAGCATGTGCCCAGACAGCAACACATGCCTTTTGCTCGTTTACAAAATTAGTCGCCAGTACCGCAGCTGCAAAGGCCTTGTCCGCTGCCCAGAATGTTGATAAATGCGCACTGAGCCTGCAGGTTGGCAAGTTCTGTTGCACCCAGGGTAGAATCCGAAGACTCTGTTTCAGTTATCGGAAAGGCCGTGCCTACAGCGTTCTGGATATGAGTCACCCAGGCGCGCAGGTTAGCCGTCGGTTTCACATTCGAGGTCGGATCGCAGGGCGAGTTGTTCACTGCCGCCGAGACGACCTTGATGACGCCGTTTCTTGAGACTACGCCGGTTAGGGGGTTCGAGGTCAGGTTGGAACGTACGGAAAGCGTGCGCAGACCATTGTGCGTCTCAACGCATCCGCAGCACTCTGTCAGCTGCTGGTCAGCGTCAAACACGTAGATCATGGCGCAGAGGTTTCCGTAGGTCAGGCCGGGGTTGCTGATGCGGACAGTGGCGTCGGGAGCCGGAGCCGCGTTGTTAGAGAAGTAGTTGATTTTGTAGACATCCTGAGCCGAGGCAACGCCAGCGCCGATTGTGACCAGGCCAACGACTACCAGGGCTAAGAAGAGAGTCTTACAGAACGTAAGTTTCATTCGTAATTCCTCCTGGGCGCCGATCGGCTGCGGGGAAAATCAGCTGCCCAGCGCTTGATGCAACACTCTAGCTATCCTGTGGTTATTTACAATTACCTAGGGGACTTAGCCCAATGTCCTATTCCTCAGAAACTAGCCTGTTGGACTAATACTCACGTCGATAACCCACGATTTTCCAGCGCTTCTCATCAACAAGAACGGATATTCATCAACCAGAAACAATAAATTGGGGGAGTGTTGTCGAGGGCTGAGCATTGCGTGCGCCCTTATCCTGGGGCGCACGCACAATAGAGCGAAGTATTCTTCGTCCTCAGGCAAGTGACCCAAACAGCAACACATGCCTTTTTGCTCGTTTACAAAATTAGTCGCCAGTACCGCAGCTGCAAATGCCATGACCGCTGCCCAGAATACCGATAAATGCGCACTGAGCCTGCAGGTTGGCAAGTTCGGTTGCACCCAGGGTAGAATCCGAGGATTCGGTTTCAGTAATCGGGAAAGCCGTGCCTACGGGGTTCTGGATATGAGTCACCCAGGCGCGCAGGTTAGCCGTCGGCTTCACATTCGAGGTCGGATCGCAGGGCGAGTTGTTCACTGCCGCCGAGACGACCTTGATGACGCCGGCTCTTGAGACTACGCCGGTTAGGGGGTTCGAGGTCAGGTTGGAACGTACGGAAATCGTCCGCAGACCATTGTGTGTTTCAACGCATCCGCAGCACTCTGTGAGCTGCTGGTCAGAGTCGAACACGTAGACCATGGCGCAGAGGTTTCCGTAGGTCAGGCCGGGGTTGCTGATGCGGACAGTCGCATCAGGAGCCGGGGCCGCATTATTCGAGAAGTAGTTGATTTTGTAGACATCCTGAGCCGAGGCAACGCCAGCGCCGATCGTGACCAGGCCAACGACCACCAGAGCCAACAAGAGAGTCTTACAGAACGTGAGTTTCATTCGTAAATCCTCCTAGGGGGCGCCGATCGGCTGCGGGGAAATCAGCTACCCAGCGCTTGCTGCAAAACTAGCTGTCTTTTGGCTAATTACAATTACCTAGTGGGTTTAAGCCCAATCTCCTATTCCTTAGAAACTAGCCTTGCGGGCTAAGCCTCGGCCCAATAACTTACCAATTTCATATATCTACAAACGATTACGCGGGAGTCTCGTTGCACGCGAAAGGACTGAATTGCTCCCCTGAACGATCATGAATGCTAAGGTGCGAAAACAGACAGGCCCTCGGTCCTTATGTCCATCCAAGAACAAGAGGGTCGCCAGACCGTTCCGCACTGAAATTCCTACTGGGGGGGCGATTGCGCCTGTTGCTGCGCCGCCTGGGCGTCCAGCAATTGCTCCTGCTGCTTCTGAAGATCACTCAACACGTCGCCCACAGACCTATGGGACTCTGCAGCCATCTTCTGCACGTTAATACCTGTAGGAACTGAAGAAGGAACGGAGGTTGGTTGAGCCGGCACAGGCAACTGTGCTTCAGGAACTGCTGCTTCCTGCTCATCTTGTTGAACACCCTGGCCACCATATAGCGAGGGTTCTTCCGGCGCGGCGGCATTCGCCTGGGCCGAAGCGACTGTGATACCACCCTGGGTTGTTCTCAGGGTGAGGACCAATCGCTTCGCCATCTGCGGATTTTCCGATGAACTTTGAATCAGGTAGTTGTAATTTGACCCCTCCAGCAGCGCCACCAATGCATCCCTCACTGGTACCGGACCGATGTCGAGATACATCCGTTCACCGTCGCCCTGGCTGGCACCTTCAATCGTGATCCCGGTCGCGACCTTTACCGCATTCATTACGGTGGAAAGGTCCTCACCCTGCGCCTTTATGGTCAGCTTTCCTCCCGAAAGCACTGCAATAGGCTGCGGCGCGGATTTCGGTTCGGCGTGGTCGGCCGCCTTGGGCGTCATATGGTCCGAAGACGCTTCTCGCGTACCATCTTCCCGGTGATCGCGCCTGCAGATTTGTCCCTGTGGGTCTACGCTTTCTTCTGATGAAGGAGTTTTCGTAGAAAGTTTCAGTCTATCTTTGCTCGATTGCACGCCGGCTTCGGGGTCTTCATTAGACGCTTGAACACCCCGCTTCGCGCCGCTCGGTTCACCATTGCAGATGGCGCCATTCGTCGATGTCTCCGCCGATGATGCGGCCGCCTGCTGCGGCGGCGTGAAGCCGCTGGCTCGGCTGCACTGGGGAGCCAGTGCAAACGTCACAAGTGTAAGCCATGCCATAGCTTTAGCGGCATGCTCGAGGCATAGTCCAAATGAAGTAGTTACAGCTGGCGCGCTGTCAGAGTGGTCTATTAAAGCAGAGTTACTTGATAGCACAGGGCCCTCCAGTACTGCGGCCTAGATTTGACCATAGGTCGGAATTTAGCGGCAATCGCACATTTGGACTAGTCCGCCGAACTAGGCAAAACATAGGGGAATCTAATGCCAATGGATAAACCCAAAGGACGCAATACTTAGCACTTGACAATTATCCTCTCTCGGAACAGACTTTGTGACGGTGTTAATGCTCTTGTCGTAGTCAAACCGCTTACAGTCTTCAAACGAGCAAAAGTGATTGTTCTGCCATCTTGCACACCCCCCACTTCGCTCAACAAGTTGTTCATCCGCTGGAATCTCCAGTGGGAGTGCGCAAATAGCTGATTAAGGAGGGGTCGTGCGTGGCATGACGGTTTCGACTCCGGGGTTCATCCTGCTTGATACGAAGCTCCACCCCGTTGCTTACAATTCCGAGGCAGTCCAGATTCTTTGTTTTCCTATGAAGCCGGATCGTGTGAAACAAGTTCCGCTATTTCTCTCTGACAAAATTCGGTCAAGCCTGCTGAATCGGCACGGTTCCGGTGAACCCGAGTTTGTCCGGGAATACAAGTCCGGTCAGCGCACCTATACCTGTCGCGCCTTCCATGTTGACTGTGGAGGCGATCGAAAGATGCCGTTCGAAGTTGCGTTGCTTTTGGAACGTCACTTGTCCGGTGTTGCCGTCTTGGGCGACCTGTCGCGGCAATTTGATCTGACCGCACGCGAGTGCGAAACGGTAGCGCTTCTGCTGGAGGGCCTGACGAGCAAAGAAATCGCTGCTCGAATGAACATCAGCCCCAATACCGTGAAGGCATTCCTTCGGTTGGTTATGGTGAAGATGGATGTATCGACGCGATCGGGAATCGTTGGCAAGTTTGTGGGGCCTGTGCCCTAAACTATAAATTTATCTACGGTAACCATCGCGAACTAATCCATATGAGGAATTTACTGACGGCGTCTTTCAGGGCGATCATTTGTCAACGTGAAAGCCACAACGGTACAAGATCGACGCCATCAGTCCCAGCCCCTAGGCCTCCTGGAGATGTTGGTCCGGCCACTACCGCAGCTCGGCACTGAGGTATCCGCGCGGCCCGCCGCCCTGCCAGTGCGAATACGGACGATCAGCCAGGAGAGCGTTTGCGTCATCACTTCACGCCCGCTGCAAAAGTCGGCCGTCGTGCGTTGTGAAATTCCCATCGGCGATGCATCGATGAAGATCCCCACGCTGATGCATGTCCGGTGGACCAGAAAGCAGAAACTGGAGTCTGACGGCTATCTATCCGAACTGTCCTTCCTTCTGTAAATACCCGCAATAAATTGTTGCCTTTAATTCCCCAACATTTACTTCTCACGACCGAAGCTCCAGTGCTATTCTCAATCGTTCTCCCCGCCAACTACCCCCATTAACCTATTCCCCTCATACTAGCTAACGCGTATAGCCCATTTGGGCTAGGTTAGTGGGCATAGTGCGTACGGAGTACTACATACTATGTAGACCTGAATGGGAATTGCAAAGTACCAATCGAGAGGTACATTCACTGGGTACCGTATATGACTAAACCAATGTGACTAACTACGGTTAGGCTATACAGCTAGCCATAAATAGCTAGCCGATAGTTTTAAAGGGGGAGTTTGGCGCTTATGTCTTTCCAGAACTATCCGAACGCCTGTCTGTCGCGATTGTCTGCCTGTACGATTATCTTTCTTGCCGCATTGCTCATCTCCGGCTGCGGGGGTGGAAGCGATTGGTCGCAGCCCGGTGTTTTGGCAATAACTCCCCAGACCGCGTCCGTTGCTCTTGGCCAGACAGTTCAATTCAGGGCAATGGGCTACATGGGCAACGGCCAAACTGAAGATCTGACGAGTTCCGTTTCGTGGCAAAGCTCGAACACAAGCATTGTCACGGTCAATCAAAAGGGGCTCGCCGCTTCAGTCGCAGCAGGAACAATCAACATGAAGGCAAGTTGGCGTGGGCTTTCTGCAACCTCGTCCCTGGTGGTTTCCAAAGCTGCCCTCGAATCGCTTACGATCACCCCTCCATCTGCTTCAATCGCCCTGGGCCAGACAGCCCAACTCACCGCCGTTGGAGCGTTCAGCGATAAGACAACACAGGATTTGACAACAGCCGTCGCGTGGAACAGCGCTCAGCCCGCCATAGCTACGGTGAGCGCCGGCGGCCTTGCTGCATCAAAGGCCGTTGGAAATACTACGGTGACCGCCTCTGTCGGCAGCGTAAGCGCTTCGAACCAGATCGTCGTATCCTCCGCCGCGCTTACCGCAATTGTCGTGGGAAGTGCGGCTGCTGCTGCTCCGCTCGGCACAAGGGAGCAGTTTACAGCCCAGGGTGTCTACACCGATGGCAGTAGAGCTGACATCACAAATCTGGTGAGCTGGACGAGCGCACCGGCCGGAATTGTATTCCTGAATGCGGCAGGCCTCGCTACGACCCACGCGGTCGGCAACGTAACCGTCACAGCTGCATCCGCAGGGGTCACTGGCACAGGCGCCTTCGCGGTATCGCCCGCCACCCTCGTTTCGATCGCTGTACAGGGCTCAAGCCCCGCTCTTCCTCTGGGGGTAAATGCGCAATTTAGCGCAACGGGAACCTACACAGACGGAAGTACTGCCGATCTTACGAACACCGCGAGTTGGACGAGTTCTCCCGCAGGAATCGTGAATGTGAGTTCCGCAGGCACAGCCACGACAAAGGCGGTGGGAAACGCAACAGTTACCGCAACGTCGAGTGGAAAAGCAGGCACTGGCAAGCTCACCGTATCATCTCCGGCACTGATCTCCATCCACGTAAGCAGCGCACGATCCTCGTTGCCGCTTGGCAGCACCCAGCAACTCAACGCGACAGGAGTCTACACGGATAGCAGCACACAAAATCTGACGAATTCCGTGCAATGGACCAGCGCATCTCCCGACATCCTCGGAGTCAGTAATGCCGGATTGGCCACGGCCAAGGCGCAGGGGTCAACGAATGTGCTCGCTTCAACCGGCGCGATTACTGGCGCTACCGGCCTAAGCGTGTCTTCGGCAGAGCTTAGTTCGATCAGCATTTCGCCTGTCTCGCCAACAGTCCCGCTTGGAAGTGCTTTGCAGCTTACTGCCCTCGGGTCCTTCACCGATGGCAGTTCGCAGAACGTGTCTTCACAAATCACCTGGAGTATCGATAGACCTGATATTGCGACCATGACGGCCAGCGGTTTGGTAACTGGCCTGCAGGTGGGCTCTGCCGTAATCACGGTGACGCTTGACGGCGTGCAGTCGTCGGCAACACTGACTGTCCAGCCTCTCTTCGTCGTCGGTTACTTCGATGCAACCAGCGGTGGCGATACAACGGTGCGCATCACGAACCCAGCCATAACCGGGCAGGACCTTTGCGCCATGGTTTATGTATTCGACCAGGACCAGCAATTGAGCGAATGCTGTGGCTGTATCGTCTCTCAAAATGGACTCCAGACGCTGTCGCTCAACCAAAACCTGCTGAGCAATCCGCTTACTGGCGTGCCTTCCAAGTCCGGAACAATCATGGTGGTTCCAGCGGACTACGCCAGCAACCTCTCATGCAACGCCAGCAACATGACCCCGACCGGAGCACAGATTGCCTGGTCTACCCACCTGCAAAAGTCGAATGCAGGTCAGGCTGTCAGCACGGAAGACACCTTCTCTTCCTCGCCGTTGAATTCCACTCTCTCATCCTCCCTCCAGGCCCAATGTTCATTCATCCAAACGCTTGGGGGAGGACAAGGCGTGTGTACCTGCGGCACCGGCGACTAGGGCTGCATTCCATCTGCATTTGGCAATCCCGACGCTGATACCCCATTGGCGTCGGACCGCGGTGTAGAAATATCTCAACAACTCCACGTCCTGGTCTGCGACCTGGAATTCCCCGTGTAACGGGGAAAATATTCTTCAGCAAGAATATTCGGACTTATGTTGTCGAGAATTTAGGTTTCATCGCGAAAAAGCTCGATCGAGGAGAGTGCGACCATGCCAAACGTTGATCCCTGGTTGGCGCTCGGTGTGTTGTTATCCACCGCTGCCACGGACGCAGTATATGTATTGTTCAACGCGGCAGTATCGTCGCAACGCCGCGTACCGGCGGCAACATGGAGCAGCGTTTGGTATCTGCTGTCGGCCTTTGCCGTTATCAGCTACACAAAAAATTGGGTTTACGTCGTCTTCGCAGCTACTGGATCGTGGATCGGGGCATATATATCGATGACGCTCTTGCGCAGGCCAAAGGATGCGGGTGGCCCAGTAGCTAAGTGATGTTGTCTTTATTCGCTAGTCTGTTTCGAAAAACGCTGAGACGCTCGGGCGCGCTTCTCTTGCGTTGGACGATCTGACGCTGGGAATAATATGTTGCAAGTGAGCGCTCGCAAGATCGTCCATATCGATATGGACGCCTTCTATGCTTCGGTCGAGCAACGGGATGATCCCGCGCTGCGCGGCAAACCTGTCGTTGTGGCATGGCGGGGTAGCCGCTCTGTTGTCTGCGCCGCTTCTTATGAAGCGAGGAGCTTCGGCGTACGTTCAGCCATGCCGGCCCTCCGTGCAGAACGTCTGTGCCCGGACGCCGTCTTCATCGCGCCAGACTTCCCGCGCTATCGAGCAGTCTCGCGCAGTGTGCGCGCGATTTTTGTCCGCCACACCGATCTGATCGAACCGCTGTCCCTCGATGAGGCATACCTCGACGTGACCGAAAATAAGAGCGATTTGCCAACAGCCACACGCGTGGCACGAATCATCCGGGAGCAGATCCGCGAAGAGCTGCATCTCACAGCGTCAGCCGGTGTTGCTCCCAACAAATTTCTGGCAAAGATCGCTTCGGACTGGCGCAAGCCGGATGGGCTCTTCGTCATTCAGCCCGAAGACATAGATACATTCCTTCCGCCGCTTCTTGTCAGTCGCATTCCCGGCGTAGGCAAGGTGACGGAAAGGAGGCTTGGAGAAATCGGCATCAAGACCGTGGGAGATTTGCGCAACCTGGAGCTACCTACGCTCGAAAGGCGTTTCGGACGTTACGGAGCCCGCCTTTACGACCTTGCCCGCGGCATCGACCATAGCCTTGTCGTTCCCGACAGACCCACGAAATCCATCTCAGCCGAGGATACGTTCGAGCACGACGTTCCTT
>Ga0206827_1201_pt1 | contig 10956 bp, 7 predicted proteins | sample Alteio_BWOrgCont_77_FD_152852 | JGI IMG/M metagenome (GOLD analysis project Ga0206827, IMG submission 152852) | Enriched cells from forest soil in Barre Woods Harvard Forest LTER site, Petersham, Massachusetts, United States -... | ecosystem: Environmental > Terrestrial > Soil > Temperate forest > O...
TGCGGGCGTTACCCGTTTCGGTTCAGGCTGGGCATGGCTCGTGGTGAAGGATGGTGCGCTGAAAATAGGCTCCACTCCTAACCAGGACAACCCATTGATGGACATAAGCGAACTGAAAGGCACCCCTATCCTCGTACTGGATGTGTGGGAACATGCCTATTACCTGAAATATCAAAACCGCCGCCCGGACTATATAGGTGCATGGTGGAACACAATAAACTGGGAGCAGGCAGGCCGCCGCTTCCATGATGCGAAATAACCTTTTCCAATTCATGTTAACCAGAAGGGCAGGAATTTATTTCCTGCCCTTTTTTGTTTGCGGGAAACCTTTAATTACTTAAAAAAATAACCGCAGAGAACACTGAGTACACAGAGAAAAACATAAACAGTTGGCTGAATAAAAACCATCCATCTATCTATTAAGCTCTGTACTCTCTGCGCCCTCTGTAGTTATAATTTTGTTTCCTAAGTATAATCTTTATGTACTACGAATGAATATTAGGCGAAGATTTCAAAAACTTAACCAAAAACAATACCAAAAACAAAACAAAAGAAACTCCTGATAATATAAAAAAAACATCAGCTGCAAATTGATGTTTCACAAGTAACCCGGCGCCTATCATTCCAAGAATATTCCAGGCTATGAATAAAAAAGGGACAAGCAGATCTCCACTAAACCTGCTTTTTATCTTGTCTCTTTTGGAAAAAAGGAAGCCAGCAATAAGGAGATAAGCCGTGCCAAAGGCAAATTGATTGCTGGTGTTTACAAATCCCAAAAACAAAGTTGCTATACAAATCAGGCCACCGATAAAAAAATAGACGTAGAGGTATTTTAACATAAGAATATGGCTTTATTTAAAATCATTAAGCGAATATAGTAGTTTTTGGATAGGAAACACTAATCGTTTTAATAATTCGAGGGCTATGGCTTCTCAAAAGTGTCAGCAAGGGCTGAGTTTATCAATAAATATGTGAATGATGCAACTCATAGATAAAGTTCTGTAACTCTATAAGATATTTTAATGCTCAACTTTGAAGTGTGGAAAATAAGCCACAAATTAATAACTACAAAAATGAAACGCACTTTACTAATTATCATTGCAGCCACAAGCCTTATGTTTTTGCCTAAGGTAAATTTCGGGCAAACAGCGAAGCCGGAAACTACCAAAACCTATACTTTGTTTTCAGATGGTGGAGCAAACCCCAATATATGTTTGATACAAGGCGAAGGTGATTCTTCCACTAACACAAGTAATATTTCTTACGCATCAGACAGCGTTTGTACACAATGCGAAATAGAACCGGCATTTATCGCTGATAATAGAAAAACTCCTTATTTCAAGGCCACACGCATTGAAGCCGTAAGTCCTTTGACTACAGTGGCAGTTGCGCCGGATGTTTGTACAACGAAGTAGATTGGGTTACAGGATACTATTCGGCGCCCGGCCAAAATCAAAAAGGGCGCACTTAATTTAAGTGCGCCCTACCCCCAAGATCAAATATACCCCCAAATCTCTAATTCTTCATTATCTTTCGGGTTTGCATACCGGCTGCGTTGGTTACATTCAGCAGGTACATACCTTTAGTCAGGCCAAACATATTTATACTTGTCTGCGTTAAGCCAGCGATTGCTTCGGCTTTTTCAGAAGATATTACTTTGCCCTGTATATCGGTCAGGCGCATGGTAAAAGATTCTTCTGCGCTTGTAGTATAGTTTATATACACACGGTCCTCCTCCGCGTTATACCATGCTTTTAAGGAAGCATTGTTTACAGTACCAAGATCCAGTTCCTTTACCGGGCTGTAAACATAATTTCCATTTATATCTACCTGCTTCAGTCTGTAATATAACACCTGTGCTAATAGAAGGTTTATGTTAATGTCGGTATAGTTGTAGTTATGTACGTCGCTCGTAGTGCCGTTTCCGTTTACATAGCCAAGAGAATCCCATACTTTGCCCTGTAGCGAGCGCTCAATGCCGAAATAATTATTGTTAGTTTCAGAAGCTGTTTGCCATTGAAGCTGTGCATCATTTCCGTTTTTTGTAACATCAAATGTTGTCAGTTCTACAGGCAACGGCTGTGAAGAACTGCCTGTAGTCCAGCGCGAAAAAGTATTAACGCCACTTAATGTTACAATATTATTGGTAAGGTCACGGTTAGCAAAGCCCATATAGGTCCAGGTAGCGCCATTATCCATAGAGCGGAAAAGCGCCAGTTCTGCTGCCGGGATGCCATTCAGTTCACAATCGCGGTAATAAAAGGACATTGTGGCATCCAGCCCTTCATCATTCTTAGGGTGCACATCAAAAAAGCGTTTTGTCCCTTGCTCCACTCCCTGTTTAGTCATACCGTATTGGATGGCGCTGTCGCCGGTACCCCGCACTATTACAGTATAGCCGGGCGTACCGCCAAGGGCTTGTAAAGTAAGGCCAATACTTCCAAAATTATAAATATTATTTTTAGCTAAGTATTTAGAATACTTCACATAACCAGTCACTTCGCTGCCTTGTATCTCATAAAGTGCAGCAGTAGAATCCATAAAAATGGTATCTTTTGTAAGCGAAGTATTTATCATACCGTTTGTAAAGACAAGCGAGTTTTTTAAATACGTTGGACCCACCATATTTTTATTACCTGTACCTGATACTTTCATGTTATAATAATTCGCCCCGCTAAAACTCTGTGTGCCTGTTCCGCTCATTTCAAAAAGCCCAGTGCCTGAATACATATTTATATTTCCGTTGCTCAGGTTTCCGGTTATGTTCATTGAGCCATTGTTCTTTATTACCGCTTTACCTGTGTTTTGTATATTTCCTCCGAAATAAAGGGTGGCCCCGCCCCCGATATACAGGGTATCTCCGCTATTATAGAGGGTTTGCCCTCTTGCCATGCCACAGAACAATACTGCGGCTATGGCCAGTGCTATTTTATTTCTCATAAGTCTTAGTTATGATTTAAAATCCACCAGCTTGAACCATCGCTCTGAACCATTATATACTGATACTGGGTACCCAGTGAAAATGTAGTGCTCCCATCTATTTTATCTGATCCTGTATTGCCCTGCAATGTTGCAGCGCCTTTAGTTGATATGTTTTTGATAACATAAATACGCCCTTTGGCTCCGCTAACTGCCGGAAGTGTTATGGTGATTGATCCCGTCAATGCGGCATTACAAAGTATTGTATAATCATTAACAGAAGCAGTATAAGAAGCAGTTTGGGTCGAAATAGCCGAGGCAAAGGAACCTCCATCGGTTATAGTAGAATTTGGTGACTGTCCTGCGCCCACGCTTAACCTGTAATTGGTACCATCGAAATAAAGATTATTATTATTTTCTGAGACATCCCCAGAAGAATTCATAAATAATATAGACCCTGTAGGCATTTCCCTCATGCGCAAACCAGATACGCCTCCCGTACCGGAATATATTTCGAGAAAATTTCCCGGTGTGGACGTACCTATACCCACATTGGCGCCGCTGCCCAGTACTATTGCATTGCTTTCGCCTACTTTGGCATCATAACCGATTGCTGTGGCATTGGTAAGGCTGGCTGAAGAAGCATCGGCGCTGTCGCCAATGAATGTATTGTGCGTACCTGTATAGGTAAACCCTGCATAGTTGCCAAAGTAGGCATTCCCTACACCGGTAGTATTTGTATAGCCGCTGTTGTACCCTACGAAAGTATTGTAGTTAGCATTAGTATTGTAGCCTGCCTGGTACCCATGTATTACATTATAGCTATATGAAGCGCCTGAATACCCTGCCTGGTATCCTGAAACTTCGTTTTGAGAACCTGCTGTATTAGTATAATATGCAGTGTATCCCTGTACGGTGTTGCGTGAACCGGTAGTATTGTTGTACCCCGCCTGCATACCTAAAAAGCTATTGTTGCTGCCTGTTGTATTTTTCATACCTGCATTATCCCCGTTGAAGACATTGTAGCTACCCGTGGTATTGTTATACCCGGCCTGCTGGCCACTAAAACAGTTGCTTGCGCCGGTTGTATTATAATAACCGGTAAAATATCCTTCAAACTGATTGCCGCTGCCCGATGTATTGCTGTACCCGGCAGAGTTTCCTATAAACATATTATTGTTTGCCGTATTGTCAATTCCATTTGAGCCACCAATAAAGACGTTGCCTGTACCGCTATTTTCAGCACCTGCTTTTACTCCCATCAGCAGGTTGCTTGTTCCTTTTGAGCTTATAATTGTATAGCCACCAAGCATTAAACTATCTGCATTTACCGGCCCTTTTATATCTAGTTGATAAGATGGGCTTGTTTTGCCAATTCCCACATTAGCTGTGTTAGCATTATATATGTTGCTGCCCGATGTAGTCCATTGTGAGGCTGCTGCACCACCTGTACTAAAAGCTGCCCATGCGGTGCCGTTATAAAGGTATAAACTATTCAAAGTATTATCATACACTACCAGGCCGGTGGCAGGCGAAGAAATAGCTGTACGTTGAGTGGTAGTCATCCGGGGGGCAAGGAGGCCCTGGGTGGTAGAAGTAAGGTCAAGGAGTGCAGTAGAAGCTGGTGCAGAAGTACCCACGCCTACATTCGCACCACTTCCAAGAACGATGGCATTATTGGTGGTTACTTTGGCATTATACCCGATGGCTGCCGAGTTTGTACCACTTACAGATGCGCCAACGCCTAAAGCGATATCTTCGCTGTTGTACCCAATATTGGCATCTGCCCCAATGGCCACAGAAGTGCTTGCATTATTGGTTGCACTGTCACCAATAGCCATAGAAGTAGTTAAGCTATATCCAACATTTGCTTTCCTGCCGATGGCAATGGAACTGGCGCTATTAGCTACTGCGGTAGTTCCTATGGCTATGGCATTCGTACCGTTACCCTGTGTTTTAGCAGATGAAGATGCGCTGCTGCCGATCGCAATTGAATTATTTGACGTGGCATCGGCATTATCGCCAAGGGCTATCCCATCCGTAATGCTCCAGCCCACTGTTGAATTTTTGCCAATAGCAAATGAATTAACACTGTTCGCAGCCGCACCAGAACCAATTGCCAGCGAATTCCTGACATTTGCCTGGGCATTATTTCCTATAGCATACCCACTGTCGCCGCTTGCTGCTGCGCTTTGCCCTAAAGCAAGCGCTCCGTTTACATTGTAACCTACACTGGCTTTAGAACCAATGGCCAGTCCGGCATTACCATTTGATGCTGAATTGTTTCCTATTGCAAATGAATTGTATCCGTTTACTGCGGCATTGTCCCCGAAAGCAAAGCCGCTGTCATTGCTTATAGAAGAGCCGTCACCTATAGCAAATGAATATTTTTTATTGTAACCAATACTCGTGCCGCTACCTATTGCATAACAGTTAGTTGCATTATTTATATTTGAACCATTACCAAAAGCAATGGAATTGCCCTGGAAATTGGCAACCTGTGTAGCGTTTTCTTTAATATTAAAAGCATTGTTATCACTGGTACCAATATAGTTGCTTGAACCTGTACCGCTATTTCCTGAGATAGACCAATTGGTGCCACTACCCGGGGTACTCCCGTTGCTGACGCTGAAATTTGCCCATTTGGTTCCGTTATATACGTATATACTGTCAGTAGTATTGTCAAATACTATTAAACCGGTAGCCGGAGAAGTAATAGCTTTACGCTGGGTAGTGGTCATACGTGGTGCAAGAAAGCCTTGCGTGGTAGAAGTAAGGTCCAATAAAGCAGTTGAATTTGGGGAAGATGTTCCGATTCCAACATTTCCTGTATTATTGTTGTAAATACCTGTCCCACTCGTAGTCCAGTTTGAATTAATTGTCGAACCTGAAATACTGATACCTGTACCAGCAGTATATGATGCACTTGTATCTGTAGCTGGTGTCCATTCACTTAACCCACTGTTCCATTTTAATACCTGGTTGTTTGAGGGTGCAACCGGTGAGATTTTTTTGCTTTGAATTTTATTAGCATTCCAGGATGCATCAGTGCTGTCGGCTATTATAGTAGTCCCGGAAATAGTAATCCCTGCGCCGCCAGTGTAAGTGGTTCCTGTTGATATTGTAGCAGGTACCCATTTACCCGAAGTGCTGTTATACTGAAGCACTTGTCCGCTTGCTGGAGTGGTGGTCGATATATTTGTACCTTCTATCTGGCTGGCATTCCATTGTGCAGTAGTATTCTGAGCTGCAATGCTTGTTCCTGTTATAGTGATACCAGTGCTACCTGTATAAGTAGTGGTTGTATCTGTGGCAGGCGTCCATTCGCCCAATCCGCTATTCCATTTCATTACCTGGTTATTGATAGGCGCTTTTGGAGATATGTTATTGCCCTGGACCTGGTTTGCGTTCCATGTAGCAGTTGTATTGTTGGCGCTGATTGTAGTCCCTGAAATACTGATACCTGAACCTGAGGTATAGTTTGTGCCGGTTGATATGGTAGCCGGGGTCCATTTACTGGTTGTACTATTATATTGCAAAACCTGTCCGCCGATTGGAGCGGTATTGGCAATATTAGTCCCTTCTATTTCATTAGCATTCCATTGCGCTATTGTGTTTTGTGCCGAAAAAATATTGCCATTAAGACTCATCCCTGCGCCTGCGCTATATCCCCCCCCTCCTGTATCAGTTGCAGGCGTCCACTCATTCAGTCCACTGTTCCATTTCAGCACCTGGTTGTTAGTAGGTGTTTTTGGGGAAATAAGATAGCTCTGCAATTTATTGGCATTCCATTCTGCGGTACCCATTTGCACACTTATTACGCCAGTTCCTGATATATATACTCCCGGCCCTGCAGTAACAGAAGATTGTGTGAAGTTCTTTAATGACCTCCATATAGCGCCGTCATAATAGAAGAAATACGAAGAGTCATTGTCAAAAACCATTAAACCCTTTGCAGGTAAATTAATTGCCAGGCGTTGTACGCTGGCCATTCGCGGTATAAGTATACCCCGGGTGGTAGATCGTAAATCAATTACCGATGAGCTGTCCGGCGATGTAGTGCCAATCCCTATCTGCGCGTTTGCTTTTGTTGCTAAAAGGAATAATGAGAAGAGGAGAAGATGGTAAACGTAAGATTTGTTGTGTAAAATTTTTCTTGCCATATTATTAAATTTATTGCGTTAATTTTTAAAAGCAAAATTAACTTCAACGGATGCCGGGATTATGGCGAATGTAGCTATACTCATTCCAGTGTAAGGTTTCAAGCTTTTTCTATATAATTTTAATAGAAGAAAAAACAGTGTTCCTATTATAGGTTAAGCAAAAAGCGATGGGAATTGATAAATTGTAATAAGCAAGACAATTGTCATTGTTAGGTTTCAGCGAATAAAAGCATAATTCGGTGTTGCGACATCTATTTCCTTTCGCTGCCCCCTAGTCTTAAATATTAAATGATCAAAGATGTGCTTAAATTGAAAAAAAATGTAATTTTACGGCATAAAACAGAAATAAAATGCAGTCATTAAAATACAAAAAGCAAGGAATACTCTTGATAATTAGCGTATTTATTATTCTTATAGCAGCTTCATTTGCCCCTGCTCCGCAACAGGCCCAAGTGGGTTTCAAAAACCTGAAAGTCCTTCCTAAGAATATTACAAAAGATAAATTAGATTCTACTATGGATTTCTATGCCCTATCACTCGGTGTGCGTTGTGGTTTTTGTCATGCGAGGAGCGCAGATTCTACCAAAAAGCGCCTTGATTTTGCGAGTGATGCAAAAGATCAAAAAAACATAGCCCGCCACATGATGCAGATGACGGCCGACCTTAATTCTAACTATTTTAATTGGAATAAATCAGCGCAGGCAGATACCATTCATATAGTTACCTGTTTTACCTGTCATAGGGGCTCGGCACATGCTGATGCCATGAGCCTGTTGCCGCAATTGAATACTTTAAAAGACGAGCAGAGGAAGGAGTTTGAAAAGAACCAAAAGAAATAGAGAGGACTTAGTTTAGAATATCTCGCCCAGGTTTAAGAAAATATTACCCCCATCTCTGCCAATACCATAGTCAACACATAAATTGGTATTGGATAATTTGTTAATTTTAATCCTTAAACCCGCACCAGCGGCAGGAATAAGGGTTGTAATTGCATTATTAGGCCACTGCTGGCTATATGCCTGCATATTGCTGAATACTACCGCCCCAATAAGGCCGCTCTTCATAAAGTTTATGCGGTATTCGGCTTCAAGGTAAATCTCATCGCGGCCCCTGAACCTATCCTGTATATAACCACGGCCACTGGTGGAGTATGTGTCCCAATTGGTACTTGGCATATCAAGATAAGGTGTTTGCCCGCTAAAATTGAACCAATAATAATTCCAGAATGCCAATATATTGCGCGATCCGTATGGGAACTGGAAATATTTTCTAAAATCTAACTGTACATTTTCATAATTAGTATTGCTGCCAAGCATGGTCAGGTTTTGGCGGATTAAAACATTCATATAGGTACCACCTGCTACCGGGTTCAGCAGGTTTCTACGGGTATCATAGAGGAGGTTTAAAGATAAGCCAGAGGATGATGAGGTTGGGAGAATATGCCCTCCATCGTATCTTTCAAAATCAGTTTCCTTGCCGCCTTCTACATCGGAGGCAGTAGGAGTTTCTGTAATATCATAATGGTAATCAAGATTATACCCAATACCGCCTACCAGGTCTGGCGCAAGTTTTTTTAATACCTGTTGGTAAAACCTGATGAATTGATAATTAATGGGGTCTAAATCAGCAGGGGTAGTTTTGCCGCCAAGGCCGTATGTAATACTTGGATATATATAGTACCTGATGTCATTCTGGAAATCAATTTTATTTCCTGGAGTCCAGATATTTGTTACTATCGGGAGGATAAGCTGTTTTTTTTGTGTTACATCGGGCGCGATAGTAATAGAAGAGATATTTTCATCTTTGTTTTCACTGGTGTAGAAAGCTCCAATGACTTCTGCGGTTACAAAAAAACCATTTTCTTCGGCATATCCCACACCGGGTATAAGAGAGACAAAAAGTTTATGCGCCCTTTTTGCAGAGGTGTCTTTCTGATAGCTCCTTTGCTGATGAAACCAAACCGCAAATACATCATTTACGTCCTTTAGGCGTGAAAGGCTGTCATTTATCACAGCATGGGTACTATCCTTTTTAATAGGAGCAGAAGTCCCTTCATTTTCAGCCTGTGCATTTGCGCTTGATATTAGCGCCAAAAATATAAATAAAGCAGATAAAAGCCCCAAAGATGATTTAAAACCCAAATATCTAGCCCTGCCCCTGCAATAGGGCATATTGGATAAAGCAGGACTTTTCAGTCCCATTAATTGTAAATGTCCACCGTTCATATATTAGCATTAGTTTGTAAACAGCAAATTTAGTAGCTTATGATACCCAGATATTCGTATTATCGGTACATATATGTACGTATGTAAGGTTATGTATAAAAACGGGGATTTTGGGATATAGGCAGTTATAGTTAAAAGGCTACATAGTCTAATGGGAAGTTTGAAAGATGTAGAAGGATTACTGCCCTATTTAATTTTAATACTTAACAATTCCGTTATTTTTTTGCATTTTATTCCTTTTTTAAAAACTACATTCAACATTTACTTAATTTAGCGCGTCTTTATATTGATTCTGAAGTCTTTAAGAAAATCCGACTCAAACCAAACCCGTTGCATGTGAATGATATTTAACCGGGTTTCGCCAAACTGCGCGGATGCCGCAGTGAGATCGTTATCAGCCAGAAAATACAAATCAGGCACCCCCAGGCCTATAACATCATACTGGCTTTGAGCGCATATTTTTGTCCAGTATTTCCTGGATAGAAAGTGCTCTGCCGCAGCGCTATACTTCAGGCCATCCGTTTTAATATCCTGGTTACCGGCGGCAAGGTAACCCTTTAGCACCCAGTATCTGCTGAAATCGGCATTCGTGCGTAAACCCGCCCTGAGCTTGTAGCCTTCTAAAGCATCCTGCCCGAAAAGCAGAAAATATGGCCCAAGTTCCACCTTACCTGCCTGGTAATCTCCATTTATAGCAAAATCACCAAGGCTTACTATTGTTTTCACCGTTGGTAAATTATTGATAGTATCAATTGAATGGATCACAGCCCTATCCTCTGGGGTCAGGGTATCAAACCTGTTTTTGTCCCAGTATTTAGCATCATGGTCCATGGCGCCCGGTACCATACTGAGAGAAGTTGTGTATTCTTTTAGTTCTTTGGGTTGGTCAACAAGAAAATTCGTATTCGAGATATAAAGTTTACCCAAAAACCCCATAGTTTTATTCGTGAGAGAAGTTATTTCTACTGATATCCTGATTTTAGCCGGCAGCCATGGCCCTGCACTTGTAGGCACAAGGTCTTCCTGTATTTTCAGGCGTTTTATGAAATCAATATTTGCCTGGTTTCCCACCTCGGCAATCATTCTTTTCAGTGAAAAGGTAGTATCGGTTATCCACATAGTACCCGTGAAGGCAAGGTCTTTTTCCCTTTTTGGCTTAAACTCAATTTTATAGCAAAACCTGTTATCAATAAATCCGCTGTCAATAAGGTAATACCTATAATATCCCAGGCCAGCTTCTGAAATAGGCGAACAAAACATTTTAGTAAGCACAGTCATCCAGTTATCATAAAAGTTATACTCTTCGAATGATGAACCCAACAATTGGGCCACCATATCATTGTTTTGTACGCCAACCCCTTTTACTGAAGAAGCCTTGATGTTTTCAGTTTTACGTTCAGGGGTTTTAAGATAAGAAACATCTGAAATAGTCTCCGAAATAAAAAAAGGTAAAATAAGTTGCCCGTTTTCACCCGCTGCACTTTGCATGGTATCAAGCGCTTTTTTGAAAGGGCGCATGGCTATGCTCTTTTTAAATTTTTCAGAAATATTATCAGCCGAGAACTCCATTTTACTATAGCTTTCATATTGATAAGCAGATAGTTTTGTCTTGTTGTTTTCGTTTTTATGGGCCCACACACCACGCAATA
>Ga0206827_1206_pt1 | contig 10661 bp, 10 predicted proteins | sample Alteio_BWOrgCont_77_FD_152852 | JGI IMG/M metagenome (GOLD analysis project Ga0206827, IMG submission 152852) | Enriched cells from forest soil in Barre Woods Harvard Forest LTER site, Petersham, Massachusetts, United States -... | ecosystem: Environmental > Terrestrial > Soil > Temperate forest >...
TAATTCATAATTCATAATTCCACAGAATGTCCTACCTTTGCGCCTCAATTTGCGATAAGAAATGCAAAAACAATACGAAACCGTAATAATAATTACTCCGCTTCTTACCGAAGACCAAATGAAAGAGGTCGTTGGTAAGTTCCGCGATTACCTGGTTAGTAATCAGGCGGAGATAGTACATGAAGAGAACTGGGGATTGCGTAAGCTTGCTTACCCGATCAAGAAAAAATCTACGGGTTTTTACCAACTCTTCGAGATAAAAGCCGATCCCTCGCTGATACAGCGTTTGGAGATTGAATACAAACGGGACGAGCGTATATTACGCTTTGTTACCCTTGGCCTTGATAAGCACGCCATCGAATACAACGGAAGGCGCCGTCGCGGGGAAATAAAAAGCCGCACGGAACTAAGAGATTTTAAAGACACAACTGTAACTGCTTAAAAGGAAAAACAATGGCTGTAAATAACTATAAGAATATTTTCATCAATATTACGCCGCAGGAGCGGCCTAATAAGAAGAAATTTTGCTGGTTCACGAAAAACAATATCAAGTATATTGACTACAAGGACCCGAATTTTCTTCTGCGGTTTGTAAATGAGCAGGGGCAAATGTACCCCCGGCGTATTACAGGCACAGCGCTGAAATACCAGCGTAAACTTGGCCAGGCTATTAAAAGGGCCAGGCTGCTTGCACTTTTACCTTACGTGGCTGACTCATTAAAATAAGAAAACATGGAAGTAATTTTAAAACAAGACGTTCCTACATTAGGATATAAGGGCGATGTAGTAAAGGTAAAACCGGGCTACGCAAGGAATTTCCTTATCCCAAATGCTATATGTGTGGTAGCAAGTGAAAACAACCGCAAAATAGCCGCTGAAAATGCACGCCAGGGAGTAAATAAAACCGCTAAGGTTAAGGCTGACGCCCAGGCAATAGCTGATAAACTGAACGAAACGACCCTAAAAATATCTGCCAGAACTGGTACAAGTGGCAAAATCTTTGGTTCTATCACTACACTCCAAATCGCTGCTGCATTGAAAGAACAGGGATACGATATAGACAGAAGGAAAATTTCCCTTATTGAAGAGATCAAGAATATTGGCAGCTACCATGCAAGCATTGATTTGCACAAGGAAATTAAGGCCACTCTTAATCTTGAAATTGTAGCTCAGGAAGCATAGGGCAAATTATAAATCATAAATTAATAAGAATACGGGGCGAAAGCCCCGTTTTTGTTCCTGTAAATTCCAAACAAGTTAAATGCGTATTTTTTGACTGTGGCGGGCATAAAATATTATTCCCCTACGGCTATCGGCTATTTTCTTTCGAGTTTTATTTGTAGTTTCGCACGGAAAATTAAATCATAGATGAATTTTAAGTCTTTTAACAAAATCAACAACGCTGTAGGCTGGTTAGTGTTTGCCATTGGCGCCTTCACTTTCCTCTCTACAATGGAGCCAACAGTAAGCCTTTGGGATAACGGCGAGTTTATACCATCAGACTATAAACTGGAAGTGAGCCACCCGCCGGGCGCTCCTTTTTATGTTTTGGTTTATCACATGTTTGCTCTTGTGGGCCATGCCATTGGCGGAGTGAAAATGGTACCGATATTTACAAATGCTGCTTCGGCTCTCTGCTGTGCATTTACTGTAATGTTTTTGTTTTGGACTATTACTGCCCTTGCCATTAAGTTTCTTTCCAATGATGAAGAAAACATGGAAAATGGCAATATATATGCAGTTATAGGCGCAGGTATTGTAGGCGCATTAGCTTTTTGCTGGTCAGATACATTTTGGTTTTCAGCAGTAGAGTCCATTGTTTGGACACCCGCAATATTTTTTATCTCGCTCATATCATGGCTTCTTTTAAAATGGGAACGCCGGGCGAATGAACCATACAATCTCAGGTGGCTAATTTTAATATTTTTCCTTGTGGGTCTTGTAATGGGCGTCCACTTCCTCGGCTTGCTTACCATTCCTTCTGTTATATTTGGCTATTATTTAAAGAGGTTTAAGTTTAGCTGGCTTGGCGCTATGATTGCTGCCGTAGTAGGTGTTGTAGTGCTTGGTTTTGTTCACTTAGGCATAAAGGAATGGATACCAGGTATAGCAGGTTACTTCGAACTTCTGTTTGTCAACGATTTTGGTATGCCTTTCTTCTCCGGGGTATATGTCTTTATAGGTATCATAGCGGCACTGGCTATTTTTGGCCTTTACTACACTCACAGGAGGCAAATGGTACTGCTAAATACAGCCATCCTTTGTTTCATAAGCATAGAAATAGGTTTTCTTTCTTATTCAGAAGTTATTATCCGCGCCATTGCCGATCCACCTGTAAATATGTATAAGGTTGATAATATCTTCACCCTTGTAGGTTATGTTGGCCGTGAGCAATATGGTGAAAGCTATGTATTAAATGGCCCGTATTACAACGCGAACATGACGCGTAAAGTCAGCACTGAGGCAGGCGCACCAATTTACCACCGTGATGACAAAACACACACTTATGTATCAGATGAACACCAGGTCGTGTTCAATTATGAATATACCACGTTTTTCCCGCGGATGTTTAATGCCCAGGACAATTACCTCCAGGGATACCGGTATTGGGGGAATATAAAACAGGTACCTGCCCCCGATGGGAGCGGTAAAACTATTTGGGAAGATGAAGATCCTAATTTCCAGTTCAGTTTTGTAAAAAATAACCTCCGGTTTTTCTGGAATTACCAGGTAATATATATGTACCTGCGGTATTTTGGCTGGAATTTCATTGGCCGGCAGAATGATTTTCAGGGAATGGAAAATGAATTTAACCATGGCAGGTGCCTCAGTGGTATCCCATGGGTGGATGAGCATGTTTTGCATGACGGCCCGCAAAAAGACCTGCCTATATATATGAAGGCCAACCGTGCGCTTAATAAGCTATATGGATTTCCGCTTATTCTGGGCCTTATTGGTTTATTCTATCATTATAAACGCGACAGAAACCAATTCCTTAACCTTTTGCTATTGTTTTTAATGACGGGATTGGCCCTTGAAATTTATCTTAATATGGCCTCACCTCAGCCGCGTGAGCGTGATTATCCAATTATAGGCTCATTTTATGTGTTTTCAATATGGATAGGCATGGGTGTGCTGGCTATTTGGGAATGGGGCAAAAAACGTATGGCAAGCCCTACTTCCGCTTTTGTGGCTACAGGTCTTTGCACGGTTTTAGTACCTGTAATAATGGTAAGCCAGGAATGGGATGACCACGACCGTTCAAGAAGGACCTGCGCATTGGATTACGGCGTCAATTACCTGCAGTCCTGCCCTCCTAATGCTGTTTTGTTTACAAATGGCGATAATGATACTTATCCGCTTTGGTACGCTCAGGAAGTAGAGGGAATCAGGGCAGATGTGAGAATCATAAATTTGAGCCTGTTAAGTACTGATTGGTATATCAATGAATTGCGTAAACCCCGTATCAATGATAATCATTCCCCGGGCCTAACCCTTTCTATAAATCAAAATGAAACAAGAGGCTGGGAGTATATCCAGTTTTATGATAATCCCCAAAGGAAATTTGACCAATCTTTATTTTACCCGCTTACTAAAGTAATGCACTTTATTGCCGATTCTTCCATGAGGCTTCCAACTACAGAAGGAGACAGGATACCTTATCTGCCAGTGAAAAAACTTAGGATCGATGTTGACAAAAAAGCTGCCATTGCTAGTGGGACTGTTGCTGCCAAAGATTCAGCTAGTATTGTCGACCATATTGATTTTGACCTGAACAGGAACAACCTTATGAAATCTGATGTGGTAGTGCTTGACTTTATCGCAACCAATAACTGGAAATATCCTGTTTGTTTTTCAGTTACCTCCGGGCCGAATGAATATTTGAACCTCGGTCAGTATCTTGAGCAAGATGGATTGGTTTATCGTCTAACACCAGTAAAAAATACCACACCAACTGCCAGGGGTGAAATACGCCTTGCCGGTGATACCATGTATAATAATATAATGCATAAGTTCGGATGGGGGCACCTGCAAGACAGAACTGTACTTGTTGATGCAGTAATGGCACGCGAAAGCAACAACTTGCGCGGAATTATGCTGCGGCTTGCAGCACAGTTCCAGCAAGAAGGGGACAATGTTAAGGCCATAAAACTGATTGATACCTGCCTTTATGTGATACCGGAAAGAAATGTACCTTATGATTATTATATCGTACCGATGGTACAGGTTTATTTCCGGGCAGGCGCAACCCAGAAGGGACATGACTTGGGAATGAAAATGGCTGATATACTTGCTCATGATCTGCTTTATTACTCTAAGCTGAAGCCAGATATGATGCAGGAAACCCAGGATGAAATACAACGCGATATGTATGGCTTAAAATCGCTACTGGATATAGCAAAAGAGAAAAACCAAAAGGACCTGACAGATAAGCTGGAGCCATTATTTAATCAATATGCTTCCCAGGGTTCACCATTCTCTTTCCTTTTTCAGCAACAAGGCCAACAATAAGAGATTGAATTTATAATGTAATAGATTAAAAGCCGGTATGTAAAATGTACCGGCTTTTTTTTATCTTTGAAAAAGGTAGACCGGAGCAATAATATTGAAGTTTAATTGTTGTAAGTTTAATAAGAGATGAATAACGTCATAAAAGGATTTAGTATACTCTCTTTCCTGGTTTCTTTTAATTGTTTATCTGCCCAGGTCACAACCGATTATTCTGATAATCCGCACCGTATTAGTTTTGGTTATGGGTTGGGTTATGGTAACGCACTGGTGCCGCCTAAATTGGGATATTGCGGCAGTGTAGAACTTACGTTACCCTATAAAAACAATTGTTTTCTTTTTGGATTTAATAATGTCATAGGGTTTAAAGACAACTCCTCTTTTAATGGTTATTTTTTTGGCAACGATGGGTTATCACATGAAATACGGTCCTATTATATTTGCTATGGCATACCATGGCGTGTAAAATCTGCCCAAATGGGAGTTTACGGTGGTTTAGAGGCAATGAGTGGGTACACTGAAAACTTAACGCATTTTAATGTTATTGGCCTTCACGCTGATTATGCTTGTATTCGAAAAGTGGCCAAAGGTGTGGGCATTGGCGCAGATATTTTTGCCAATTATAGCCTGAGTTATAGTGATATTGGTTTGCGAATATTCTTTTGCCTTACGGATTAAATTATCAAACTGTTAAAGACTATAAAAAATGAATATCACCCTTTCCTATAAAACAGCCGTGCTTTTCATCTTTCTTCTGTCCATTTTTGTTACGTCGTGTAAAAATAATAAGCCAGATGCACAGGCAACTGCCATCTTAAATTCTACTGCAAAGCCCGATCAGAAATTGAGGGAATTGGATGCATTGATTGAAAAAAGCCCCAATAATGCTATTTTGTACTACCGTCGCGCATTGATGAATAATGATTTGAAACAATATGAAGTTGCAAAAGCAGACATTGAAAAAGCAGTTTCTTTAGATTCTACAAAATCCGATTATTACATAGCTGAAGGGGATATTTATATGAACGTGCTTTATAGTAAAGGAGCAATAGCCTCGTACCAAAAAGCCATTTTATGTGATACTACAAATGGAAATGCGTACGAAAAGCTTGGCGAACTTGCCTACTACATCAAAGACCGTGAAACTTCAATTACTAATCTCAACGCTGCTATCCGTCATGATAGAACTATGGCAAAAGCCTGGTACTTTAAAGGACTGAACTATTCCGAAACCGGAGATAACCGGGTAGCAATCTCTAATTTTCAAAAAGCCATTGATGTGAACCCTAATTACTTTGATGCTTATCTCAATATAGGTGTTCTTTACGCCGGCGACAAGGATAAAAGGGCATTGGATTATTATAATACGGCAATACAATTACAACCGGTCAACCCTGCGGCATTATATGCACGCGGGTTATATTATCAAAATATTGATAGTATACAACTTGCTATAAACGACTATAACAGTATCCTGAAAAGGATACCAGACTACAAAAGCGCCAACTATAATCTTGGTTATTGTTATTTCAGTTTAGGTCAATATGAAAAAGCGTTGCCTTATTTCACAGTGGCCATTGAAAAAGATCCTGGCTATGTGGAGGCGTATTATGGACGGGGACTGTGTTATGAAAACCTCAAAAAAAATGAACTTGCTCGGGCAGAGTTCAAAAAAGCGCTGCAACTCAAACCTGGCAATAAGGATGTTGAAAGAGAACTGAATGGTCTTGGCAAATAACCTGTCTGCATTCTTATCCCCGCTTTCTTCCTGATTTCATTTTTTTTTATTAAATTGCATAGAATTTGCTTCATTTAATCTATGAACCGCCTGCTTATCTTTTTTATTCTATTGGTTTTTGCTTTGTGCCCACTTTTATCGAAAGCACAGGAAATCCCGTATTTTGTTTGGGCAAATGATGGAAGCGCTTCCGAATCAGCCAGTGGTTCTGGAATGGTAACTGATAGAGCCGGAAATAATTACATTGCTGGGCAATATGCAGGCAGTGGCACTTTTGGAAGCTACCAATTTACAAGCAATAATGGCTCCCTCGATGTTTTTGTTATTAAATATGATAATGCTGGTAATATGATTTGGGCTGATACATTCGGCGGCCCTTATTCTGACAACGCCAGCGGCATAGCCATAGATGCCAGTGGAAATTTATACATTACGGGTTATTTCTATAAAACAATTACCATTGGCGATTCTATCTTCTATGGTGACAAAAATAATGTTTCGGATGCCTTTATAGTTAAAATATCACCCGCCGGGACTATAATATGGACTCGTCACGCCGGGGGCAATAACAATTGCCAATCAATGGGAATTGCTACGGACAATACCAATAAAGATATATATATTACTGGATTGTACAGCGACAGCGTTGGATTCGGTTCTCTTTCGTTGGTCACCAGCCCGATTGAAAACTCTGTTTTCCTTGCCAAGTATGATATGGATGGCAATATAATATGGGTACGCAAAGGGGAAAGCGGCAGCTATCCGCAAGGGAGGGCAGTAACAGTAGATAATTCAGGAAATGTGTCTATGGCAGGAGCTTATTATGGCACAATTACCTTTTCAAATTATACTTTACCAAATAGCGACGCTGGTGATGGCTTTGTGGCTAAATACAATAGCAATGGCGGTTTCCTTTGGGCCCGCCCTACAGGCACTACCGGAGGTGGATGGGTGAATGGCCTGGCTACTGATAACTTAGGTAACCTGTATGAAACGGGTTTATTTTATACCAGCATAGAACTGGACGGCCGCAATGTTATAAGTCAGGGGCAGAGCGATATTTTTGTAGAGAAATATTCGACAACGGGTAATCTTTTATGGATTCATGGTGCTGGTGGCATAAGCCCTGACGAGGGTACAGTACTATTTGTAGACAAATGGCATAACGTGTTTTTTACGGGGGCTATTTCTGATTTAACTGCCCAGACTGGGATAATTAAACTTGGGAGTGTTGATCCGCAAAAATCAACTGGCAATTCTTCAGGAGGTGTTAACGCGGTCTTTTGCCAGGGAGGCTACGGCGATATTTGTCTTTCTGAACTCGATAGTCTTGGTAATCAAAAATGGCTGATATATATGGGAGGCCCGCTTGAAGATGAAGGCTATGGAATAGGGGAGGACTCTATGGGGAATATTTATTTGGGCGGTGTAATACAGTCATCAGTGGTACTTGGGAACGACTCTTTCTATACCGGGCCTTATATTGGTATGTTTACGGCCAAACTCTCTTACGATTCTATAATCCCCAACAGGACATCTATTAATACTGTGCAGAGTTTCACTGAAGGCGGTTTTAGTATTTATCCTAATCCAGCTAATGATGTATTTGTTTTAAGATCAAACTTGCAGGAAACCGCAAACAGCACCATTACGCTTACAGATGCTTATGGCAAAACAGTTGACGTTCAACAAATAATAATGCCTAAAGGCATTTCCAACCAAAGTTTTAATATTTTTTCATTTAGTTCGGGCATATACTTTTTAAATATCCAAACCCAATTTGGAAGCTATACCGGAAAAGTGATAAAGGAGTGATTTTTTAAGACTAAGGCGTTCTTTATTTCTTCTTTTTATCCTCGTCGGTCTTAATTAAATCCAGGACATTGATTCCCTGATTAATAAATTCACCAGGGTCTTTATAGCCGTCGATAATAAAGATCTTTTTGCCATTAGGGGTAAAATATACAAAAGTGGGCACAGTTTTCATTCCCCAGCCTGTGACCTTATTATAGGTAAGGAAGTTTTTTTCGGGGTCTATTATCTTATAGCAAATAAAATTACTTTCATAATAATCAACCACTTTAGGGTTTTTAAATACTCCCTTCATTTTGCGGCAAATATCGCATTCGCTGGAACCAATAAAGACAAACAATGGCCTGTTTTCCTTCTTAGCTTCTGCGCTGGCTTCTTTTAGTTTGCCTTCAAAAAAGTTGATACCTTCAGGATTTGAACTGTCAAATCGGTAAGATGACAACACAAGGACACATAGCAATAGCCAAAAAACCTTATTCATATCTCATTTTTTTTTGTTTTAAGCGCGAAAATTACAACTTTATGATTAATAACCAAATATAATACAAAAAAAAAGGAAAGCCTCCGGGCCTTCCTTTTTTTAATTTATTTCTAAAACATCAGGAATGGCCTAAACTAAAACAATCATCTTATTATTAAGCACTTCCACAAAACCGGAATTTACGTTAAAAAGTTCTTCGCCACCTTCCTGTTTGCGGACTTTTATCTGCCCGGCATCCAGTGTAGAGATGAGGGGAGCATGATTTTTCAAAACCTCAAATATCCCCAGGGAACCGGGAAGCCTGATATAATTTATGTCCCCGCTAAAAAGCGTTTTCTCCGGTGTTATTATTTCTAAAAACATGTGTCTTAGTTATTAGGTTACTAAGTTACTTAGTTATTGAGGACGGGGCTTTCACCCTTGGTAACTCAATAACATATAACCCATTAACTCTTTCTATTTATTCGATTCTGCTAAAATTTTCTTGCCTTTCTCAATAGCTTGCTCTATTGTTCCTACAAGATTGAAGGCTGCTTCAGGGTATTCGTCCACTTCGCCATCAAGTATCATATTAAAGCCTTTTATGGTGTCTTCAATGCGTACCAACTGTCCTTCAAGGCCTGTAAACTGCTGTGCCACAAAGAATGGCTGGCTAAGGAACCTTTGTACACGCCTTGCACGGCTTACAACCAGTTTATCTTCGTCGCTTAGCTCGTCCATACCAAGGATGGCGATAATATCCTGTAACTCTTTATAGCGCTGGAGTATCATTTTTACACGTTGTGCAGTATCATAGTGCTCTTTGCCAACAATATCCACGCTAAGAATACGTGAAGTAGAATCCAATGGGTCCACAGCCGGATAAATACCAAGTTCCGCGATCTTACGGCTAAGTACCGTAGTCGCATCCAAGTGAGCAAATGTTGTAGCCGGGGCTGGGTCAGTAAGGTCATCCGCAGGTACATATACCGCCTGTACAGATGTGATGGAGCCACGTTTTGTGGATGTGATCCTTTCCTGCATCAAACCCATTTCAGTGGCCAGGGTTGGCTGATAACCTACCGCTGATGGCATACGGCCAAGGAGGGCTGATACTTCAGAACCTGCCTGGGTAAAGCGGAATATATTGTCAATAAAGAAAAGAATGTCCTTTCCTTTGGGGCTGTCCAGATCGCCATCACGGAAATACTCCGCAACAGACAAGCCAGAAAGCGCCACACGTGCACGTGCGCCCGGAGGCTCATTCATCTGGCCGAAAACGAGTGTGGCCTGGGAAGAAGCAAGCGCTTCTTTATCTACTTTGTCTAAGTCCCAGCCGCCTTTTTCCATGCTGTGCTTGAACTCTTCGCCATATTTTATTACACCAGATTCTATCATTTCACGCAGAAGGTCATTTCCTTCACGCGTCCTTTCGCCTACACCGGCAAATACCGACATACCTTCATAAGCCTTGGCGATATTGTTGATCAACTCCATGATCAATACCGTTTTGCCTACGCCTGCACCGCCGAAGAGACCGATCTTACCACCCTTTACATAAGGCTCTATAAGGTCTATTACTTTTATACCGGTATACAGGGGTTCTGCCTGGGTGCTAAGGTCTTCAAAGCGGGGAGGGGCTTGGTGTATGGAGCGGCGGTCTTTGTTGCCAATTTCGCCAATGCCATCTATCGCATCACCTATTACATTAAAGAGGCGCCCGCGGATCGACTCGCCCACTGGCATAGAGATTGGCTGGCCCATATCCAGTACTTCCATACCACGTACAAGGCCTTCCGATGAATCCATCGCGATGGCGCGCACCAGGTCTTCGCCAAGGTGCTGCTGTACTTCGAGTACCAGTTTCTGGTTATTGCCCCGGTCTATTTCGAGGGCATTTAAGATTCTTGGCAATACAGAGCCTTCTTCAGCAAAACTTACGTCCACTACCGGGCCTATTACCTGTGCTATTCTACCTTTATTACTCATTTATATGGCGTTTCTGAATTTTAGCGCAAAGGTAGGAAAAGAAGATTAAAGAAAGAATAGTTGCATGCCTAAATTGTTAAAATGTTAAACCGGGCCTTATGCTTTACCCTTTTCCGTTGCCTGCTACCATGTGCCTGTTGTCTGTTTCCTCTA
>Ga0206827_1207_pt1 | contig 10603 bp, 7 predicted proteins | sample Alteio_BWOrgCont_77_FD_152852 | JGI IMG/M metagenome (GOLD analysis project Ga0206827, IMG submission 152852) | Enriched cells from forest soil in Barre Woods Harvard Forest LTER site, Petersham, Massachusetts, United States -... | ecosystem: Environmental > Terrestrial > Soil > Temperate forest > O...
GGTATTTTCAGGCGCAATTTTGTGAGCGCGAACCAGCAAATCCAGCGCATCGAGCGGTCGTGACTCATTCGAGTAGGCCTGCGCGAGTAAGCAGAGCGTGTCGGGTGAGTCGGGTTTCAGCTTGAGGGCTCGGTTTAATACCAGTTCGGCTTTGGAGTATGCGCCATCGCGAAGATAGGCCTGTCCCAGGTTGTAGAGTATCTCGAATGTCTCCGGCTGCAACGCATCGGCTTTTTCCAACTCTGCCTGAGCGGGCCTGTATTGTTTTTCCGAGGCCAACATGATGCCGAGTGAGAAGTGAAGCTGGATGTCATCGTTGTTCTGGCTTGAAAGTTCGGCCGCAATTCGCAGCCCCTCGTCGGTGCGGTTGCTTGCGAGATAGGCATGAATCAAATTGAATCGTGTTGCCAAAGTTGCGGGACGCACGCGTTTAAAGTGAGGAATGGCTTCGGCGGGCAATCCCTTGCTCATCAGTAAGAGGCCAAGGTTGTAGTTTGCATCGCGATTGGCGGGATCTAATCGCAAAACCGTTCGAAATTCTTTTTCCGCCAAATCAGGTTTCTGCAGAGAGAGATAGACGTTTCCCAGGTTGTTGCGAGTCTTTGCTGAGCCAGGCGCGAGTTTCAAGGCGTGTTGAAAGGCCTCGACTGCGTTGCCGTAGTCTTTTTCGTCAACGTAGATAAAGCCCACCAGATTATAGGCCTCGATGCTGGTGGGATTACGCTGCAATTCCGCTTGCACCTTGGCCTTGGCCTGATCAAAAAGGCCCTGCTGACGTAGCTCTTCCGCCTGCTGGAGATTTGGTGAAGACTTAGAAGGCTCTTCTGTTTTGCCGGCGGCAGCAGAATGATGCAGTTGCTGGGCCGTGAGCATATAACTGGTATCAAGAAATAGGAAGAAACTGCCGAGCAAGCATAAGCCGGATGCGATGGACCGTGCAATCCCGATTCTGGTTGCCTGCTGCGCTGACACGCGACTCATCATCCACCCATAGGGTTGTTGACTGCCCATCAAGGCAGCGATTTTAGCATTTCGAGGGCCTGTTGCGCCCCTCGATGTTGAGGCTGCACCCGCAGCAGTTCCAGCAGTACTTCGCGTGCCTTTTCCTTATCGCTCTGCATCACGTAGAGGCGAGCGAGGTTGAGGTACGACTGATCGAAGTTTGGCGCGATTCGGATGCAGGTCGTGAATTGGGCTTCCGCCCGCGCATAACTCTTGCTTCGCGTAAAGAGGACGCCCAGGTTGTTCAGGGCCTCGGGGTAATCGGGGCGCAGATCGACTGCTTTCTGGAGATAATTTGCCGCCGATTGCACCTGGTCTTGCTGGGCGTAAAACATCCCGAGGCTGTAGTTAGTTTCAGGATCATCGGGTTGGATTTCGAGAGCACGTTTCAGAAGTGGTTGAGCCTTATCAAACGCACCTTGCCGGCGATAGAGATTTCCCAGGTTGAGCAAGGCGATAGCGTAGTTCGGCCTCAGGTTTAGCGACTGTTGGAAGTCTCGGATCGCCTCCTCAGCCTGCCCTTGCTGGCCCGCGATCATGCCGAGATTATTCCACGCCTCCGGATAGTTCGGTCGGAGTTTTAGTGTCTGTTCAAGATTTTGGCGCGCCTGCTGAAGATTGTTTCTTCGCAGGTGGAGTGTGCCGAGGTTGTAGTAGGCTTTCGGGTCGTCCGGCTTCTGGACAATCACCTGCTCGAAGGAAGCCGCCGCCGCGTCGAGGTAACCGTGCTGGAAGAGCGCTACTCCATAGGTGAAATCATTGCGCTGAAAGGCATCTTGGCAGAGCAATCCACCAAATGGAAGAGCCTTTTGCATGCGCTCGGCCGCGGTAGATGGAACGGATTTGACATCATCCAATAAGCGCTGAGGATCGATCGGTCCTTGATAGAGCTTGACGATCATGCCCTCTCTGTCCAGCAGAAAGGAAGTTGGAATAGCAAGGTCTCGACGCCGATCGAACAAATAGCGGTAGATGATGTTATAGATTCCAACCACATCGGGGGTCGCAAAGAGAACCGGGAAAGAAAGCGGGAGTCGCGTAGCGAACGTTTTTGCAGCCTGAAGATCGGCAGGGTCGTCGACGTTCATTGCTATAACTCTCACCTTGTTTGCGGCCAGAGCCGACTGGTGCTGATGCAGGCGGGTCAACTCATCATGACAACCAGGAGCTTTTGCCGCCCAGAAGTTCAGAAGCATGAAGCTATCCTGAAACGATCGAAGTTCGCGAAGATTCCCGGCTAGATCTGGCAAAGAAAACTCCGGAGCTCTTAGCGACTCGATGAGCCATGTATCTACGACCGCTGGCAACTGGTCGGTTGCTGGAGGCGGTCCTGGCTGCGCATATGCCTGAGGTGATGCGGTGAAAGGTCGGGCCAACGGATACCAGTACGCGAATGAATAGTCGCGGACTGATCCTCAGACAAATTGCTGAAAGCAAAGTAGACATCATGCACGCAGTGCCCGATGCAGCAAACCAGTTCAGATTGAAAACCGCAGGATAGGGCGCAGCCCTGGCAACAATTGGAGGCATTCGCCGTACGACGTTATGCAGAAAGGGCCATGGAATGGCGACGCTTGCGGAGTTCAGCAAGGCCTGAACAGGCTTATAACCCCATAGCAAAACACACAGCACCAGCAATCCATACGGCAGCCATGCATACACTGTTTCGCTCACGCTGTACTCGGGCATTCCGGTAGCCAGCGCGGCTTTTTCAAAGAGGTATTCTCTGGCGTTACCTGTCGCAGGATGCCGGAATCGCAGCACCAGGACCAGCGTGAGCATGGATGTAAGCGAGGAAAGAATGTCTGTAAGCTGCGGACCGATAAAGTTCGAGACCATGAACTGCACGGACGCAAAGGCCACACCCGCGGCTGCAGCAGGAAACCATATCCCGGCAATGCCCCTCAGTCCCCACATTGCGACGATAAGATAAGCGGGAAGAATGAGAGAAACCGGAGCGCAAAGGCTGCCCACCGCCGCGCCCAGTTGGCCGAGAGGTAGACCTGTAATTCCCGCCAGCGTCACGATCGGAATCGCGATTGAGCCAAACGCAACCGGCGCCGTGTTTGCCAGCAAGCAGATTGCCGCAGCGCTAAAGGCGGAAAAACCGAGGCCCGTAAGCATGGTTGCCGCAATCGCCACTGGAGTACCAAAGCCCGCTGCTCCTTCAAGAAATGCCCCAAATGCAAATGCGATCAGAAGAGCTTGCAGCCGACGATCTGGCGTCAATCTGCTGACCGAGTGCTTGATGATTTCAAACTTGCCGGTCACTTCTGTAACGCGAAACAGAGCGATCGCCCAGAAAACGATCCAGGAAATGGGAAACAGCCCGAAGGCAGCCCCATGGACAGCAGCGCTCACTGCGGTCACAACCGGCATGTGATATGCCCCGATGGCGAGCACGAATGTGACGCCAAGTCCGGAGAGTCCGGCGAGCCACGAGGGTTTACGCAGGACGCCGAGCAGGATCAACAAGGTAAATATAGGAATCGCAGCGAGAGCGGCAGAAAAAGCCAGACCTTTCCCGAAGAGAAGATACGTTTGAGACCATGTCATGCTGAGATTGTCCGGCTGCGATGATAAGCGATATGTCGGCGGGCCAATGGTATGGCGACCTTGCCACCGTGTCAATCAGAAGACAAGCCCCGGCAGGCGGAGCGCCTAAACCACCCGTGTCAGGAGACGCCGCCAACCAACTGCAGAATCTGATCGGCAGCATGAGCGACTTCGCTCCGGCGCCCGGCGTAACAGGTTGCTCCAGCGACCGCACGCTGAAATACCCCAACCATATCCGGCATATCCGCTAAAACGTGAGGAGTATTCCTCAACAGGTTCAGCAGCGCTTCACTTTGTGGTACAGCCTCAACACACCAGCCACTTTCAGGCAGGTAGATAGGGCTATCGAAGAATTCCAGAAGCTGATCAAGCTCGACCCTTCAGCACGCTCGTACGTATTTCTTGGCGTCTCCTATCGGCATCTTGGGCGGTTCGATGAAGCGAAGCAATATTTTCAGGATGGCCTCAAGCTCGATCCTCACAACAGCGCCTGCTTGTTCAATCTCGGTTTCATTGCGGAGCGACAGGGAGATTACGCGCAAGCTGAATTACTCTTTCAGCAAGCCCTCCACTCGAATCCGGATTTCGCCGACGCGCTGCTGGAGCTAGCTAACCTGCGAATCGTGAAGAAGAACTACTCAGAGGCCGCAGAGCTACTTAGAAAATACGTTCAAGTGAGCCACAACCCGGCGACCGGATACTATAAGCTCGCGATGGTGGAGAGGAATCTGCACCAGATGGAAGCCGCAGAGCGCGATTTGAAGGTCTTTCAAACACTCTCCAAGGACGCCCCGACGGGACCGTATCCGTATGAGCATCTGTTCGACTACCTTGATAGTCGTTCCAAACTCGCTCCCCAGGCTCAAAACCAGTTGGATATCTCTCAACTCGGCGACGAAATCAAGAAGCATCCGGACCAGCCAGAAGATTTGTACCTGCTTGCCGAGGCTTATCTGAAGTCCGGAAAAATCTCAGAAGCAAAGGACACCATCGCGCAGCTCGACAAGTTAAGCACAGGCGACTACCGTACACAAACGGGAGTCGGCGTACTGCTCGCCCGTTACCACTTATATGACGACGCCATCCAGCACTTTCGCACTGCGCTGCAGGCAAACCCGGGTTCAGATGAAATAACATTCGATATCGCAGACGCCTACTTCAGGAAGGGTCAGTACACCGACGCGCTGAATGCTGCAGGGCAAATTTCAGAACAAGGACGAAAAGACAATGCTTATCTAGCCTTGCTCGGGGACATCTATGCGCATCTCGGCGACACTACTCGGGCCAAGCAAGTGTACGAAGATGCCCTCACCCGCAATCCGGACAATGATCAGGATTATCTCTCGCTATCTCTTCTCCAGCTTCGCGAGAATTCCATCGCAGACGCGAAGCAAACGCTCTTGAAGGGCCAGTCGCGGGTTCCGGGCTCGGGAAAAATCCTCTGGGGCTTGGGAGTTGTCTCAGTTCTGGAGGGCAATACGCCGCAAGCAGCCGATCAATTAGCGCGTGCAGTTGACCTTCTTCCCGAATGGTCAGGCAGCTACTCTACCCTCGGTATTTTCTACTATCAAACAGGACAGATCGCCAAAGCCCGCGAGGTCCTGAACCGTTTCAAGAACAGCAACGCAAGTGGCGCGCTCGATGTGAATCGAATTGAACAAGCCCTCTCACAGGCCCCTGATGTGCCCTCCGCTGGCGATCAACCCATGCCCATGGCAAGCCGGCAGCAGTTGCTGCAAATGGCGCTCGCTCTCGCCGATCGGACCCTCTGAGAGAATGGGAATGCAACCGCAGGCAAACAAGGGCCACGTAAAAGGAATCACGCGCTGCACTACATTCCTCCTCGCGGCATGTTTGAGCAATCCCTTCTATGGGCAAGGTATCGCGCAGCAGTCTGCGAAGACCCAGGAATCGCCCATCCCGGTCCACTACACGGATGTCCGCAAGGCCGCAGGAATCACCTTCGTTCAGGATTCCACGCAAACGGATGAAAAGTATTACCTGGAAACCATGGGCACAGGTGTTGGATGGATCGACTACGATCAGGACGGTCTGATGGATCTCTACTTCGTCCAGTCCGCCCCGACCGAGATCTACAAGCCGACTCGTCCGTTGCGCTCAGCGCTTTATCACAATAACGGAGACGGCACCTTTACTGACGTCACCGAAAAAGCTGGGGTCGGAGGCGAGGGGCACTATGGTCAGGGAGTTGCCGTAGGAGACTTCGACAACGACGGTTATCCAGACCTATACGTAACTGGCTACGGCCGCGCTATTCTCTATCGCAACAACCACGACGGCACCTTCACTGATGTCACTGCGAAGGCGGGCGTCGCCGATGAGGGTGAGTGGTCAACCAGTGCAGGATGGTTTGACTATGACAAAGACGGATACCTCGACCTTGTGGTCACTAATTACATCGAGTGGAACCCAAAGAACAATCTCTGGTGCGGCGAGCGGGCTCCCGGCTACCGCTCCTACTGCAATCCCAATAACTACAAGGGACAAAAGACCAAGCTCTACCACAACAACCACGACGGCACGTTCACCGACGTGAGCGACAAGTCAGGAGTCGGCATTCCTGAATCGAAAGGCATGGGCGTAGTCCTCGCCGACTTTAACAACGACGGGTGGCCTGACATCGCCATCGCCAATGACACCTGGCCAAATTTCCTCTTTCTGAATAATCACGACGGCACCTTCAAAGATGTATCGCTGCTTTCCGGAATGGCAGCAAGTGAAGACGGACACTACGAAGCCGGAATGGGCATTGACGCGGCGGACGTGGATGGCGACGGCTGGCTTGATGTGTACATTACCCATCTCGATCTCGAACTCAATCGCCTCTATCACAACAATGGCGACGGCACCTTCACCGACGACACTTATGACTGCGGCATCGGCCAGAAGGCCGTGCTGCTCAGCGGCGTCGCGGCAAAGTTCATTGACTATGACAACGACGGCTGGCCAGACATCCTGCAATTAAACGGAGCCATGCTCGACAACGTGAGCCTCTATCACAGCGAGGTTTCATACAAGGAACCCCTGCTGATGTTTCGTAATACCGGCAAAGGCCATTTTGAGAAGACTTCAGACTTACTCGGTGTCGACTTCATGCGTCCCGTAGCCGGCCGGGGCCTGGCCACCGCTGATTACGACAACGACGGAGACATTGATATCGCTATCAACGCTCGCGGCGAAGCTCCGGAGCTGCTGCGCAACGATGGCGGCAATGCCAATCACTGGCTTGAGGTTCTGCTGATCGGCACCCAATCTAACCGCGACGGAATCGGGGCGGTGCTGAAGTTGACGTCAGGCGGAGTGACTCACGTCGAGCAGGTTAAAGGCGGAATGAGCTACATGTCTGCAAGCGATCCGCGCATACACTTTGGTCTGGGCAAACGAACCAACATCGAATCGCTCGTTGTTACCTGGCCCAGCGGCCACGTCGATAAATTGACGAATGTACCGATCGACAAGATCATCGCTGTGAAAGAAGGCTCGGGAATTGTTCCGCACAAGTTCCCGGTAATTTCATCACGATGAGGCTAAACACAATCACCATGATGCCTGTGTCAACCCTTCCGAGCTCCGCTCTCTATAATCCGAGTCAGGGTCTATGAATTTTCCCCGTCGGCGTTTCCTCGGCTCGTCTCTCTTTGTCCTCAGCGGCACGCTGCTGGAGACACTCACGACTCCATTATGGAAATGGCAAAATGTGGCGCTCGTAGAAGCCGCGGGGTCAAGTTCTCCATCGTCAGTCCAGTACGTCGACGTCGCGCAACAAGCCGGGCTAACGATCCCCAACGTCTGGGGTGGTGTCGACCACAAGCGTTCGATCATCGAAGCCAAAGGCAGCGGCCTCGCCTTCTTTGACTTCGACAACGACGGATGGCTCGACATCTACCTCACGAATGGCAACCGGCTCGATGCAAACTGGCCGCCAGGCAAAGCGCCGACTTCTCATCTTTACAAGAACAACCGGGACGGCACCTTCACTGACGTCACAGAGAAATCAGGGCTGGGGCGCACCGGCTGGCAAACAGGCGTCTGCGTAGGCGACTACGACAACGACGGATGGGACGACCTCTTCTGCTGCTTTTGGGGCCACAATATACTCTTCCACAACAATGGCAACGGAACATTTACCGACGTGACTCGCAAAGCCGGCCTGTCTCAGGAGCAGGTCCGCTGGGGTGCCGGCTGCACATTCCTCGATTACGACCGTGACGGCCATCTCGATCTCTTCGTGTGTAACTACATCAAGCTTGATCCCGCGACAATTCCTTCCGCTAACGACACAAAATTCTGCCAATGGAAGGGCATACCCATCATGTGCGGCCCGCGCGGTCTTCCAGGCGACACCAACATCCTCTACCACAACAATGGAGACGGCACCTTCACAGACGTTTCCGAAAAATCGGGAATCCTGAAGTCTGGCCCGCGTTATTCCATCACCGCCGTCTCTTATGATTTCGATAACGACGGCTGGCCCGACATTTATGTTGCCGTCGACTCCGAACCAAGCATCCTGTTCAAAAACAATCATGACGGCACATTTACTGATGTCGCCGTGATGGCCGGTTGCGCTTACAACGATAATGGTCACGAGCAGGCCGGAATGGGCGTCGCCGTGGCCGACTACGACTGTGACGGCTGGTTCGACATCTTTAAAACCAACTTCGCCGATGACACCTGCAACCTTTACCACAACAATGGCGACGGAACATTCAGCGATATGACCTTCGCGGCCGGTGTCGGCATCAACAGCAACTATGTCGCCTGGGGTTGCGGCTTCGTCGACTACGACAACGACGGTTGGCCCGACATCATCCAGATCAACGGGCATGTCTACCCGGAGATCGACAACTACAGCTTCGGCCAGGCATTCAAGAATCCGCGGCTGGTCTACAAGAATCTAGCCAACGGCCGCTTTAAGGACGTTTCGTCAGAAATGGGCCCAGGCATCAGCGAGCGCTTTTCCAGCCGCGGCGCAGCTTTTGGAGACTATGACAATGATGGTGACATCGATGCGCTGATTCTGAACCTCAACGATCCGCCGTCGCTGCTTCGCAACGATGGCGGCAACAAACAGTACTGGATCAAAATAAAACTGGTAGGAACCAAGTGCAATCGCACAGCAATCGGAGCACGCGTGCGTGTAATAACTGACAAGCACATACAAATGGACGAAGTCCATAGCGGCTCAAGCGTTATGTCGCAAAGCGACCTCCGCCTACACTTCGGTCTGGGAAAAATCGACACCGTAGACGCAATCGAAGTGAAGTGGCCGACAACGCAAAAGGTCGAACGGTTCACCAAGGTCAAAGCGAACCAGATACTCACCATCCGTGAAGGTGAAGGCATCATCGCGACAACCAAACCTCAATCGACATGAAGCAATCGCGCTACTTCTTCAAAAGCGCATCGATGCCGGCTTGCGCGATCTGCTCGTCGATCTCAGACTTGGCGCCGCTGGCAGAGATTCCGCCGAGACTCTGGCCATCCACCCGAATTGGCAGTCCTCCCTGATTGGGGAAAAACTCTGGAAACGCCAACACCTCAGTGTTGCCCTTCTTCACTGCGTCGGCTCCATCCTTTGACGGACTGCCATAGAAAGCTGCATGACGAGCCTTCTTCTCTGCAAACTGTATCGTGTTGAGCGAAGCGGTCTCACCCTTTTCCAGAAAAAGCAGATTGCCGCTTTCATCCACAACGCAGATTGTCACCGAAACATTCAATTCTTTGGCTTTCGCTTCTGCAGCCGCTACCATGATCTTTATGTTGGCGAGGTTCAAATATTTCTTACTTGGCAACTCGTCGGCGCACATCGTCATTACCGGGAAAAGCAGGACTGCCAGTAGTTTGAGCACGGGAATCTCCTGATCGAAATTGCTGTAGTTTATCCAGATCAAACCATCGTGATTCGGTCTCTGCTTGGATGGATCATTCGCACGGCGGTGGTTAGGGAATAGTCGGCTTGCCTTGCAGAACCACTAGGAACTGCTTGACCTCCTGCCGCTGCCGATCAACAGCAGCCGCCTGTGCTTTCTCAATGTCATCATGCAGTTGAAATTCCTCTTTGGCTTTCGATGATTCGCCGACCCGTTCGTACGCCACACCTAATCTGTAATGCGCTTCGCCGAGCTGCGGATTTACTTCGATGGCCTTCGTGTAAAAGCTGATCGCCTTCTCGGAATTGTGCTCTCCGGCATAGAGATTTCCAAGCTGCAGGTAAGCCTCACCATATTTCGGATCATCTGTTATCGCCTTCGTTAACAACCTCTCCACCCGCTGCATATCCTGTGAATTCTCGGGCTGCTTCTGTCGTTTCCAGATAGCCATCGCATAGTAGTAATTGGCGCGCGCATCTCCGGGATGTTCCTGCACAAATCGCATCAGCCTCTGGTCAACGCAGGTCAGTGGTGCAGGCGCAGCTATATCAATCCTGCCCAGAAAGACATAAGGGGCCGGATCCGCCGGATTCAGATCGGAAGCATCGCAGAGGCGAAGCGCCGCTTCGTCATAAAGAGCGCTGGCAAAAAGAGCCGCACCCAACGCAGCTAGCATCCTGGCCGACTTGGGATGTGCCTCCGTTCCCTTCCTGAAGACTTCTGCAGCCGGCCACACGGCCCGATGCATCAACAACTCTGAACCCCACGCAAAGTAATTTTGCTCGCTGGGATCAAGCCGAACGGATTGCTCATACTCATGCTCCGCCCCGAGCAAGTCTCCCATCTCTTCGTCAAGGTCGCCGGATACGCGACGCAAGTCGGCATTCTCTCGATGCGCCAGAAGCTTCTGGATATGCTCACGAGCCTTGGTGAAATTCCCAGCCTCCTTATAGGTCAACAGCAGATCGTATTCGTTGCTGTAATTCGCCGGATCGATCTTGTAAGCAGCCTCAAGCGGTGCAATCGCTTCGCGATAGCTTCCTTTCTTGAGACAGAATTCGCCAAGCCGATGATTCGCCTCAAAGCTCCCTGGATCCGCAGCAAGGGCGGCGCGCAACTTAATTTCGGTTCCACTGGCAGCCGCGGCAGAC
>Ga0206827_1208_pt1 | contig 10581 bp, 9 predicted proteins | sample Alteio_BWOrgCont_77_FD_152852 | JGI IMG/M metagenome (GOLD analysis project Ga0206827, IMG submission 152852) | Enriched cells from forest soil in Barre Woods Harvard Forest LTER site, Petersham, Massachusetts, United States -... | ecosystem: Environmental > Terrestrial > Soil > Temperate forest > O...
GACAATGACCTTGTAAAAATTATATTTGATGAAGAAGGGAAGCCTCAGAGAGCTTATGACCTTGAAAAGCTTAGGCCAATAATCCATGGTAAAGAGGATGATGAACGGAAAGCTGCATGACATGACTTTGTTCCATCATCTTAAAGAGCTGCGCTATAGGCTGACTCTGGCTTGTATATTTTTTTTTATGGCCTCAGCTATCTGCTATCATTTTGCCCAACAGATCTATACTTTTCTCGCACAGCCATTAATTCAGGTTTATAGTGGAGACGCGAGCCGTAAGCTTATATTTACTGGGCTTACCGAAGCTTTTTTTGTTCACATTAAAATCGCATTTTTTGCGGGGTTCATATGCTCTTTTCCTATAACAGCCTTCCAGCTTTATCGCTTTATCGCACCGGGACTTTATAAAGATGAGCGCAGAGTTTTTGCCCCATACTTAGTAGTTGCCCCAATCTTATTCGCTGCCGGAGCAGCTTTGGTATACTACTATGTAATGCCGCTGGCTTGGACTTTTTTTATCAGCTTTGAGCAATTGGGTGATGAGAGTAGCTTGCCTATCATGCTTGAAGCCAGAATTTCTGAATACTTGTCTCTGGTCATGTCTTTGATCATGGGGTTTGGACTGGCATTTCAGCTCCCGTTAATCCTGATTTTTCTTGCTCAGTTAGGTGTTGTTAAGGGAACCTGGCTAGCAAAAGTTCGCCGCTATGCTATTGTCGTAATCTTCATAGTTGCGGCTTTTCTTACCCCACCTGATGTTATAAGTCAGATCGCGTTAGCGATACCTTTGCTGTTGCTTTACGAAATATCTGTTTTAATATGCAAAAGAATAGAAAAGGTGAAAGAAAAAAATGCACGATATTAGATTCATAAGGGAGTTTCCAGATAAATTTGATCAAGGGTTGATAGCTCGGGGGTTTGAACCGCAGGCTACAAGCATTCTATCTATAGATGCTGACTCGCGCAAATTACAGCTCGAGCTTCAGGACTTAAACACTAAACGCAATGAAATTGCTAAGAATATTGGGCAAGCGAAATCCAGAGGTGAGAATTCGGATGACCTTATAAGCGAGGGTGAAAGCCTGAAGCAGAAAATTCAGATGGTAGAAGAAGAACTAAGCAGATTGCAAGTAGAGCTTGATGCAATACTGGTGATGCAACCTAATATGATAGATAGCGATGTACCTCCGGGGAAAGATGACACTGAGAACATAGAAATTCGCAAAGTGGGACATCCAAAGGATTTAGGTTTTACTCCAAAAGAACATGATCAGTTGGGCGAGGCTCTTGGTATGATGGATTTTGAACAGGCGGCCAGAATGTCAGGTGCCCGCTTTGTTGTACTTAAAGGTGCCCTGGCGCGCATGGAAAGGGCGCTGGCAGACTTTATGCTCGATATTCACACTACAGAATTTGGCTATACTGAAATATGGGGTCCGGCATTAGTGAGAGAACAAGCTGTATTCGGTACCGGTCAGTTTCCTAAACTTGAAGCTGATCTGTTCAAAACCACAAATGGATATTTTCTTATTCCAACCAATGAAGTTTCAATGACCAATCTGGTTGCAGATACTATTATTTCTGAAGAAAAGCTACCTATGCGGTTTACGGGACATTCCTTATGTTTTCGTTCTGAAGCTGGTAGTGCAGGCAAAGACACTAAAGGTATGTTGCGCCAACATCAATTTTCCAAAGTTGAGCTGGTGAGTATTACCACAGAGGAAGAATCACAACTGGAACATGACCGCATGCTTTCAGCCGCAGAAGAAGTATTAAAACGTCTGGGGTTGAATTACCGGGTAGTGATTTTATGTTCTGGAGACATAGGTTTTAATGCGCGAAGAACCTATGATCTTGAAGTCTGGTTACCTGGACAGGGCAGATATCGTGAGATATCAAGCTGCTCGAATTGTGGTGATTTCCAAGCGCGTAGATTAAAAGCGCGCTATAAGTCTATTAAGGACAAAAAAAATTATTTAGTTCATACTCTTAATGGAACTGGAGTTGCAATAGGCAGGTGCATGGTTGCAATCATGGAGAATTATCAGAATGCCGATGGCTCGATTACTGTGCCTGAGGCACTAAGGCCTTATATGAGAGGGCTGAAATTAATTGAGAGGGAATAAAATGACAAAGCATGCAGCTTCGCTAAATCCGGAAAATAAAAAACCCGTTGCATATGCAAGTTTTAATCGGCGAGTTATTGCACTTTCAGTTGATATAACTCTTGCTACTATAATATTAATTCCATTTTCAGGTATTTTATCTTTTTTGATTTATGGAGGTGAGACGGCTGATGTCGTGCTCAAAAAAATATTAGCCGATCAGCAAGGCTTGTCAATTTCAGCGTTTGATGTTTTTAGTAAGCTCTACCAGGCCAATATAATTCAGAAATTTTTCTTTTTACAGTTCTTGGGCTTCGTCTTGATAGGATTCTTATTTGTAGGTTCGTGGATAAAAATGGGAACAACTCCAGGGAAATGGATAGCCGAGTGCAAAATTCTTGATGAAAAGACCCTGTCAGAGCCCAGCAGATTCCAGTATGTTATGCGCTACTTAGCCTTTATCCCCTCCAACATTATTGGTTTTTTTCTTTTGGAGTGGGATAAAAAAAATCGTGCCTGGCATGATCGAATGGTCGGTACAGTGGTAGTAGTCAAAAAACATAACTGGGATAAAATCTCAAAGATACTGGCAGCTTGGTGGCAGAAAACCAAATCCCTTATGCTGAACTGGTATTCCAGCACAGCTAAAAAGTATACTCAGGGCATTTCAAAAACAGGGAAGGAATAACTATCCCAGTTTACCCTAAAATGAGTCAAATCGACGTCACTGCGAGCGAAGCGCGGCAGCCCAGTATCTTAAGGCAGAGGATCATTCATGATTTTGAATCTGCGTCTGCCTTCGCCAAGGCTTCGTCGGACACTCCTGGCTCTAACTCGCTGCGGGACTGCCGCTCGAAGCCGAAGACGCAGGGTGGATCACCACGTCGCTTACGCTCCTCGTGATGACGCAATGTACGCTATATTTCCCGCTAATATCATTTCCTTTTAGTGGTTGCTTATTAAAACTCGAGAATAGCACTACCCCAGGTGAGTCCTGCGCCGACCGCTGAGAGAGCAATTATTTGACCGCGCTTAAGTTTCTGGGATTTGTACAAATCATCCAAGGCTAAAGGAATTGATGCCGCAGAAGTATTGGCATGCTTGTCTACAGTGACGATAAGTTTCTCTTTTGGCAGTGCAAGCCGTTCGGATACTGCCTCTATGATGCGGATATTGGCCTGATGTGGAATAAACCAATCTAGATTGCTTGTCTCAAGGTTGGTTTGTTTTAGCAATTTATTGATAGATAAAACCATTTTTTCTATGGCATGCCGATAAACTTCGCGACCTTGCATGGCGATTTTAGCGTCCATATTTCCGGCAGAGATACCCCCAGGAATATTGAGAATGTTACATAGAGCGCCATCACACTGAATATCACTGGCTAGCAGGCCGTCACTTTGCGAGCTGGCCTCAAGTATAATCGCGCCGGCTCCATCGCCAAAAAGCACGCAGGTTTTTCGATCATTCCAGTCTAAAACCCGAGACATGGTTTCTGTTCCAATAACTGCAATGCGCTTGACCTGACCAGTACGAATCAGCGAATCCGCCATTACATATGCGTAAAGGAAGCCGCTGCAAACCGCATTTAAATCAAAAGCAAAGCCTGCTTTAATTCCTAATTTTTCTTGAATAATCGCTGCAGTAGATGGGAAAACGACATCTGGTGTCGTTGTTGCGACGATTAGTCCATCGATTGAGTCAAGACTAATGTCTGCTGAGGTGAGCGCGTCCTGAACTGCTTTAACACCAAGGTCAGACGTGAGCTCGCCGGGTTCAACAATGTGGCGCCTTCTGATTCCAGTACGGCTGGCAATCCACTCGTCGGACGTATCAATAGTATTAGCTAATTCATCATTAGTAATAATTCTGGCCGGCAGGTATGCGCCAGTTGCGATGATTTTTGATGATTTCATAAATTTTTTTGTCCCTATGGTACTATACCCTAAGCAATAGTAATAAGCAAATGAAAGATCAGTTTATTGGCTTAATATAGTCAATAAGCACCTTTCTGATCCCAATCCCCTTAAAAGACACTTCTGCAGAATCTCCAGTAATATTAAGTATCACTCCATTGCCAAATTTAATATGAGTAACCATTTGCCCTTTACAAAGCCTTGTCTGTGGGATCTGGCTAAAATCATCAATAATATTGTGATAGTTTTCATTAGAACTGTTGATGAGCCTGTTTCTGGCGGCATCCCTAAACTGCGAGCGGTAATAGTTTTGCGTGCTATTGATGATGTCAAAAGTACCTTTCGGAAGCTCATCAATAAAACGTGATGGCACGGTAGCATTGAAGCTTCCATAGATTCTGCGATTAGAAGCATAGCTTATATGAAGGTTTTGTTTGGCGCGAGTAATGCCAACATAGGCCAGTCTGCGCTCTTCCTCTATACCATCTCGCCCATTCTCATCGATAGATTTTTGGCTTGGAAATATTCCTTCTTCCCAGCCAGCCAGGAAAACTGTATCAAATTCAAGGCCTTTGGCTGCATGCATGGTCATGATGTTGACTTTGTTATCATTATCAATTGTGTCATGGTCAGCAATAAGGCTGACATGCTGGAGGTACTCATTAAGGTCTGAGAAATCCTGCAGTGACCTTAAAAATTCCTTAATGTTGTCAACCCGATCGCGTGATTCAGCAGTAGCCTCAGCTTTCCACATATCAATATAGCCGCTTTCGTGCAGCATAGTTTCAACTACTTGCCAATGGGTTTTACTTCTCAGCATTTTCTCCCACTGTATAAAATCAGAAATGAACTTATTTAAGGTGGTGCCGGCTTTATTTTTTATAATGCCTGAAATTATCATCTCTTGCGCGCCCTTAAATAAAGAGATGTTCTGGGTTTTAGCATGGAGATAAATCTGTTGTAGCGTTGCGGTACCAATGCCACGCTTTGGTACGTTTATAATCCTCTCAAAAGCCAAGCTATCACCTGGATTGATTAATAGACGTACATAAGCAATACAGTCCTTTATTTCCGCTCTTTCATAGAATTTCATACCGCCAATAATTTTATAGGGGATCCGTAGAAAATTCAGACTTTCCTCAAAGCTTCTGCTTTGGTGGCCGGCGCGAAGCAAGATGGCTATATTGGTAAAGTCAATGCCGGTTCTTTCAGCTGCAATAATCTCGTGGGCAATCTGGCGTGCCTCTTCCTTTTCATCATAAAAATTGCTGAGCCGTATACGGCTGCCATCTTTGCGCTCAGTCCAAAGGCTTTTTCCATGGCGCTCAAGGTTGTTTGCTATCAGTTGAGTCGCAGCATTGAGTATGTGACTGGTTGAACGATAATTGCGTTCTAGTCTAATGATCTTCGCGCCGGTAAAGTCCCGATCAAACCGCAGAATATTAGTAACCTCAGCTCCCCGCCAGCCGTAAATAGACTGGTCGTCATCGCCAACGCAGCAAATATTATTGTGTTTTTGGGCAAGAATACGTAACCATAGATACTGAGCAACATTGGTATCCTGATATTCATCAACCAATATATAATGAAAACGGTTTTGGTATTCCTGAAGTACGTCTGGATTTTCATTGAAAAGCTTTATATTTAATAGGAGAAGGTTGCCAAAATCTACGGCATTTAGCGCCTGTAAGCGCTTTTCATAGTCTTTGTAGAGGTCAACCAGCTTGCCATCAGCAAAACTATCTATTTCAGAGGTAGGGATTTTATCCGGGAAATAAGCTTTGTCCTTATAGCGATTGATTATATGAAGTAAAAGTCTGGGCGGATTCTTTTTATCATCAATATTAAAGTCCTTGAGAATTTGTTTTACTAACTTGAGCTGATCATCAGGATCGATGATGGTAAAATCAGAAGTAAGCCCCACGTGCTGCGCATTTCTCCGCAGGATTTTTGCTGCAATCGCATGGAAGGTGCCAAGCCATATTCCGTCTGTGCTCCCCTGTAACATATCTTCTATTCTGCTTCGCATCTCCAATGCAGCTTTATTAGTGAAGGTGACGGCCAGGATTTGGTTTGGAAAAGCTTTATTATTCAATAGGATATTGGCAACTCGTGATGTTAGCACCCGGGTTTTGCCAGTTCCTGCTCCTGCAAGTACCAGTAAAGGACCTTCAGTTGAGTTGACTGCTTCCAGCTGTTCTGGGTTGAGGCCATCGAGGTGTTTTAGTGGGCTGCTATCTTCAGGTTGCAACAAGTTATAACTCCTTTGCTATATTTTTAATATACTCGCGAGCTTGTTTTCCAAATATAGGGTCATGAATGGCAAATTGCAGATTGGCCTCGAAGTAACCTAAGTGGTTACCGCAGTCGAGCCGCATCCCATCAAAGCGGTAGCCGTAGGTCGGGCAGGTTTCAATCATCGCTTTCATAGCATCGGTAAGCTGTATTTCTCCACCGGCACCTTTACTGGTCTTTTCAATATAAGTAAAAATGTCTGAGTTCAATATATACCGCCCGACTATAGATACATTTGAAGGGCTTTGTGCGGCAGAAGGTTTTTCGATCATATCAACAATGCGCATGGAAGTGCCATTGTCATCCTGCGGGTGGATAATTCCGTATTTATGTGTGTCTTGCGGATCGACATCGGCGACTGCTATAATGTTACCTTCGGTCTCATTATACATCGCAATCATATCTGAAAGCAGGTGGTTGCCGGTATTAGAAAGGAACATTTCGTCGGCAAGCAAAACAGCGAAAGGTTCATCCTTAATAAAATGGCGGGCGCACCATACCGCGTGCCCTAGACCTAAAGGATGCTGTTGGCGGATAAATGCAATATTGCCGGCGTTGGGAACCCAATCTCTGGTGAGAGCAAGAGCATCATGTTTTTCTCGATCATTCAGGTGTGTTTCAAGTTCATAAACACAGTCAAAATGATTGGTAATAATATTCTTGTTACGGCCGGTAATAAAAATAAATTCTTCAATGCCGGCACTGCGCGCCTCTTCAAAAGCATGTTGAATAAGGGGTTTGCTAGCTACGGGCAGCATTTCTTTGGGTAAAGCTTTGGTTGCTGGCAGAAACCTGGTTCCCAGCCCACCTACGGGAAATACTGCTTTTTTTATTTTTGTTTCCATATAGGCTCGATTTTATTCATGGAGACTTTGTATAGTCTGATTATACAAAAATCAATAATAAGGTTACAACTGCTCATATTCAGCTTCAAGTTTGGCAGACTCAGCTGGAGTAATTTTAACGTTTTTCTTTCGCGTCTCATGATTTATTGAGTAAATGCCGCCGATAACAATCATGAGATAGCCTATTACTGCGTAAGTATCAGGGACTTCGCTTAAAAAGACGATACCCAGTAAACCTGTGAATACCAGGCGGCAATAATCAAAAGGCATTACAGTGGAAATATCCGCATACTTCAGAGCTTTGAAAAAGGCAATTGCATGAATTAGGTAGCAGATAGCAATAGCAAATATATACTTCACATGCCAAGGCTCAATAGCTCTCCACTCATACAAGGCGAGTGGCAAAGAGAAAATCGAAGAAAATAGCATGACATAAAAAAGCTGCGCTTTAGTTCTTTCGGATGACCCAAGCATTTTGATGACAGTGCAGTTCATCGCCCAAAAAATGACAGCTAAAAATAAATAAAAATAATAATAATTGAAGCCACCAATACCTGGTTTTACGATGAACAAAACACCAATGAAGCTAAGAGCTATCATCACCATTTTAGAATGGCTAAGCTTTTCTTTAAAGTAGAGAAAGCCAATCAGTATTACTAGTATATGATCAAGGTAGGTTATAGCGGCAGCGTTAGTTACCTCTATTTGCTTTAGCCCAATAAAGAAGCAAAGTGTTCCCAATAGGCTAAAAGTGCCGCGTGCCACATGGAGACCTATGCGACGGGTTTTGAGATTGGCTTTATAGTTTCCGTGCAAACACCAAGGAAGTACACATATGAGTATGGTTAATTTATATAAAAAGGCTACCTGAAATGGGTGCAGGGGTTGAGAAAGCTCTTTGGACAACAGATAGAGAATGGACATAGAGATAGCATGTAGAATCATAAGTAAAATGCCTGATAGGCTTTTATTATGCTTTAGTTTAGTTGCAACAGCTTTGCCAGGCATGGTAGAACTCTTCATGTATTGCTGGATTACCCCGCTTGCATTTATTTTAAGACGCAAACCGACACGCACTTAGTATATACTAGGTTCAACAATTAATAAATAGCCAATTATACTATGAGTGAATAAAATCTAAGTTGCAGAAAAGGAATAGAATGGGATTTAAAACTATTATGCCAAGTCCAAAGCAAGATCCAAGAAAAATAGTAGAGAAGCTACGTCGCGACCGATATTCGAATGCGCAGGCGGTTTACTGGGGTGGATCTGTCGCAAAAGGAGAGGGTACAGAACACTCTGATCTTGATGTTGTAGTTGTGGTTGACCACCTTCCTAATGCCTACAGAGAGACTTTTTTTATCGGTGGCTGGCCGGTGGATGTCTTCATTCATGACCTGGAAACTCTGAATTATTTTTTCCAGGAATCGCGGAATAAATCTGGTATCCCAGGATTATTGCAGATGATCCTTACCGGTGTGGAAATTATTAAGGACACAGAAACCTCTAAGCAGGTCAAGCTGATGGCTAAGGAAGCCTTTGCTTCAGGCCCTGCTCCGTGGAGTACACAAGAGATTGATAAAGAGCGCTTCTTTATCACAGATGTGCTAACCGACATTCTATATCCTGTATCAAGGTCTGAGCAGATTGCTTCTGCTGCATGGCTTTATGAAGCCCTGTCCCAGTTTTATTTTCGGGCTAGGGGAAAATGGAGGGCCAGCGGAAAGTCTATCCCTAGATATCTAGAAACAGATGACCCAGATCTGGCAAAACAATTTAATCAGGCATTCGCAGGAGTGTTTGAGAATTCTGAAACCTCCGCTCTGGAAACGCTTGTAAAAAACATATTAAAACCCTATGGCGGCCTGTTATGGGAAGAATATAAAAGCGACGCTTCTGCGGAATGTAGGTTAAAATATACTAAGGGTACTCCCTAAAAGTTCCACCTATCAGGAGCGTACTCCCTAAAAGTTCCACTTATGAGGAGCGTACTCCCTAAAAGTTGGAAAGTCTATATGTTATTATCCCCAGGTTTTACAGGCCTTGCGAGGGTTAAGCGTGCTCGAATTCTTCTTCCAGTTGCTGGATTTTGGATTCTCTCAAGCGTTTTCTGTAACGCGCTTCGGCACGCATCAGGTAGACGCCGGCCCCAGCAATTAAGCAATAACCAATATACGAGCCGGCTTTGGGAACTTCCGAAAAGAAAGCAAAGCCAAGAATTCCAGTAAAGATCAGTCTGGTATAATCAAAAGGCACTACAGTTGAGAGTTCAGCATTCTTTAGGGATAAGAAAAATGCTGTGCTGTGGGCGAAATAACAGACCGCCAATAAGACTAAAATAGAGATGTGGCCTAATTGCAAACCAGTGTTGCTGAAATCGATCAACCCTACAGGCTCTTTTACCAGGATGCCAAATATATGGGTTTCTTGCCAATTCAAAAAGGCAAATGGTGAAGCGAGAAGCAACTGGAATAGCAAGCCATAAAAGAGCTGAACTTTGGTTTTCTCCGTTTTGCCCAAAATTTTTACTACAGTACAGTTTGCTGCCCACAGTATTATAGATATAAATACAAAGATATAGAACTTATTAAAGTTAGTATATGCAGTGGCATTAAAGAACTTGGGCATGTAATTTTCATCTACTGCTAGGATATCCGGATAAACTACTATTATAGCTCCTAAAAAGCTTGCTATGATGGAGACAATTTTGGTTTTAGAAGAGCGTTCTCCAAATACGGCTATACCGATAATAGCCCAGAGCACTTGCTCAAGATAGCCTACAGCTGTTATATCTATTAAATCAATATGCTTAATCGCATAAAAGAGGCTAAGCGAAGCTGAGATTGTTAAAAAACCTCTTGAGGCATGCAGCCATATTTTTTTAGTTTTCATATCTTTAAGGCCGCCGGCAAAACACCAGGGGATTATACAGAAAAGAATCATAGATTTATAAAGGAATACAACCAGGCTTGAGCCAACCTCGCTGGTTAATTCTTTAATAAAGGCGTAAATGATTGAGATCGCAACAGCATTGATCAGCATATAACCAATGCCCAAAACATTGTTGTATTCTTGTTGAGCTGACCTTGCTGATTTTGCCATATTAACCTCAAAAAAATAATAAAAAAAGCCATTCTAAATGGCTTGGAAATAAGGCCTCAAAAATTACTGTTAAGTTTGTAAATTACCTAACATAAAGATATTAGAAAGTAAATTTCTCACAATATATAGCAGAGTTAAATTACATTCAAGAAGTATTTGCTGTGTGCACTACATTTTTTGCGGTGGACTTAGTTTTACTATTTGGCTAATATTTGGTTACAACATTATGAAATGCTAAGGATTAAAACTATGGCAACAAAGGCTGAAGAGATTTTATCGTTGTTAAAGAAAGAAGTTATAGAACAAGTTGATTTT
>Ga0206827_1209_pt1 | contig 10570 bp, 13 predicted proteins | sample Alteio_BWOrgCont_77_FD_152852 | JGI IMG/M metagenome (GOLD analysis project Ga0206827, IMG submission 152852) | Enriched cells from forest soil in Barre Woods Harvard Forest LTER site, Petersham, Massachusetts, United States -... | ecosystem: Environmental > Terrestrial > Soil > Temperate forest >...
AGGAATTTCTCAAAAACTATAAGAAGCGAATAAAATCTAATCCTAAATTAGCTGCACAATTCTCCAAACAACTCAACAAATTTATTGTAAATCCAAAAGATTCAACTTTGCGTGACCATAAATTAATAGGTAAAAAGAAAAATTTTCATGCATTTTCTATAACAGGAGATATAAGAGCAGTTTATATAATAGAGAATGGCGAAATCTGGTTATATGATATTGGCAGTCACAACCAAGTATATTAACCTTATGGTATTAAACTTACCTACAGGAGTTGGAAAACGAAGTAAGAGATCAGCAAACAGAAGGTAATCCTGTTGTACTTTTTGAAGAGGATGATAGAAGAGACAAATTACCTGATTATGTGAAGCGGCTGGGTATCACAGGAGAGCAAGTGTTTGTTGTATTAACTAAGAAAAACTCACCGGATCCTCTAGATGGACAATTTATAGAGTTTGCTTTCGGATTACAAGGTGTTGGGCTAAATCAGGCAAGTATTGTAGGAGCAAGATTAATCGATAATAGGAAAGACGGAACAGAAGCATATTTTGGGAAAAGGTATGACGGCTGTGTTGCCAAAACAGTAGATAATCTTAATAAAGTGGGTGTCACTGCTTCATTTGGAAAATCTATACAAGATTAACTACATCAAATAGATGAGCTTGTACGGGCGCGTAGATGATGTTAGAATTTTTTACGCACTAAATAGAGAGTTTTATATTCCATCCTTCTTATTGTAGATAACTCATGGTTATAAACAAGTGAAATAATTCATTATCAGTGGTAAATATAATGATGGAGTAAAGATCACAATAATTTTGATAGTAATTAGTATAAAAGTAGAATCGATTCCGTCCGCCATTGAATCTAAGAAAATAGGGAATTTGAAGATAAAATATCAGCGAGGGCAGAGGGACTGGAACCTTTTTAGACACAAAAATTATAAAAATATACAAAAAATATAGATACGTAGCCTCTAAGTACCCCTGGGTTGTCGATAACCGAACATGCCTTGAGGCTATATTTGAGGTTTATCAGAATTTACATCAATATATTTAAAAATACAGGGTTTGAGCAACTTATTGGAATGTATTACGTTTTAAATAATTTTTCATCAATATAACCCATAGTCTTGTATTTATTAAATTTTTATTCTAAAATATCTCTGCTATGTTAAACGAAAGACTAATTACTGGCGTTGAGTCAGGAAAAAAATTTTCTATCGGTAGAGCTCTCTCAAGAGGTTCGTGTGGTATGGTTTTCCCAGGAACGGATGGAGAAATAGCAGTAGCGATTAAAGTTCCGTATCCAATTGATGATCCTATGCATCATGCCACTTTAACCCAAGAAGCACGATTGCAGGCTGCAATACCTTATCCGAGTATTACCTCCGTTGTTTTATTTGATACTTCAAATGATTTTGAGCCTGGTATACAAGTACCTTTTTTAGTAACGCCATTAGCTAAAACAGATTTATCAACTCTCACTTCGCAGGGACCACTTCCAATACATGACGCATTATCTTTAAGCATACAGATAGGATCAGCTATTGCGTATGCTAATGATCAAGGCATGCTTCATCGGGATATTAGAGCAAGAAATGTCCTTATACAGGATGTCACTCCAGGGCATTTCAGAGGAGAATTGAGTGATTTTGGTAATGCGGCATATAAAAATGATCCTGGCGCCTATCAACCTCCAACGCATGCTTCACGTTTTCCTCCTGAAGTATTTTTTGGAAGATATAGGGAGCAATCAGAACAATGGGATTGGGCCGAAGAAGTGGCCTATCCTTCAGTTGTTGGTTCCGGACCAAGAAATCGTCCATTTATTGTGAGTGACTCTGTTCCTCGTCATAAATATGTCTTTCCTTCTCGTCAGAGGATTGAATCTTTAGTTGCTCCAACTGCTATGACACCTTTGCATGGAGTCTTAGATGAGGTTGCTGAACGAGCATTATCAGAGCAGCCTACAGATAGATATCCAAGTATGGGAGAATTAGTTTTTGATTTACAGGAAAAAAGCGGTAAAGCAACAGAAGAACAAGCGAAAGATAGAGTGATATTATTTTAAATATAAAAAACAAAAGTTAGTACACTTTAACGGACATATTTCGATCCCCTATACTTGAAACTGAGTTCATTTATCCAATTCCTAATTATTCGTAGTATAGACTCTACAGTAACTTAATTTGACAAAAAGAGACATATCATGTACATTATATGTATATGAATACAACATCATTACATATACAAATTGATACTGATATTAAGGAGCAAGCTCAACAAACCGCTGATGAATTGGGTCTTTCATTAAGTGCTGTCACTAAAGCATTACTCAAACAGTTTATTCGTACAAAACAACTTTCAGTTGGACTCACTGAAATTCCAAATGAGCATCTCAAACTATCCTTAAAACGATCGGAGAAAGATATAAAAGCAGGAAAGACACTTTCATTTAAAGATGGGGAAGCTGCTCTAGATTATGTTGATTCTTTAATCAAACATGATGAACAAAAGCAATAAGAAACGAGTAGAATTTTCACCTATATTCACAAATAAACTGGAAAAGGTTCCTCTTGAAATTAAAATTGCCTTTCGTGAAACACTGGAGACATTCCTTGAAGATCACTATCATCTATCGTTGCGAAATCATATCTTAACAGAAGAATATGCAGGTATACGAAGTATTAATGTAACAGGAGATTGGAGAGCATTGTATAGAGAAGAAACAGAGCGTATTATTTTTATCGAGTTAGGGACGCATGAAGAATTATATGGATAAATGCCTATAACTTACAGATATATTTGACCCCTTCTTGAAACTTGGTTCATTTATCCGATTCGAAATTATTCATAATGTACAGTTATGTGGACCAATATCGAACCCTTTTAGCCTCATTCCAGGATATATATCACTAAATCAATATATAAAAGTTAATTATTTTCTGAAAATATAGTAAGTATAGATTGTAAATTATCGGGATGACAAGCGATACATTGATATAGGTGTCTAGGATTTTGGGAGTCGTATATAATAGGTTTGCCTTCCCAGTCTACAAGAACCCCACCACTCTCTTCTAAAATAATTTTTCCCGCTGCAAGATCCCAAATACTTGTTCCTCCATTTATTACTACACCATATTGATTATCGGCAAGAGCACATAAATCCAAAACAAGTGAACCCTCATTACGAAGACCTGCTGTTTGAGGATAAAGTTTTTGGTATACCTGAAATAATGTATCTACTGTGGGTGTATTAAGGTGTGCACTCACTAAGCTATCCTTTAACTTAACATACATAACCTGTAAAAGCTCTCTCTTACCATTTTCTAATTTGTAAGCGCCTTTACCTTTCTCTGCAAAATATAATATTTTTCCGAAGGGTTCATATATAACTCCTCTTTGTATGCTGCCATTTTCCATATTTGCTATTGAAATAGAAAAATGACGTATGCCTTTAGAGTAATTTGTTGTTCCATCGAGGGGATCAATTATAAACATATGTTTTTTAATTTCTGTAAGTGAATCTTCTTCACCTATGAATCCAATCTCTTTGTTGTTAATACCATTCTCCTTAAAGTAATCTAGAATTGATTTTTTAATGACATGTTGGCTTTCACTATCCGCTTGAGTAACTAACGATTCATAATTATGTGTAGTGGAATCTTTAAAAGATTGTCTCAAATGGGGATTAGTAAATTGTGTCAGAAGTACGTCTCCAGCTTTTTGTAAAGCGTGTACCATCGCATCAAGGGTATTATTTACTCCTGTTACAACTCTCTGGGGGTTTTGTATTTGCATGTTCAATATCTATAATCCAAACTAATAATAGCACAAAAAATTTCTTCGGGAGCTTAAATTTGACTATTTTTTTAGTAGAGTGGTCAGGGGGACTCGAACCCCTTTTAGGCTCAAAAACTTGGGGGAAATATAAATTCTCAGCGTATGTTTGACTTTATCGAACCCAATTCTGAAGCTAAATTTGCTTTGTGTTATTTTTAAGTACAGTCGTGTTGACCATTATCGAACCCTTTTAGCCTCGTTTCAGGATATATATGTATCACTTAATCAATATGTTGTTGCTTACTAATAATTTTAACTAGTGAGCTATTAATACCTGATCTTCACGTACTTTGAACCATTTTGGGGGGGGGATTGATGATAATTACGAACTGCTTCTTATTTAAAATTTAGAAGGAGAAGATATGTAATAAATCTTCTATCCTATAGTTTGATTTTTGCGCGGTTTTTTGTTATACTTTTAAAATGATTGAAGCAAACTTAGGCATACCTGATAGAAGACCAGTGGAGATTTTTAATTTTGATGCATATGATGCAATTGTAAATAGACAACATGCTGATCAGCCCAAAATTAGGTCTTTATTATCTGAGGTTACTAATGGAATACCAATGTCCTGGAATTCTGTATTTCCTCATAATAAACCATATCTAATTTTTCAAGATTCTCAAATACAGCCTACCTTTGCTGCAAAAATTCGGTATTTTGCCTCACCTGAAATATATAGAGAAGAATTTGAAGAACACAGAAATAATTCTTCTGAAAGAAAATATACTCAAGCAAGAAATAGTCTATTAAATGAAATCTATCTCGCACCGTCTGTACAAACAATAGTACAAAGTGAGGAAACTCAAGGAATTGCACGAGAGTACGGAATCAATACTGTATCATTTATTGAACCATTACTTGGACTTATTGAAAGATCATCAGGAAGAAAGATTATGTTTTACCCCTGGCAAAATGGCTTTAGGTACGAATCTATAGATAGACTGGATGATAGGTTGTGGGAATATGACCCTAATAATCCACTCCCGCACCTCGATGAAACAGATTTTTCTGATAGATTTGAAGAAGTATTTACTAGACATGGCATTAAGCCTAATGATCTATCTGCAGAACAATTTATTGCCGAGGTAGAGGATGATGGGGCAATGCATCTTAATTTGATAGATATAGAAGGTTATGTAAAATTAAAAAAATAAAACAAAATTTTTAAATAAATCTCATTGCTGAGCTTGTACTCCCGGAGGGACTCGAACCCCCAACCAATTCGTTAGAACCGAACTGCTCTATCCTTTGAGCTACGGGAGCAGATATTACAACAGTTAACTCTAAAAATTTAAGTTAACTGTTATTATGTTCGTATTTTACCAACTCTTATGGCAACTTGCAATTTAAACCCTAGAGTCGCTTAGCCTCGTTGACAACTTGCTTCTTTTCTCATATAGTTAAGATTGGACTATGTTGCAGAGATTTTACGATTATTTGTTAAAAAACCAGGTTATTTTTGCTCTCTGTATAATTTTTTTTGCATGGTTTGTTGTCCAAATTCGAGATATTATTTTATCTCTTTTCCTTTCATACATTATTATGGCAGCGATTCTGCCAATCAGTACATCTCTGAGGAAAAAAAAGACACCTAAAATTTTGGCAGTTATTATTCCTTATTTCGTTATCATTTTATTATTATTCATTCTTATTTTTCCTCTGGTGCCGTTTGTCCTTCAACAACTAAAAACATTAATTATCGATTTTCCGAAATATTTAAGCCAGTCGGCGGATATGCTTGGCATTAAAATTAATATCAAAGAAGTACAAGGTTATTTGAACGGACAAGTAAACACTATTGGTTCAAGCGCCGTACAGGTAACAACCACGTTATTTGGTGGCATATTCACAGTCATCACAGTTTTTATTGTCAGCTTGTATCTGCTTCTCTATAATGATTCGTTTAAAAAGAATTTTGCAAAGTTATTTCACCGTAATCAGCAGGAGAAAGTATTAACAACTGTTGGCATGATAAATGAAAAATTAGGAGCCTGGCTTCAAGGACAAATACTTCTGAGTGTTTCTATAGGTATTCTTACCTGGATTGCATTAATGCTTCTTAATTTCCCTTTTTCACTTCCGTTGGCGATTCTTGCCGGAATATTAGAGATATTACCGACACTTGGACCAACACTCGCCGCGGTACCTGCTGTAATTGTAGCGCTTACCATATCTCCTACAATGGCTTTGGTGATTGTAGTAACGTATGTTCTCATCCAAACGCTTGAAGGGCAGTTGTTGGTGCCCCAAATAATGAAACGAGCTGTTGGGCTTAATCCTGTTATTGTGATTTTGGGAGTGACGATTGGAGCAAATCTGATGGGGATAGTTGGAGCTTTGGTATCAATTCCTTTTATTTCCTTTATTGTAGTTATTTACAAAAGTGTAGAGGAACAAAAATAATTACTTCTTTGAGGTAATCATTGTCCAAGGTAGAGGAGTTTTCACATCTTTTACCGTTAAATTTTTTGCTATAAATTTTTCAAAAGCTCCCGACGACCAATGCTGAATATGTTCTGGATGTGATCCCAATTTCCAAACATTTTTCCCGCGGAGTATTCTTTGAATTGTAAAAAGCGGTTCATTGGGGACTGAAAGAATAAGATATTTTTTCGCTACACGCTTCAATTCACTCAGTGCTTTTTGAGGATCATCAAGATGTTCGAGAACCTCATTACAGATCACCAAATCAAAAGAATTCGCACTGTAAGGGAGTTCATAGATATTGCCTTTTTTAATTTTTACTTTTGGATGAAGTTTTTTCGCCAATTTCAGCGCGTCATCCATATATTCAATACCTTCAAGTTTTTCACCGACATTATTTTTGCGAAACATCTCAAGCGTAAATCCTTCACCTGCTCCCACATCAAGAATTGCATGAGGATGAAGCTCCTTTACTTGAGTGAGTAATACTTGTTTAAAATTATTCAGAAAAAAGCGGCCAACAGGATTCTGTGTAGTATGTTTTTCAAGATTGGTTGTTTTCATAATAACAAGATGAGCGGGTGAAGGGAATCGAACCCTCGTATACAGATTGGAAATCTGTTGTTCTACCATTGAACTACACCCGCGCTTTATATAGCTGTCTGAGTATAGCAAAAAACCAAAAATAGCTCAAGAGAATCTCAGCTAAAATGATGTATAATGCAAGATATCTTCATGCGAAAATTTGTTGTCAAAAATAGACAAAAAAGAAAATACATAAGAAAAAATGAAAAAGATTCTCTTTATTCATTTTCCAAAACAAATTACGGAATTCTTCCTATATTGATAATGGCTGTTGCTTTTACCGCTACAATTATTATTTCAGCTCCTTTTAGAAATTTTTTTACAAGTATCAGAATTAATTTACAATTCCCTCAATTTTCATTAATAAATCCATTACAATTCTTTCAAACTGTTTTTTTTGATTTCGTCCAAATCGGTTTGGCATGTATCCAAGTACTACATACTGCGTGGGCGACTATACTTCATACAGTATCTATCATGAATACTGCTGCTAAACAGGGGATAACCATATTCAATCCACGGCCTCTTTTCGAATTGCTCAAAATTAGTTTACTCATAGTCGGAGATTCTCTTTTATACGGTATATCTGTGATTGGGCATGATGTATTGATTACAGTGGAAATAATGACCAAATTATTATTTTTTATGCTTTCATTTACATTGTCTAATGCAAATTTTGTTTCGATTCTGATAATGCACTTTTTATTTTTTATATGGCAATTTATTCTTAATTCAGCAATCAACAGTATACAAATTACCATTAAATTTGGCGTGGCAGCTACGCAATTCATAGCCATTGCCTGTATTGATATTTTTCAAATACTTTTACAAATAATTACCGTCGCCATAAAAATTATTTCCTCGGCTATTGTTTTTGTATGGATGTGGTTAAATTCAATAACAACCGCAATATTTCAAGCTATCAATAATGCTTTTACAAATGTTATACACTTCATTGAAATCCCATTTAAGATACTAGGAGCATTCTTTTTAGAGATGAAGCCATATGTAGATGTACTTGGAGACCATATGCAAATGACTGGTGAAGATTTTACTAACGGATTTACGAATATTGGAAAAGTCGCCTCCCTTATGAGTTCTCCAAAGTAATTTTCTTTAGGCTTGAATAAACGCTTCATTTTCAGTACAATTAGCTATACAAACGCCGCAGTGACAGAATTCGTCGCTTCGGAGTAGCAAGTCCTTGTAAGAGGAGCAGACAGCCAAAGATCAAGACAAAACAGAAGATAAAGAAGCTAAAACAGATAGCTTAACAAGCCGCGGTGGTGGAATGGCAGACACAGGGGCCTTAAGAGCCCCCGTCAGCAATGACGTAAGAGTTCGACTCTCTTTCGCGGCACAACTTTTGGACATTCATGCGTTACGCACTCCCTTATGCTACATAAAAAGCCAAAGCTTTTTATTATCGTACTAGCTTACAACGAAGAAGAATACTTGGGTCCGTGTTTGGAATCTATTAAGCAACAAATCTATCCACCTGAAGAAGTTATTGTGGTCAATAATAATTCAACAGATAAAACGATAAAAATAGCACGATCTTTTCCTTTTGTGCAACTTCTCAACGAAAAAGAGCAAGGAATGATCCCCGCACGAAATGCAGGATTTAACGTAGCAAAAGGAGATTTACTTGCTCGTATAGATGCAGACACACGTCTTCCTGTTGATTGGGTTGTTCGCGTACACGATATCCTTGATACTCAGGTGAACACTATTCGAGGTGTTTCTGGTCCACAGTATTTGTATGCTGTTTCAAATAAAACAACGCGAAAAATACTCAGTGATATTACTTCAAAATATGGTTTTTTTGGAATAAGTAAGCTTTTGCTTGGCCATGAAACGTTATTTGGATCAAATATGGTTATTACCAAAAAAGCTTGGCAAAAAGTGAAAAAAGAAGTTTGTCACGACAGTTATGAAGTTCATGAAGATATTGATCCTTGCTATACCCTATAGCAAACTACGGCACAATTCTTTTTGACGAAAATTTGATTGTCGAGATATCAAGTCGAGCGTTTTTTGAAAATTTTCGAAAACATCTTTGGCGTCTGCGCACATGGGTAAAAAGTGTTACTAAGCATCGTAAGTTGTTTGTCGGACCACAAAATTAGAACTATTATTTTTCCTTCATGCTTGCGTAAGCTAAGTAATTCTTCTATAATTAAACCTATTAATTCGGGGACTAGCTCAGTTGGCTAGAGCGCGCGGTTTGGGACCGTGAGGTCGGAGGTTCGAGTCCTCTGTCCCCGACAAGCTCATCAATAAATAAAACCTCTTGTTTTTTTAATCAAAAATTTATACTCTGAAAGTGTGAAATACTATTCTAATGTAACTAAACAAGATATTTTTAATATACAACACCAGAAACTTGAAACATTAAAGGCTGTATTACATTATTTCTTACGAGATAATACGCGTTCAGGCTCACATTCTCGTTATACACTTAAATATCATATCGTGTGGATTCCTAAATATAGACGAGAAGTTCTTGTTGGAGAGATACCTGCAAGATTAAAGGAAATACTTCAAGAAGTCGCAAGAAATTATAGAATGAAAATTATTGCGCAAGAGGTAATGCCAGATCATGTGCACTTATTAGTTGAAGCTCCTCCAATGCTTGCTCCAACAAAAATAGTTCAATACTTCAAAGGTATTTCTTCAAAGAAATTGCGAGAGGAATTTCTTCCTCACCTAAAAAAATCTATTTGGAAAGAAGGTACTCTTTGGGCAACAGGATATTATATTGCTTCCGTCTCAAATGGAGCAACAAGTGATGTAGTTGCCGAATATATACGAACACAATGGAAAAGACCTTACAAAAAGTCAGATAATTTTGAGAAATTACAAGCAACTCCTAAACGGTATTTTTAATTGAATAGAGAGGATTTATTGCCAATTAAAAATAGGAACTTCTATTGTCTTTTGAGGTTTTATCGTTGATTTTGCCTCTTTTTTTACTAATTCATCAAGTTTTTTTGAAACTTCGGCACTATAGTATCTCTCACCGCATTGAGTGCACACTTCTACTGGAACATTTTTAACTACAAAAAGTTTATCTCCCCAACGGAAATCTACATCAATATTCTTTATTTCAGTTTTTCCTTTACAAAAATAACAATTAGACACGGCTTTTTACCTCCTTTGTTCTTGTTTTATAATCTTTCCAAGTGGGTTGTTTAGGACGATATACCGTAACGATAAGTAATTTATTTTCTCGTTTACCGCAAACTATATGTAGCGGTATATCAGCTATTTTACCTGCAACCAAACAACTCTTTCCTCTTGGATCATTTGAATACATTTCAATTATATCACCATTAAGCAAGATTTTCTCGATTTCATTTATAGTAATTTGTTCTTCTTGTCTTTCTTGGTGTGCATGCATTGAAAGATCGTAATTTTCTTTCTTTACATTTTCTCTTATGAATGAGATATCCATTTGTTAAATATTATACTAAAAAGAGTAGGGGAATATCACCTGGATTCTCCAAATAGAAGTTCCTAACTTCGTCAACTAGCCCCGACAAGCTCATCAATAGATAGATTGTTTCATAGATTAAGAATATAACTTCGATATTGCCTCGATACTTCTTTTGTAATCTCCCCGATTTTTCCATTACCAACTGTTCTTCCATCAATTTCTACAACGCCGATACATCCATGCTTACTTCCTGTTAAAAACACTTCTTTCGCA
>Ga0206827_1203_pt2 | contig 10356 bp, 8 predicted proteins | sample Alteio_BWOrgCont_77_FD_152852 | JGI IMG/M metagenome (GOLD analysis project Ga0206827, IMG submission 152852) | Enriched cells from forest soil in Barre Woods Harvard Forest LTER site, Petersham, Massachusetts, United States -... | ecosystem: Environmental > Terrestrial > Soil > Temperate forest > O...
TTGCTTTTTTTTAAATTGACTTAATATCATCAAGTAGATATACGGATTATTTAATCCGTATTTCAATCGGAGGGATTTAATGCTAAGATTTTGGTTTGATTTAAAACTCTGGCAGAAAGTAATCATTGGCATGATACTGGGTATCCTGGTAGGCCATTACTTTGGTACTGAAGCCACCGTCCTCAAACCTTTTGGCATACTTTTTATCAATATGATAAAAATGGTAGTGATACCACTTATCTTCTTTTCCATACTGAATGGGGTAACAAGCATTTCCGACGCCAGCACCTTTGGGCGCATTGGGCTTAAAGCCATGCTTACCTATACTTTCACCACTATATTTGCCGTCATTATCGGCCTAACATTTGCTAATATATTTAAACCGGGCGTAGGCGTAAATATTGAATTACAGCCTGCTGCCGATGCTGGAGCCAATATTAAAACCCTAGGAGAAATCCTTTTAGATACCATTCCTACCAACCCTATCAGTGCGATGGCTAGCGGGCATACCCTGCAGGTAGTAGTTTTTGCTTTCTTCACCGGGTTTGCGCTGATCCTGATAGGAGATAAAGGCCAGCAGATGAAGGATTTTATTGTATCAGCTACCCACCTCGTATTTAAGATGATCGAGCTTGTAATAAAACTTACCCCTTATGGCGTGTTTGCTATAATGGCTTGGGTTGTTGGCCAATATGGGCTTGATGTTATATTCTCTCTGGGTAGTTTTGTCATGGTGGTAATTGGGGCTCTAGCCTTGCAATATGCTCTCTTTGGCATCATGCTCCTAACCTTCGCCGGACTTAACCCCTTCCCATTTTACAAAAAAATGATAGAAACGCAGGCGTTAGCTTTTGCTACCGTGAGCAGCAAAGCTACTTTACCTACCGCTATGCGGGAGCTTCGTCAAAAGCTTGGGGTTTCAAAACAATCCTCCTCGTTCATTCTCCCACTAGGAGCATCTATGAATATGGATGGAGTTGCGATTTACTTGGGAATATGCTCTGTGTTTTTCGCACAGATTATGGGCATTGAACTTTCTATTACCCAGTATTTAACCATTATTCTGACCTCTACTATTGGCTCGATTGGGGCAGCAGGCTTCCCTGGCGGCTCCATGGTTATGATGGGCATGGTATTATCCTCCGTAGGCTTGCCTCTTGAAGGCATTACCCTAATACTGGGGGTAGACAGACTATTAGAAATGCTGCGCACGGTAATCAATATCACTGGAGATTGTGCGGTTACCGTTATAGTTGATAGCTGGGAAAAAACCCTTAACCGCCAGGTCTACAATTCAAAAGAGGAAGAAGAAGACGAAGAATTGACTGATTATTGATTAACATACCCTAAGCAACTCTTTCCACTTGGTTAAATATCGCGGCGAACATAAGTTCGAGCGCACCCGCCAGCCTCGTTCAATTCCTTGGCTCGCAAAGAATAAGGTGTTAGACCCAAGCTTTTCGTTTACCTGATCGATCGTGTGCATAAGATTAGCCCTCTCTTCATTTGCTCTGACAAAAAGATGCCCCTGCATATTCTGCGCCGATACCAACTCCAGCAACATAATACCGGTCTTACGGTATTTAACTCCAAGCTTAAATATTCGCTGTAGGCAAAGCTTTGCCGCCGCCATTATAGCGGTCGTATCGCTAGTAGGCATGGCGAAACTTGTACTGGTGCCATTACTATATTCTGACCCAGCCCTTACATAGACGTAAATCCCACCTGCACAGCTCCCCTGACTGCGCATACTTGCTACAGCGCGTGCCACATGGTTGCAAACCGCTTCCTCAAGTTCTTCCTGCTTAAATACTGCCCGGCCAAAGGAGTGCGAGGAAATAATATTTTTCCGGGGCTGAAATACCGTATAGAAATCAAAGCATTTAACTCCCCTGAGTTCGAGCACTACACGCTCACCAATAACACCGAAATGTTTACGGATATACTTGATATCACAATCACGCAGTTGCCGGGCACTACCTATACCTAATAAGCGGAGTTTGGGCGCCCAGCGCCTGCCAACCCCCCAAATATCCTCAATAGCAAAACTATCCAGAATCTTATCCTGAATCATCTGACTGCTTAAATCAAAAACTCCAGATTTGCTATGTTTTTTAGCCATATGATTGGCTATTTTAGCCAGGGTTTTTGTAGGGGCTATACCAACAGATACAGGAATGCCCGTCCACATCTTAACTTTTTCGCGAATAAGCCTTCCAATACCTGCAAAATCTCTAACCTGGCTAAAATCCAGAAACGCTTCATCAACTGAGTAAACTTCGACATCCTGTTTAAGCATGCGCAAGGAGGTGAAAACCCTGCGTGACATCTCGCCATAGAGCTGAAAATTAGAAGAAAATAGAACAACTCCGTGGCTTTTGCAAAAATCCCGGTATTCAAACAAGGGAGCCCCCATCGGTATACCTAAGGCTTTGGCTTCATTTGAGCGCGCAATAATACAGCCGTCATTGCCTGATAGCACCACCACAGGCCTGCCTTCCAGGCTAGGGTCAAAGACGCGTTCACAGGAAACAAAAAAGTTATTGCAATCTACTAAGGCAAACATGGCTACTCCGGGCGATGAATCACTGCAGTCACCACACCCCATATACACATATCAAGGTCGCCATTTAGTTTAATCGCCGGGTAGGCTTTATTTTCAGGCTGTAAGTAGCTGGCAGCCGGAGCTGGACGCACACATATACGCCTGACTATAAATTTGCCATTTACCACAGCAATAACGATTTTGTTATTGCTTGCTCCAATGCTGCGGTCGACAATCAGGATATCATTATCATGAATTCCGGCATTCACCATGGCATCTCCTGCTGCCCTAACAAAAAAAGTCGCAGCCGGATGCTTCACCAGATATTCATTAAGATCAAGCTTGCATTCAATCCGATCTCCTGCTGGCGATGGAAAACCTGCCTGCACTCTTGATTCATAAACCAACAACTTATTCTTTCCCATATTTCTGCTCTTATCACTCTCTTGGAATAGTGTACACAAATCAAATTAAATGAAAAGAAAAAATAGGTAATGAGTAGAAAAAGGTGCGGAGAAAGTAACAGCCTTTGCTACAACAGAGGAAATTTCTTTCCTGTACGTAAACTTAAGTTTATTCTATAATTTATAAAGGCTTCTGCATAAAGGTCTTTTTGCAGAGATCTTTAATACTAACTTATGAGTGAATATATGTCTGACCTTAAAGAAGGAATGAGGGCTCCTGATTTTTTCTTACCCACCAACATGGGTAATGAAATTGCGCTTCCCGACTTTTTAGGAAAAAAGTTGGTTTTATATTTCTACCCTAAAGATGACACCCCGGGTTGCACTCTTGAAGCCCAAGACTTTACCCGCCATATGGAAAAATTTAGAGCTGCTAATTGTGAGATTGTAGGTATTTCTCGAGATGACCTACAAAGCCATGGGAAATTTGCCGACAAATATTGCCTGCCTTTTGCATTAGCATCCGACCTCGATGGCAAAGTCTGTAAAAGCTATGGGGTATGGGTGGAAAAATCAACATTTGGAACAAAATCTATGGGGATTGAACGCAGTACTTTCCTAATAGACGAGAGAGGCGACCTAAGAAAAATCTGGCGTGCAGTTAAAGTTGACGGGCATGTTGAAGATATTTTGCGGTCAATCCAATATTAGCAGCGGTACAAATAATGAAATCATTTACTATATATCTTAGAGAAAGCACTGATCCAATAAATGACGCGGTTTACCTTTCAGAGAATTTTTCTTATAAAGCGTTATTCTTCAACTTGTTCTGGCTTATATATCATCGCCTCTGGATGCCAGCTATAGCCTTTTCACTTATGGCAATCGGCATATTAGAGCTGACCCAGGCGTTTATCATTAGCCCTACAGTTTCCTTTGCTCTTTTCGTTTTCATAGGCCTATATATCGGCTTTAATGCTAAAGACTATTTGCGAGCACGATTAGAACGCGAAGGATATAGCCTTGTAGATATACTCGTCGCAAAATCTGTAGACGAAGCTGAATTCAAGTTTATCAGCCGCTTCATGGCACACCAAGCCAAATTAGATGAAGATAAAAGCAAAACTCCTGTTAAGCAATAGTCACTCAACCAAGACTCTTTTTTAATTGATACTAGGAGCGCTAGCCGATGCCTATCCTTTATAGGTGAGGCGACGCGCGACGACGTAGCAATCAAAAAGGGACTTGGTTACCATAGACCTATTACTTTCCACCATAACATTCCAACAGACATCCAAACCAATAGATATACGATGCTCATTATAGCGCCGATCCGCCACCATTCTTTGATAGTCACATATCCGGGGGCAAAATATACTGGGGCTGTTCCTGTACCATAGTGAGTCAACCCTCCAGATAAGCTCGATACAGCTGCAAAAAGCATCACCACTACCATCGGAGGTGCCCCGGCAGCAATCGCTACAATAGCAAAGGCACTAAACATTGAACTCACATGCGCAGTCATACTGGCAAACATATAGTGTGAGTAGTAATAAACCACAACCAAAAGCAGCAGAGCAAAATGCCATGACATGCCCGCAACAGCCCCATGCATATGTTCACTAAACCAGTTGATCACGCCTAAGTCGGCAAGACCTTTGACCAGCATGAGCAGAGCTGCTAGCCAGACAAATGTATTCCAGGCATTTTTCTCCGCCATAATATCATCCCAGCTAAGCACTCCAGAAAACAATAGTATTGCTAAACCGAGTAAAGCAGTAGTAGTTGCCTCAATGCCAAGCCCCCCTCCAAATACCCATAGTGTTAACAGGACAAAAAAGGTTCCAAGCATAAATACTTCATCAACTTTGATCGCCCCCATTTCATTAAGTTTTTGCCGGGCGAGCTGCGGTGCTTCCGGAGTTTGTTTAATCTCAGGCGGATATACTGCATAAAGCAAAAACGGCAGCAATGCCAGCGAGAACAACCCTGGCACAATAGCAGCCAGCGCCCAGGTTCCCCAAGATATCTCATAACCCAAGCCTGCTGCAATACTCACAATAAGCGGGTTAGCGGCCATGGCCGTTATAAACATAGAACTGGTAATAACATTAGCCTGGAAACAAAGCTCCGTAAGATAGGCACCAATTTTTTTACGCGAGGTATTATTAGGCTCACTCCCGTATTCTTTGGTCAACGCCCCTATGACAGGATAAATTACACCTGCTCCTCGCGCGGTATTGCTGGGAATAAAAGGCGCCAGAAGCAATTCACTAGCAATCAAACCGTAGGACAACCCCAGGGTATTTTTGCCTAGCACCATAATAAAATAATATGATATTCGAGCACCTAAGCCAGTTTTTATAAATCCACGAGCGATCAAAAAAGCGACAAACACCAGCCACACAATAGGTGAGCTAAAACTAACCAAGCTGTTTTGTAAAGTTAGGGTATTAGTGAGAGTACAGGCAACGATCACAATGATAGATAGAGCGCCCATGGGTAGGGGCTTGGCTATAAGAGATGCGACTGTAGCGATAAATATTACAAATAAATGCCATGCTTGTTCACTTAACCCTGTTGGCGCAGGGAGCTGCCAAAAGCATAACGCTCCAAGAAGAATGGCAAAAAAGGAAGTTAAATTCGCCCCTTTCCACTGGTAGTGGGGAGTTGAAGTTTCCGATGCCGAGGCTAATAACGTTGCTGAATCAGACATACATTGTCCTATATTTAATGTGCAACAATTACTTTATACATATAAAGGTTCAGGGCAACATATTTATTTGAATATAAGTCAATCATTTGAATTATAATAAAGTAGAGCCTCCACTTTTGATTTAATACCTTCCAAACCAGTGCCCCCCTTATTTAGTACAAACTCAGGAAGCGGGTGCATTAATCTTCGGGCAATATTGTCTTTGAACAAAGCCCTAAGAAAAGTCATGTGTTTCTCGCCAATTTGATCATCGCTAAAGAAAATGTATAGGGGCTTTCCCATTTCCGCTGCTTCAGAGCACATGGAAACCGAATCACCAGTGACTACCAGATAATCCGCAACTGTCAGTATCCCCCGAAATGGGTTTTCTACCTGAGCGTTTATATCATTCAGGAAATATCTGCCGGAAAATTTAACCAGACGTTCCTTAATATATGCAAGCACATCCTTCGGTGTACGCCTGCTTGTACTGATCATAAGAGATGCTTTCTTGCTTAGTGCAACTTCAATCAACTGATCCATCATTTCAGCAGCATGATCAACTGTAAAGCTACAGCCTTTTGCTACCCCTCCAATAAGAACACCGATACGGGGAGCTGGCAAGTCGGCAAATTTATTTAGCCAATGTTTTCTATCCTTTGCCTGCTCGGCAAGTGGATAATAGCTTATAGCTCCACTCACAAAAATGGTTCTGGGTAAATAATGCACAGGGGGCTTATCATCGTGCTTAGGCAAAATGATAACATCAAATGGCTCATAGGACATACCTGGCTGCATAAGCTGAATGATGCGCAAACTCGGCTTAATTTGCTTGAGGGCAGCTGCTATAGCTGCACACCTCCGCCCGGCCGAAATAATAATCTCAGGCAGTGGGTCAGACAATAATTCGCGCTTATTGGTGAGTGTTGATAAACCAAATCCCAACCAGTTTGGAAATACACCTAAGAAATTGTACATCAATTGCTTTGATTTATAATTCAAATCCAGTAAACTTGCCAAAGCAAGGGATTGATTGTTATTTCCAGTACGGCTATCAACTAAAACCCAGGTACTTTTATTTTTTAACATCAGAAAGGTTCCGAACATGAAAAAGTTAATATTATTGAGTTCAGTTATACTACTGCTTGCTAAGAATGCCTACAGTTTTGACATTCCCCGCAACACAATTCTGAGCGCCAAGATCATTGATCTTAGCAATGATAGCACAATTTATGAGCTTAATCCTGAATATTTGCTTTACCCTGCAAGCAATCAGAAGATAATTACTCTCTATGCTGCTTTAAAGCTCTTGCCCAGAGATTATCGTTTTAAAACGGAATTGCTCAGCAATTCCAAAAACATCTACATAAAATTCAGCGGTGACCCGACACTAACTTATGAACAGCTCGATAGGCTTCTTGCCAACCTTAAAAATAAAGAATTCACTAATGTTATTCTGGATGTTTCCGCTTTTGATAACGAATATTACCCATCCGGCTGGTTGCACGATCAAAACAAATTTTGCTTCTCTGCACCTACCTCTGCTGGAATGGTCGACAAAAACTGCCAGGAATTTAACATTAATATCGATAAACTTGGCAAGCTTAATATCAGGCCACAAACTACAAACCTGATAGATATGGACAACAAGGCTCGGCTTGTAGATCGGGCGGATAAATTTTGTGAATTTGAGCTCTCATCATTTGCCTCGAACCAATATAAGCTTTTTGGCTGCTATACACATGATAATGTGCCAAGCAGCTTAAAAATTGCAATCAATGCCCCAGATAAATATCTGCAGGATCTTACCGCCTTGATTCTCAAAAAGAACAACATAAAATATAATAAGCTTACGTTGGGGGAAACTGCTAAGGAGGCCAACCTTGTAAACAGCGTCAGTTCGCTGCCTCTGCAGGAGTTGCTTACACAGATGATGAAGAATTCGGATAACCAGGTTGCTGAGGCGCTTTTTAAGAAGATTGCGCAGCATAATTCCAGGTTGCCAGGCAACTGGAAAATAGGCACGAAGATAATCACCGATTTAATGCATAAAGAATTAAAGACCGGTGAAGGCTCCTTCCAGATAGCTGACGGCTCAGGCATGTCACGCAAAGATCTTTTGAGCGCAAGCACTATTATCACGCTCTTGCACAGTGCGTATAGAGACGGCTCCATTAAAGATGATTTTATCTCTACTTTCCCTACTTCAGGCCTAGAGGGCACAGTAGCTGAGCGCTTCAAAGATGAGCGCGACTTCAGGATATTAGCGAAATCCGGTAGCGCTGATAATACTTCCTCGCTCTCCGGATACGCTTTTAATGATGCGGGCAAGGCTTATGCATTTAGCATAATATTCAATGGTTTTACTGGTGACAAAGCCAGCGTAAGAAAGCTTGAAGAAAAGATTCTGCTAAGTGCGATTAAAAGTTTACAGCTAATTTCAACGCACTAGTCTCGGGTCTGTATTTTCTTTATTAAAATCTCCCAAATCAACATGAACAGTTACAGGTTTATGGGCGATAGCTTTTTGCACAGCATCAATGACAGAAAGGTTTTTCTTTTTTGCGGTAACAAATATTGGTGAAGTGACTCCCTTGTCATGAGTATTTATACCTATCCTAGCGTTTATAAGGGCTAATGCTATCTCAGTATGGCCTAATTCCTGAGCAAGCTGTAATGCAGTTTTACCATCATTGTTGGGTAAATCTGTAGACACATTGATTTTCCCAGAAGCGATCATGGCATCAACAACTTCTTTATAACCCTTCATAACTGCTAAAACTAGTGCAGTATTTCCGTTATTATTTTTTAAACTTACATCAATGTTGGTGACTCTAAGCAGAGTAGATACTACTTCATGGTTACCTTTATAAGCAGCCACCATCAATTTTGTGAATCCACTTTTATCTTGGCTATTTACAGTATCTCTGAGAATTTGAGATGATTCAAACATAGCGTAGATAACATTAGCATCACCCAATTCTAGAGCCAACCCTAGTGCCGTCTTTCCCTTACTATCTTTTTCAGCTACATCAACTCTTCCAGATCTAAGCAAGGTGGTGATTACTTCTATACGACCATTCATGACAGCCCACATCAGAGCTGTGCATTTATTTGCGTCACTAGCCTTTACATCGGTGCGGGGATTTTCAAGCAGGGCAGAGACTACTTCTGCATGACCTGCTCTAGCAGACAACAGCAATGCTGTGTTTCCTTCTTCATCTTTCGCATTTGCATCTGTTTTAGGATCCTTAAATAGGGCAGAGACTACCCTTGCATGCCCCTTTCTGGCAGCTAATAGTAACGCTGTCTCTCTACTCTGATTCAGATCCCCAAAATAGAGAGACGATTGAATATTACCCAATGCAAATAGTTTGGATACTCTTTTTGCATCGCCTCGATAAGCGGCCAAAATTAACCCTATCTCCCCATCATCATCAATTGCAATAACTTTACGCGATTCAAGCATAACTGATACCACATTTGAATAGCCTCGCTTGATAGCTCTCATTAAAGCTGTGTTCGCATCGGTATCAATCATAGCCGCAGTAGTTGCAGTCACTTTATCAGATGCAAGCAAGGTAGACATTACCTCGACATGCCCCTCCATGGCAGCCCAAATTAGAGCAGTCCTGCCATATGCATCATCTGTCGCTATATCATCTGATTTACCTTTTTCAAGCAAAATGGATACTATATCTTCATGCCCCCGCTGTGCGGCCCATATTAGGGCAGTGGCACCACTTCTATCTTTTGCAGATGTATCAATTTTATCCATTTGAAGTAAGGCAGCGACTACTTCCTTTCGGCCATTCATAGCTGCCCATATTAATGGGGTTCTACCTAAATTATCTTTTACATTGGCATCAATTTTACCCGTTGCGAGCAAGGCAGATATAACCTCTACATGGCCCTGCTTGGCAGCCAGCATTAATGCGCTAATTCCTTTGTCATATTTGAAGGCTTCTTCAATTAAAATGGATATGACCTCTTTATTATTTTGCTTAACAGCCCAACTTAAGGCTGTGTTTCCATTTTTGTCTGTAGCATTTAAAGCGGTTGAATCGATTTTACGCGTTGCAAGCAAAGCAGATATCACTGCTCTATGGCCCTGCTTGGCAGCTAGCATGAAAGCTGTCATTCCATCGTTGTCTTTTGCTGCAATATCAACCTTATCTAATTTAAGCAAGGTAGATAAGATTTCTACTTTGCCATTCATGGCAGCTAACATGAATGCTGTCATTCCACGCTTATTTTTTGCCGCTACATCAAACTTTTCTAGTTTAAGCAAGGTTGATAATGTTTCTACATTACCACTCATGGCAGCTAACATTAATGGTGTGCCTCCTGCATTATCAGTAATACTTAAATCGGCTGTACCAATCTTACCTGATTTCAATAAAGCTGTTACCACTTTTTCATGCCCATTCAAAGCAGCTAGCAGAAATGCCGTCATGCCATACTTATTTTTTGCCGCTATATCACACTTATCTTGTTTAAGTAAGGTGGATAATGTTTCTACATTGCCACTCATGGCAGCATGCATTAATACTGTGTTTCCTTCTTTATCTGTAGCATTTAAAGCAGTTGCATCAATTTGACCAAATCTCAATAACGTAGATACCACATTAAGATGTCCCCCTATAACAGCTAACATTAATGCCGTCCTTCCATCTGCATCTCTTGCATTTTCATCAACCACAAACTTGTTG
>Ga0206827_1186_pt2 | contig 10320 bp, 9 predicted proteins | sample Alteio_BWOrgCont_77_FD_152852 | JGI IMG/M metagenome (GOLD analysis project Ga0206827, IMG submission 152852) | Enriched cells from forest soil in Barre Woods Harvard Forest LTER site, Petersham, Massachusetts, United States -... | ecosystem: Environmental > Terrestrial > Soil > Temperate forest > O...
GTTGTGAAAGTCGCGGATGAGGAAATGAAAGGGCGCATCATCGGGAAAGAAGGACGCAATATCCGAGCATTTGAACAGGCAACTGGGGTTGATGTTGACTTGGATGAGGAAGGAATTATCCGTTTGTCTTCTTTTGATCAAGTTCGTCGTGAAATTGCTCGAAGATCACTTGAAAAATTGCTCAAAGATACTCGCGTTCAGCCATTCCGCATTGAAGAGATTGTCAATCAAACACGCGAAGAAGTAGACAAAATTATGTTCCAGGAAGGCGAAAAACTTGCTGATGAAGTGAATGTATACAGTATTCCGGCTGATTTATATCCGCTTCTTGGACGTATGAAGTTTCGTACATCATATGGTCAGAATCTGCTCGTGCATACATTGGAAGAAACAAAAATTGGTGTCCATATTGCACAAGAAATTGGTGCTAATGTCGACATTGTCCGTCTCGGCTGTCTTTTTCATGATATCGGTAAAATTTTAGAAGGTGATGGAAGTCATGTTAAATTAGGAGCTGAGCTTTTGAAGCGGTATAATTTTCCGGAACCGATTATCAATGCTGTTGCAGAACATCATGAAGACAAGCCATTCTCGTCGGTTGAATCAGTAATTGTTCATATAGCTGATGCAATTTCAGCTTCACGTCCCGGTGCTCGATACGAAGATCTCGAAAAGTATGGACAGCGTCTGACAGAAATGGAACAGATTGCAAAAAATTACGAGGGAGTTGTAGATGCTTACGCTTTTGAAGCAGGACGTGAACTTCGTGTTATTATCAATCCCGGTAAATTAGATGATGCTCAAACTGTTTTATTATCCAAGAAAATTCAAGAGGAAGTGAGTAAATCAATGGCAATTCCGGGTGAGGTAAAAGTAACAGCAATTCGTGAATTCCGCGCGGTGTATCCCGAAACATCAGTTGTATAAATACCTCTATTTTTTTCATTTTATTTTTTAATTTTGCACCGAAATGACATAGAAAGATTACTTGACAACTTATTGTTTTCCTTGTATTGTTAATCTAATCGCATGATTTACTTTTTTAAATTTTTACAAAGGGAGGTGATTCTTTTTGACTAAAAAAGATCTCATTGAAATCGTTGCAAAAAAAGCAAATCTTACCAATAAAGCGTCACGCGATGCTGTTCAGATAACTCTCAATACCATCCGTGACTCACTCAAACGCGGAGAAAAAGTTGTATTGACAGGTTTTGGGACATTTAGTGTAAGGAGTAGACAACAACGCGTCGGACGTAATCCCAAGACAGGAGCGGCAATTACTTTAGCGGCTCGCAAAGCTCCCGGATTTACCGCAGGAAAAACATTAAAAAAGGCAATTAGATAATAAAAGAAGAAATCCAATAGTTTACATAGTTTATGATGAAGACTATTGGATAGTGATACTGACACAGCCTATTCCACGATTTACATCCCCATCATAGATGAGAAATTCTGCTTGATACGTCCCTGTAGCTAATCCCAAACTCGATACGTCCCAAATATATTCAGAAGTGTGTGCTGTTTGTCCGGGTAAAAGATGAGGATCTTGTTGCGCTCCTGTGATCTGATCAACCGGGGGTCCGTTTTGTATATCCTGAGAAGGTATATTCGCAGAATAGTATGGTTCTGGTACATTGTTAACCGTTCCTTTGATCAGGTTAGGGAAAAAAGGAGAGCCTCCAGTTTCCGCTGTATGCGGAGCTATATACAGTGCCGGTTCATAAAGGTAATTGTCCGGAGCTAAGGCATCTTGGGTTCCTTTATTAATAATCGCTCCGGTAGTAGGGTTAATGGTTTCTTGAGGAGCAATATAAGGAGGGTTTTCATCAGTCACCCATACTTTTACTTGTCCGGTCTCATCGACTGATTGTCCTGCGGCAGGTGAATAGCTGGTGATAATATATGGCTCTTCATTGATTCCTCCTGATGTACAAAGAGAACTTTTTACCTGTGTTGGCGTAGGGGTAATATAACCAAATGTTTGCAACTGAAGGTTATTATGGGCAGGATTTGGTGTGGGAGTGACGACATCAACTGCTGTCTCGTTTTGTGGCGGGTTTATGGATGGTAATCCGCCAACAGCTACATAGCCGAGAACCATCAATAATCCAACTACACCATAAACAAAGAAATTTCCTATCGATCCTTTTTGTATTTTTTTTGTTGACAGTTTTTTCTTTTTACGAATTACGGGCATATATCCATATAAGATTATTTTTTTCTGCTTGTCAATGAGGATTACATATTGACAAGTATTCGGAAAGTAATTAGGCTTAAATAAGTGTTATGAATAAGAAGAATAAACAGTATATTATTTTATTTGTTGGGGTTGTTGTTTTGGTCATTATTTTTGCAATTGTTCTTTTCTTTACTTCGGGTAGTAAAACGAGTACAATCACTCCTTCAGGTTCAACGGAACAAAATACAACTAAGAATAATATGAATTATGGGGCTTCTCCTTCTGTTACTCTACCACCGTCGGCATCTAACGCACAGGGAGCGGCGACGCAATTCTATACCTATTACTTTTCTTCTTCAAAGAATCCTTTGGCCAACGGCGCTTATAAAACCAACCCGTATTTATCTCAGACATTTAAGAATATTATCGCGACTTCTTATAACAACGGCAATGTGCCTGTTTTTTGTCCACAGAATAACGCAACAAAGATTACTGTCAGCAAAGAACAGCAGGTTCCTTATAATAATGAGTCTTTGACGGAAGTAATCATTAGTGAAGTAGCTCCGCAGCAAAAAGATCTTGATGATGTCCTTTTGGAAAATACGAACGGTCAATGGCAGATTTTTGATATAAATTGTATCCCCTAAAAATAATTCCGGGAAGAGAGTAAGCCAGATTTTGTTCTTGACCACAATTTATCTCATTGATGATATTTTTGTCATCGTGCCCCGATTTAATCGGAGTGCCCGCAAACTTCGGTACACAGGTATGCGCTTATTACGTACCATTCGGCGGTTGCAGCAGGTAGGATTGCCCGTTTCATACTCATTCGTCTCTGTTGCTCTCATATAGTGTCAATTCACTACATGTTCCAAACTTCGTTTAATGAGCTAAAAGTTTGGACACTGGCTATTACTAGCCGGAGATTTCCCTCCGTTCCATGCATACTGCTGTCTGGACTTTCCTCTCCACTCGCTAAAGCTTTGCGGAGTAGTGGTCCTTCTTCCCGGAACAAAGATAGTATACCCTATAGCGAGTTTTGATGCAATATTGAGGCCTTTTATTTCCAGACAAGGCTTTAGAGAGGTAATTGGTTTCCCTGACTTTCAGCAGCGGGTGGTGTATAGACTCGAATAGTAATGCATTTAACACCCAAATTTTCATTACCATCACGTGCCACAAATTCAATATTATAATCGTTATCCGTTAATCCGATTTCTGAAACATTCCAGATAAATTCAACAGTGTACCTTTTTTGGGGTAAGGCATCGGGAGGTATTACATCGTAATTAAATGAATTTTGTGGCGTTCCATTATTAAAGTCGCCTCTAATAAAATCAGGATAATAAGGTTTTCCGTTATTTTCTAAGGTTGCCGGAGAAATGTATAATTGCGGTTCCAAACGGTACCCATCCGGCGCTGTCGTGTCGCGTTCACCTTCGAATTTAATAGCTCCGGAGCTTCTGGTAACTTCTTCATTGGGAGCGACATAAGGCTGCTTGTTATCACTGACCCACAAGCTAATTTGTCCGTCAGAGCTGACAGCGCTTGCTTGAGCTGGCGTATATGCAATGAGAGCATCTGGATCTTTGTTAACGCCGCCTTTTGTGCATAAATTAGCCGTCGGGGGAGTGATTGTTGCTCCGCCGAAATTATACAATTGCAAGTCTGCTTGTGCTTTATTGGTCGTATTTTTATTTAACGCTACTTCTGGCCCAGTAAGAATCGGTGTTTGACTTGGTGTAGGGCCCGATGCGATATAGCCAAAGCCAGTGATAATAATCATGATAAAAATGATATATAGTGCGCCGGTATTAATTCCCACATGTATAATAGTGGCTTACTTTTCGTTTTTTTTCAAGTAGGATGGCATGTATGATTATGATTTGTCTGCTTGGCAAAGCATTTTGTATTCGCAGTTTTTACAGAGAATACTAAGACTGCAGGTAAAATCACTTGTTTGTATCTCTTCAACCAGTGAAAGAATATCTGCTTTTGCTTTTTCAAGATCCTCTTTTGTTCTTGTTGTCGATAATTTTTTATCTTCTTCAAGATAATACAAAGTCAATTTTATCTCTGCAGGGTTTTTTCCCAAAATGGTATCTTTGATTTCCGTTGCAGCTAGCGCATAAAATGATAATTGCAAATCCTCGCGTACTTTTTTTTCTGTCGGAATATTTTTGCCAGTTTTATAATCAATAATTTCGATTCTTCCATCAGATAATTTATCGATTCGGTCGATTCTTCCACCAATCTTAAGTTTTTTTAACCAAAAGTTAAACGGTAATTCAATCGCGAGCGTATCAGGTGGTTTTTGCAAGATTTCTTTTGCAAGTGATACGAGCATTGTTTCTGCTTGATGGTACGTTTGCTCTTCATGTGATTTGCTTGTGAAGCCTTGATTGATCCAATTCTTTTTCAAAAGTTCCTGTATCGTTTCAGGGTTCACGGATTGTTTTTGCTGTAACAAAAGGAAAAAGTCTCGAAGCGCGCTGTGAACGCTTGTCCCATAACTCAATGCGGCAGATGGCGGTGTAGGAAGATGCATAAGATACCTCAACTTATAATGCAAAGGACATGTCTGAAATGTTTGGATTTGAGAATAGGAGATATAAGTGACTGGAGTGATGGATTGAGGGTTAGATGTCTCAGGTTTGTTATTTTCATTTTGATTTTGGATATTGCTATTTAGCACCTCAAGCAGTGAGAGTTGTTGTCCTGGCGGTTCAGCGGTTTGCTTCTTAACGATGGATTGAACAAACGTTTCTCCAAGTGTCTCAATAACAAACGGAGAAATTTTTCTTTCTCTTTTACCTTCGTTATAAAAACGTGCGGCTGTTAAAAAGAGTTTATCTTGTGCGCGGGTGATAGCGACATAAAAAAGTCGACGCTCTTCTTGCAAGCCTTCCTCTCCTTCTGGAAGTGTTTCTCTGATAAGTACCGTCGGTACCGGAATTTGTTCTTTGCGATCACGGGATGGAAAACGTTGAGAGACCAGATTGATAACAAAAACCACAGGGAACTCAAGTCCTTTACTCGCATGGATTGTCAAAATGTTTACAGCATTATTTCTTGTCCAGTCAATTTCTGCTGCCTGCGGACTTTCGCCAAGTTCCATTGCTAAATCAAGCCAGTCAACAACAGCGAATACCGATGCGTCCGTATGATTGGAGGCAAAACTTTGTAGCTTCTCAAAAAATTTAGCGATATTCTGTGCTTCTTTTTCTGTTTTAACAGATCCTGGATCAAGATAATATCCAAGAAGTCCTGAATCTTCAAAAAAATAATAAAGGATTTGTCCTGCTTCTTCTTTTGGCACTTTTTCCAAATGGCGTTTTATCATTTCGGTTATCCGTGTTACTTTCTCTTTGCCATCTTCGGTCAGAGATGATTTGTCCACTTGTTCCATTGCTTCAAACAGTGAGAAGTTGCTTTGTTTGGCAAAATTGAGGAGCGATGCGACATCGCGAGCTTGAAGAGCAAATACTGGCATTGTAATGATTCGATATAGTGAGGACATATCATCAAAGTTGGTGAGAACATGCAGATATGCAATAAGATCTTTTATCTCAGACTGTTGGAAAAGATGTCCAGGGCCTAAAAATTGATACGGGATATGGAGTCGCTCAAGAGCGCGTTGAAATGGCATTGAATGATCATTGGCTCGTACTAAAATCGCGAAATCATTATAGGAACGATGTGTTTTTTTTATCTCTTCTTGAATTGCCTTCGCGACCATTTCTGCTTCTTCTTCTCCTCGATTTGCATAAATGAATTTGATTTCATCTCCTTTTATTTCTCGCATCGCGTTAAGTTTTTTATCAATTTTTTCTTTTACTTCAAGACGGTCAGGATTGTTGTTTTGTATTAAATCATAGGCACCGTCAAGAATAGTCTGCGTCGAGCGGTAATTTTTGTTAAGTGTTACGATTTCTGCTTTCGGAAAATGGTCTCTAAACTGCATCATATTGGCAATTGCTGCACCTCTCCAGCGATAAATACTTTGATCATCATCGCCAACGACGGTAATATTTTGTCTCTCTCCTGCAAGAAGAATGGCCATTTCATTTTGCGCGTAGTTGGTGTCTTGAAATTCATCAACAAAGACGTATTGAAACTGCTTCTGATACTGCTTAAGAACTGATGGACGTTCTCGGAAAAGTTTTAACGTATTGCTGATGAGATCTGAGTAATCCATGACGCTTTCTTTTGCTTTCAGATTTTCATATATTTCAAAAGCATGTGCGAGTTCCATTATTTTTTTGACTTCGTCAGAATTAGTTTCGTTTTGTTTGCTTTTTTGTGCAAACTTTAGATATTGCTGTGGTGTTATATCATCATCTTTGAGACGTGAGAAATGCGTGAGCATTCCCTGAAGAAATTTTGTTGGATTTCCTAACGGTCGAAAATAATCGAGATGAAAGTCAAAAAGATGTTTTCTTAGGAAAAGAAGTGATTCTGCTTCGGTCAACAAATCGAATCGAGGATTCAGTCCAATATTAATTGCTTCTTGCTTGAGAATCCTGTCACAAAACGCATGAAACGTTTCAATCCATAACGTCGTATACCCATAAGGCAGGACTTCATCGATACGGGTTTCCATTTCTTGAGCAGCTTTTTCAGTGAAGGTAAGCGCGAGAATATTTGATGCGGGAATTTTTTTATCAAGGATTAGATGTTCGATGCGTTTGGTGATAACGGTAGTTTTTCCCGTCCCCGCACCCGCAATAATTAATAGTGGCCCGCTGCCATGAGTAACCGCTTGAAGTTGTTCTTTATTCAGTGTTGAGAGGTCGGGCATGCAGGTATTGTAGCATATGTTATATCTTAACTTCAGGATGGGATATGGTGCTTGGCCAAAGGCGAGGATCTCCATGAGTTATACTGTCGGTAGTCACGAGAACTCCTTTGTGCAGCATCCTTCCGCCTGTTGCTCTCATTTGTTTCTCATACAATTGTCTGGCAAATTTTTTCAGCTGATATTGTTTTGGTTCTTCCGCATCTATTTCTCCAAAATGTTTTTTGACTGCTTCTTTTGTTGTCCAGACTTCATATTTGTTAATGATGTCGCTATCGGGATTTGTATGTTTGACTTGTATCTTATAAAGATTTCCTCGGTTGCTTATTTTTACCGGGCGGTTAATCATAATATTGGGAGGAGGAACAAGTGCGCCTATGTTCATAGTGTTTTTATTTTACTATGATAATGTCTCTTATGCAAATTTATTCTTTTAATTTTTCTTCTTGTACTGCACTGCCGAGCTGTTTGATCGTTGAGAGTTTTTGACCAAGGCCAAGAAAGCTTTTGTTGACGTTAACATATTGATTGGAAGCATTGCCTAAGTGTTTGCCCAACACATCCATTGAATCATTTACTTTTTCATAATCTATCTGAAGTCCATGTAATAGTCTGATAATTTCTCGCGACTGTTCTTCAATTTTTTTGCCTTCATAAGATAATAAAATTGCCTGTAAATGAGCGTAGAGTGTTGTCGGTGAGACAATATATACCCGTTGTTGTCTTGCATATTCGACGAGATCGTCCATCGTAACAATTTCATAAAAGACTGATTCGGACGGAACGTACATCAATGCAAAATCCATAGTTCCTTCGTTTGGCAAAATATATTTTTTTGCGATTGCATCAACATGTTTTTTAATATCTCTTGAGAAATCTTTCCTGAAAAGCGTGGCTTCTTCTTTTGTTTTGGCATTGGATAATTTTTGAAAATTTTCCATAGGAAATTTCGCATCAATCGGTAAAATACCAGCATCTGTTTGAATTGCCGCATCGACTTTTTCGCCAGAGGAAAATTCATACTGCAGATGGAAACTTTTTTTTGGAAAGATTTGTGTAATGAGATCTTTCAGTACTTGCTCACCGATATTGCCACGGAGCTTGGGACTTTTGAGAAAATCCTGCAGGTCTTTCATACTACGGCCTATCTCACTCATTTGTCCAACTTCATGCCCGACATCCCGTATCACCTCAGCTGCTTTATCAAGACGTTCATTGAGTTGTTTGGAATTTTCTTGAAGCGTTCTGACCATCGTTGTTGAATTGGATTGCATTGATTCATTGAGCGTTCTATTCGTCGTCTCAAGTGAGTTCTGCATTGTTCTCAGCCATTCAAGAAGTGTCTGGTCTGTTTCTTGTTTGGCAATTGTTGAGAGTTTTTTATTGAGAAGATAAAAAAGAAGTCCAAATCCGACAAGAATGAGTGTGACGAGGATGAGCAGTTCGTTCATAGCGCTATTGTAGCATATTCTATTTGTGCTATAGTCTCATGCCTTCGTAGGCATAGTAGCTGTCGTATTGTTCGATGCAGACATATGGTGTGTTGTCACGCATATTAGCGGCATGTTCGGGGGAATTCTCCCAAAGTTTTACGACTTCCTGGTAATTTGGGGCTTGTGCAATATTCTCCGTCGCATGAGCCCAATAGGAATACGGTATGGTGTGATTGTTGACTCGGGCATAAAATCCGTTGTGATTAAACCCACTTGAAATTTCTTGTGCTCGTATTTGAGCGAATGCGCATGTCTCTTCGCTCGATTGAACAGGGGGAAGCTCAAGTGATGTACGATATTCATTAACGCCGTTGAGAAGATATGCTGAAACTTCGGAAAGCTGTGGGGGTTGTTGTGTCGGTTGCGGAGTGGGACTTACCGTATTGCTTGCCACAGTTTGCGCAGCAAGGACATGTTGATTGTATATTTCAGAAGTATATGAGAGTATAGAATTTTTTAAGAAAGAGAAGAATGAATCATTTTTGGTTTGATCTGCCGATGCTGTTGTTGAGAAGAAAGTGAAAAGGAAAATGCTGAAGAAGATAACAGATACTATTCGGATCATATGTTATCCAAATATAACAAAAATTGTTGGGTTTTGCATTAGTAAAAAAGTAAATAAAGATATGTTTATTTTCTCTTTGCAGGGAGTCCTCGTGGCAGAAGGTCAATACGTCCTCCCGAAGAGCCAAGTGTATGTTGAGTATAATAGGTAAAATCGTCATGAGAAGGTTGCATCGTAACAGTGTACCCACCGTTGTCTCTAAATCTCCTTAGATTTCTAGAGTTTGGGTTAAAACTGCTTGCGGTGGCGACTAACATCATGGCAGGCCGTTTACCAAACGCAGCATAAATAGGTTCGATGAGCTGTTCCAACCTATCTGGGTCAAGAAACTCTTCCATGTGGTCTCTGCTAAGCTCTCCATATGTTTTTACTTCTACTACTGAAGGCATCATATGTCCACCACGGGCAAGGAAAAAAACATCAATTTCTCTTTCTCTTTTTTTATCCTTATCCCATATCCTTATCCCAGCATTATCATGTCTTCTAAAAGAATAGCGAGGTGTGTCGTGATGGTTCAATGGCTTCATATCTATTTTTTTTCGATATGGACCTGATGTAGCAACGTTATGAATAACGTCATAAACATGCAGCTCGGCGAGTCTTCCTTGTGACTCCCAACGGTCGGTGATATTTGATTGAGTTGCTAATCTGCGGGTAAGAGTAAGCCAATCGGGTGGTGTTTGGCTTAATGCTTGAGCAACTGCATCATGAATTGGGGTTCTCCCGTATACTTCTTGTTGCTTTATAGGTTTTTTTTTAGCTGCTTTCTCTGTAGGTTGTCTATGTGGCGAGGATTCTACTAAGTGTGGAGGTCGTGGTGATGGAACCGTACTCGTACTTGGCCGTCTTGCCCTAAGCTTTTTTAATGCAAGAGAAAAATCCTCAGGATTTGCTTGCACTCCATTCGGGTGTAAAACGTTGTCTGCATCTGGTGCAGGTTTTGAGCTAACTTCAGCTCCACTAGTATTAGGTCCGCCATAGACCTCTTGCCACGCCATTGCATGTCTATTGTAGTGTCGGATTGCTCTTTTTACAAGAAGTAATTTAAAAATATAATTCCGGATCAGCAGTGATATCTTTCCAGGATACTGGATTGAAATTAAAATATGCGGCAGATGCGATCATTGCAGCGTTATCGGTACAGAGTGATCTTTCAGGAAAAAAGAGTTTGGTTTCGGAAAGTGTTTCTTTCATATTTTTTTCAAATTGTTCCCTAAGTAATTGATTTGCTGATACGCCACCTGAAAGAAGGATTGATTTCACATTATATTCCGTTGCTGCATGG
>Ga0206827_1211_pt1 | contig 10248 bp, 10 predicted proteins | sample Alteio_BWOrgCont_77_FD_152852 | JGI IMG/M metagenome (GOLD analysis project Ga0206827, IMG submission 152852) | Enriched cells from forest soil in Barre Woods Harvard Forest LTER site, Petersham, Massachusetts, United States -... | ecosystem: Environmental > Terrestrial > Soil > Temperate forest >...
ATATTATGAGGATGATCCTTCTAGACGTAATAAAGAGAGATTTATTAGTCAACTTTTTTCTTCGGGCACAGATTACGATCCTGAACTTTTTGATCATTTTGCAACCGAAACAGATTTAGAAATTATTATTCCGGAGTTTGGGCCAGAGGCTTCATCAAGTAGAGCTCCAGTGTCAAGAGAAAAGAGAGATGCACTGTTTGAAAGGTTTCCTCATAGAGAATATACTCGTCTATATAAAGATGAAGCCTTTCATGAAAGTCCAGAAGGACAGGAATTAGAACAAGCATATGCACGTGCTTGTGGGAATATCCTCGGTCGCAAGTATGGTAGCGAAATGCATTATGTTACTGTCGAGGGTCATGAACTCCTTGATCCACAGATACCTCTTTCACGTTTTCCGATTATCGAAGCTTTAGCAATTGAACAAGCAACTACTTCTGAGCATCGATTCTCAGATGATTCCGGAAGTTCCAGCTTTACTCTTGACACATTATTGCATTCAGATAGTACTGCTGCACATAAGGCCGCGGTAAATGCTTTAACAGAGAGATCACCTGAAGTGTCCGGATCAGATCGTCATCTAGATAATTTTTCTTTCAGAAGGGATGTTATTAATGGTTTGATAAGGCAATATCAAGAAGTTATCCAGGATGAAAAAAGACGGGCTCTGCTTATGCATGATATTAGTGCTCTTCTTGATGCATATGTTGGTGAGAGTGACAGTATAGTATCAGCACGAACAGGTGGTGCGCGTAAAGATATGAGTGCCATTAGAAAAATTGCTTCTGATCTTATACCTCCAGCGCTTTCTTCTCCAGATCCTGAATTGACGGACAAAACAGAAGAAGTTATCGCTACGGTGATCCCTGCTACTCCAACAGAGGCAGTGAGTATGGGAGAAGATAGTTTGCCGTTGGATCATATTGATCTAGTCTTCGCACTTTTTGATAGTATAAGTAGCCGTGGCTATTTCGTCAGGGAGGGGTCACGTCCCGAAGTTTTTGGAAGAGTGGCAGCCAACGTTTTTGGTGATCCAAAAATTGCCATGCAATTTTATGAGATGTCATCTGCGCAAGCAAGAGCTGATGCAATGAAAAATAGCGCAGAGGCTTTAAAAATATTTGGTTATTGGTTATCATTTAATTCTGGTCATATCCCAGCAGAAGCTCAAACAGCATATAGTGAGTCTGTAAGGCCATCTGAAGAATTGTTGGCAAATGTTACTGAAGAAAAAAATGCGCTTTTGGTACAAACCATTGAAGATATGCCAAAAACGACACAAGATGTTGATGGAAATCCTAACGCTCTTGGACTATTTCGAGGGTTAGTCAATCGAACTGAATTTGATGGAAGAGAGATAAATGAACTTCCTGATGTTTATCATGACCTGATGATTATTGCAAGCGACGATTCGATATCAGAAGAACTGAGAGGTATTATTTTTAACCGCATTGCAGAAAATCTTTCTTATATTGGTAGAAGAATGCCTCATCTTTTAGGGGGAGTAGTTTTAGACATGTATAAAGCAGCATTGGGTCCAGTTGATAATCTCCGAATACCAACAGAAAAAACATCTGGTGCATTATATGGTGCAGGGAGTATTGTTAGCGGCAATCCTGATATGTTTGAACATACTTCTGTTGGTATTATTGAAGAATTGCAAGCTTATAGGCAAGCATTGAGAAATGAAGCGGATGTTCTTATTTCAGGGAAAGCTATAGCAGATGAACATGCTGTTGCTGATGAAAAAAACCCTGTACATACATTGCGAAATATTAAAGAAGTAACAGCAAGGTTGGATTCAATTGGCAAAGGCTATGATAGATATCTACAGTTAGAAGAGATACGAAGTGATCCACTTAAATATTATCCATGGATGTTAGGGCAATTTAGAGTTTTTTATCAACAATTAGGACTGACTGCACGAGATGAAGCTGATGGTAGTCCAGTAAGTAATTTCTATCAAACCATGAAAAATGCGTATGGAGAGATGAGACAAGGTCCGTATCCTGATAGTTTCGATATTATTGAAGATGGTAATGTTGAGGTATTGCTGAAAGAAATTTTTGATGGAATATATCCATTTAGTAGTGAAGTTACAAGACCTTCCGTTCGAGAAGCAGCTATCAGGTTCTATTCATCAGCAGAAAAATATATGCCCGAAAGTATAAGAGGTCAAATTATTTCGATGTATCCCGACACAAGATTTGCCGACCATTTGAGATCTTACCAACAAGGAAATAATGTCATCACTGAATAAGCTCTAGTATTTTCTTACAAGTTTTTACTATAGTTTTGTTATAAAGTAATAAGTATGTTGAAAGCAAAAGCATCATTTAGTGGACTATCTGTTACAGATTTAGAAAAAGCAAAAGAATTTTATATAAAAACACTTGGTTTGGAACTTGCGAATGAAGAAATGGGTTTGCATTTTAATTTGCCTGGAGGAGGTCAATTATTTATCTACCAAAAAGAGGATCACAAACCCGCCACATTTACTATTCTAAATTTTATCGTCAAAGATATTGATGAGACAGTTGATGAATTAGTAAAAAGCGGTGTAACATTTGAAAAATATGAAGGTTTTCATCAGGATGACAAGGGTATAGCTCGAGGAAAAGTTGTAAATATGGGACCCGACATAGCATGGTTTAAAGATCCGGCTGGTAATATTTTATCAGTAATTCAGGATTAGTTTATCGTATTTTATGAATGACGTTATGTATTTTGAAATTCAGGCAGATAATTTAGATAAGCTGGAAAAATTTTATTCTTCGATTTTTGACTGGAAGTTTGCCAAACAAGATGGTCTGTCAATTGATTACCGGCGGATTGAAACAAAAGGTATCAGTGGGGGATTACTTCCTCGTCCAGCACCTGTTCCTTCAGGTGTAAGCGGCACCAATGCCTTTGTCTGTTCAATGGAAGTAGAAGATTTTGATAAAACAGCTGAGAATATTTTGAAACATGATGGTAAAATTGCTTTAGAAAAATTCAGAGTTCCAGGAAAATGCTGGCAAGGATATTTTGTCGATCCGGAAGGCAATACATTCGGCATATTTCAAGTCGATGAAAGCTCATCATAATTAACCTCATTTTTTTGAAAGATTAGTTAATCAGTTTTTTCAGGTCCGAAAGTGAATAGTTGCCGTTTGTGTCTCCATGCGGCGAAAATGTAAAAGACGAGGTTGAAGTATTTGACCAATCCCAAACGATATAGCCTGCATAGCCGTCTTTTTTGGAATCATTAATTATTTGCTTCATCATAGCTAACTGATTTTCTCCGAAAGGTATCGTATCTTGTGCGATGCCGAATTCTTCAAGAAGAAGTGGTTTGTTAACCTGTTTTGCATAATTTGCCTGTGTCTCTATAAAATCCGTTACTTCATTGTAATTAGTAAAAAGTGGCTGGGTGTTATTAAAAAGATAAAGATGAGTCGAGCAGATATCAATGGCAGAATTGGCGCAAAGATCAGATGATTTACCGTCATCTTTAGGATTATTGCCGGTAACTATCGCATTCTCAGTTCCTGCCATAACAAGATGATTGGGATCATGTTGTTTGATAAATTCCGCAATTGAAATAAGCCAATTATTCATCGCGTTTTGATCTGTGGATCGCGGCTCGTTCATGATATCCCATGCAAGGATTGTCGGATCATCAGCATAAGTGACATTTGTATAGGTATTTTTTCTTGAAAGAACATAACTGATATAGTTCTCAAACAGTGATTTAATTTGATTATTCGTGTAGAAAATTGTTTCATCAGTAGCGGGATTTTCGCCAATCCATTTTATATATTGATCTTTTCCGCCATAGTCTGTCCAGTTGTTTACGAGTGTGGGTATGAGTTTTATATTATATTTTTTTGCCTCATAAATAACATAATCTGTTTGCTTAAATCTTGTTTTATTGAAATCTCCTGCAGTTGGCTGGAAGCCATTAGAAATTCCATCGCCAAAAAGCCAAAATCTTACTGTTGTCACCCCCGCATTATGAAGCTGTGCAAAAGTTTGGGCTATTACGCTGTTATTTTGATAAGCTAAGTCATAATCGTTTACTCCCACGGCACGAAAAGTTTGATTACCTATCATTAAATTTTCCCCATTTCGTCTTACCATTGTATTAAAATCCGCAAAAAACGGAGCATAGATATCATACATAACAAACAGCAGAATACAAATTAGCACAAATCCTGCAATAAAAGAAAAATTTTTTCGTTTCATATGACTTTTAATGTAGATAATATACCGTAAGTTTTTATTATTGCGTAATCGGAGTTTTTGAAATCGGCCAGATATCAATCATTGTTTTTTCTGATTGAGAACTGCATGCTTGGACGATTAATTTCCCCGTTGGTTCAGTTGGTTTAAATGCAAGGCTTGCCTGATCTGTTTTGTAAAAGAATGCTATTGGCTGCTGAATAATAGTGCTTTGACATTGAGGGCCATTCGGATAGTGAACTTGTGAATATACTTTTGCTCCGGGAGCAAGGATAAAATTTTCTTCTTGAATATTTTGTTCATAATGCGTAATGATATTCCTTGCATTAAATAGCACGGTGATAGTATTTCCTAAAACAATTTCACATGAGGTTTTCCCCGTATTCGTTAGTGTTAACGTTGCATAAATATTTCCAGCAGCGCCTTGAGCGTCTATTTTTCCAGACAACTGATTTGATTGACAAAAAGCAGTTTGCGGACTAGTAGGCGTTGCAGATGGGGAAAGTGCCGCGTGCGGATTACTGAAATGTGAAATAAGGTAATAGTTAGCGACAGTAAAGCCCATAATCGCAATCAAAATGATGGTGAGTATTATTTTTTTCATTTTTTCTTCAACCTTTTTGGCATTATAGCAGGTGCTCGTACGTTTTTTATAAAGAATGTCCCAACAAAACATCCGGTCCCCGCAATAACAACTATCCAACTTGCTGTTTTTTGATAATTATCGTAGACAGTAACGAAATGCTTAATAATTTGTAGAAGTATAGGAGAAATAAGATGGATAATGTGATTGGAATTTTTTGTTGCAAAAGCAGAAAGAAACTTTATAACTTCAATATTGCTGTAAGTAAGAACAAATCCTAGAAGACCTCCCAAGAGCAGTGCTGAACCAATCCATCTCAGTCTGGCTGACCAGGTGTTATTTTGTATACCAAGAAGAATAAGACAGACAATAAGAAGTAGTGCAGTAATTGGCTGAAGAATGCGGGTTGCCGTATAAAATTCCTTAAGTCCTCCAAGGTAGGTACTGAGTGGTATCGTAAAATTTGATTTCGCAAGGTAAGAAATCATCTCTGCGCTTTTTATTGTCTGTTGCGTCTGTTGATCTGGTAAGCCATTTTGTTGTTGCGTCTGTTGCGCCATTTCTTGTGACGCATTTTCAAGAGTAGGAAGAAGTTGTGGGTATTGTTCGTTGAGTTTGTCCCGAACATCGGTAAAAGATATAACTGGTGGGGTAGAGGATTTGCCAATTATCCATTTTGATGAAGAATCTATGGTTGTTTCGACCTTTTTTTGAATATAATCCGGTGTAAAAGTGTTTTGAATAAATTCATTAAGAGCAGGAGAACTGTTTTCTCCTGAATTTAATTTCCCCAGTGTATTACTTAATTGGGTATAGGCGTGATTTTGTTCCAAATCAGATTTAAGAAGAGGAGTGACATCCGGGGCATATAAAATAGTACTGAGGAAAATAACAAAAGGAAAACTGAGTATAAAAAGAAGTGCAATGAAAAATTTCATATAGCTCTTCCATGAGCATAGCAGTAATATTTTTCGATCACAAGCTAAGTGCTATTTTTTAGAGAAATAATTTATCCTCTTGGATTTGGTTGGAGCATGCCGGCATGATTGCCTTCAGAATCTTCAAATGAAATATATCTGCCAACGCCGGGAATATCATCAATTGTTCCAGGGCCTTTTGCACCGCCGAGTATTTTGCCTCCTGCTTCTTCCACTTTTTTCATTGATTCTTCAAGATTATCAACGGAAATTACTAGATGAGGTACATTAAAACCTTCCTTGTCTTGATAATCAAAAAATCCACCGTTGATAGCACCTGGTTCTTTCGGCATCATTTTCTCATCAACTTCAGTCGTTCCTGCCAAAAGATAATTTCCCATTTCAGGGCCCATCTGATTCATCTTCCAACCAAAAACGTTTGAATAAAATTCAGCGGTTCTTTTTTTGTCTTTGGCCGGCATCTCAAAATGCACAACTGGATTCATCTTATTCATATAAAAAGTATAACAGAGATTAAATAAAGAAGTGTAAGAATTAGAAACGCGTTTTGAATTACTACGCACTCCAACTCAGAATTTTCTATTGTGTACAGATTCTCGTAAAAAAGCTTTGGGGGTGATATAATGTCATCTCATAGTATGGCAAGAGAAATAGATCAAGTCATAAGGGGGTTAGATGTGCCCGGAACAAGAACAGCGGCTCGGAAGTTAAATGTATTTGTAGCTGGAATGGAGGCAAATGGACTTTTGCCGCGCGGGTTCTCTGCAGGCACAGATATCCGTCCAGAGAATGGTCGGGAACAATTGACGTTATTTGATGTCAAAAGACCTGTTCAAATTGAACTTGGCGCTAAGGACTTTGCCCGTGTGGATCCAATCGTGCAAGAATTTCTCGCTTACGATCCTCATGCCGGTGGTGCTCCTGATACTATACATCATAGAACTGTTTTGATTCCGAGATTTGCTCATCAATTCAGACAGGTATATGGTGGAACAGAGGCATTAGTAGATGACAAACCATTCTATGAATTACCATTGGAGCAATTATATTGGGAAAAAGTAACCGAGCAAGGATGGGGTTCAAAAGAGCTTGGAGCATTGAGAACGCTGCAAACAGCGTTTAAGCAAGAACATCTAGGTGTATGGGGAAGAAAAGAATTATGGACAGTTGCTGACATCCGGGAAGCTTCATTTACCGAATTATTAAAAGTAAGAGATATTGGTGATCGAAGTGCGGTCTTTCTTAAATTTGCCTTTGCCAAACTTTAACCTAATACCTTCGCTGTTTGCAATTTTTGTTTTTTTATACTACAGTAGTAATACACTATGGATATAACACCAATTTCTCATGCTACTATGGTGCTTCAGCTTGGTGGTCAAGTTATTTATGCGGATCCGATTGGAGGAGCAGAAGCATTTGTTGGACAACCGACTCCCACGATTATTCTCGTTACAGACATTCATTCTGATCATATGGATCCAGATACATTGAACGCTTTTACAAAAGATAATCCGGTGATTATTGCACCGCAGGCCGTTGTCGATCAACTTCCCGAAGAGCTTGCGCAAAAGATTGTTATTTTGAAGAACGGAGAAAAAACAACGCAAAAAGGAGTAGAAATTGAGGCAATTCCGATGTATAACGTTCCTGAATCTCCTGAGTCTTTTCATACCAAAGGCAGAGGGAATGGATATGTAATCAGCGCAGAAGGGAAGAGAATATATATTTCTGGAGATACAAGTGCAACGTCTGAGATGAAAGCATTACAAAATATTGATATTGCGTTTCTTACAATGAATTTGCCATATACTATGGATGTCGAAGAAGCAGCGGATGCAGTTCTTGCGTTCAAACCCAAAGTTGTCCATCCATATCACTACCGTAGCCGAAATGGATTTAGTGATGTGAATAAGTTTAAGCAAATTGTTGAGGAGAAAGATCCAAATGTAAAAGTCGAACTGCTCAACTTTTATCCGGAAAAGAAATAGTTCATCTTTATTTTCGAACCTCTTACAAATTTCTTCAAGAAGAATATCATTTTTAGAATCGATTTTAGATTTTTTATTCTACCTAGCATTTATTATTCTCAGGGGGTTGGAGTTGGAGAATCTGATGGAGTCGGTGTCTCTGTGGGAGTTGCAGTTGGGGTACCGGTTGGTGTTATCGGAGCGGCAGTCGGTGTTGGCGTGGCCCATGCTGCGTTAAATGTGTTACATTGCTGTTGCGTTACATAGAGAGTTTTGCCATCTGGTCCAATACAGGCAACTGTTGGTGATAGATCTGGACTTGCAGTTTGATCATCGGAAGGCGAAGAAGTGTTTGTTGATGTGTCGGTATCTGTTGGTGATGGAGAAATTGCCTGAGTTGGCGTATCTGATGGGCTAGGACTTGGTGTTACAGAAGGGGAATTATTATTATGAGAAATAGCGCTATATTCATGGAAGAGAAAAATAATTACTCCCAAAATAAAAAGTACGACAACAATAATTATCCCTATTTGTATTTTGCTGAGAAAGCGCAGTTTTAATATCCAGCGTCTAAAAAGAGAAATCTCTTGTCTTGATCTGAGAGGTCTGTCCTCAATATCTTCATTCATATAACTATAGTAACAAATTGGTTACGAGATACAAATACGATTTTTGATTGAAATATTTTTCATAAAATAAAAAAAGGTCTTGACAAAATTTTCATAAAAGGGCAATATATCGATATATCGCGATATATAGTTATATATCGAAAGAAAGGGGGTGAGGAGTATGTTTGATCACCATGATTTTATGTTCAAATTTTCCGGATGGGATGAAAAAATGCCTTTCGGAAGAGGCTTCGGACCAGGGAATGGTTTCCCATTTGGTCCAGGCGGGTTTGGTCCACAACGGTTTTTTGAACGGGGAGATCTCAAATTTGTCATTCTTAGCCTCATAAAGGAGCAACCACGACATGGATATGACATTATCCAAGAATTGGAAAAGAAATTTCACGGTCTTTACAACCCAAGTGCTGGAACTGTCTATCCAGTTCTTCAGCTTTTAGAGGATCAAGATTTTGTGACTATAGATCAAAAAGATGGCAAGAAAGTCTATTCGATAACCTCAGTTGGCGAAAAATATTTAGAAGAGAACAAAGGCGAGTTAGAGCGAATGGAATCACGAAACAAGCACTTTGGGCACTTCGGAGCACAAATGCACGAATTGCGAGAGGAAATGTTTCAAACAATGCATCCAGTTTTTAAATTGGCTGCAACTGGAGCATTTAATGATCCTGAAACAATGAAACAACTTCGTTCTGCTTTAGCAAAATTCAGAACTGATGTTGAAAAAATTGTTGAAGGACAAAAGGATAGACAAAAGTCCGAAGAAGAATAATAACATTTTCTTTTTTACCACAGGGTAGAATTATCTCTATCCTGCATAAAGAAGAAAAGTAATTCTTTAACCTTTTATTATGAAATTACCCAAAGTCCTTTCCAATAAGAACTTTTTTTTACTCTGGCTTGCACAGGGGATATCTAACTTGGGAGATAATTTAACCAGTCTCACTCTTATTATCCTCGTTAACGCCATTACTCACTCAACTGCATCCATTGCAGTACTTGTTATAGTGATTGCACTTCCCAAAATTATTTTCGGATTAATAGCAGGTGTTTATGTAGATCGATGGAATCGAAAATATATAATGCTTGCCAGTGATTTTATCCGCGCATTTCTTGTTCTTATTTTTATAGTGGCTGCACTATCACATAATATATTGCTTATCTATATTGTCGCATTTATACAAGCGGCGATTGGAACATTTTTCGATCCGGCAAGAGGTGCATTAGTACAAGTTGTCGTACCGGAAGAACAATATATGGAGGCAAATTCGATATCACAAACCCTTGTTGTTATTGGTCAATTTGCAGGCGCAACACTTGCTGGTTTACTTGTTGGTTTTACTGGTCAATATACTCCCGCATTCATCGTAGATGCATTAACATTTTTTGGATCAGTGGGACTTGTGTGGTTTGTTCATTCTGAAAAAACACGTGTTGTACATACTGACGCACCGAAGCATTTTTTTCATTCTCTTCAAGAAGGATTGACGACAGTTACCCACAATTCAGTGCTTCTGGCGATCATTATTACAATGACAATGTTGATGTTTGCTGTCTCTCCTATGCAGGTTTTGATGGTGCCATTCTTAACGAATATTCTTCATTCTTCAATCAAGTGGCTTGGCCTTGTGCAGGGAGGCGATACGCTCGGTAATATTATTGCAGCGGTAATTTTAATTGGAATTGGAACTCGAGTTAGTCCAAAAATATTGTTTGTAACAAGCATCTTTATTCTCGGCGCGGTCATTATTGGAATGGGTCTTGCATCCAATATCCCATTCCTTTTTTTCGTTATGTTTATACTCGGCCTTATCTCTGTCGCATTCCAAACAAGTATCGGAACAATTATGCAAAAAACTGTGAGTAATGATGTCATGGGACGAGTATTGGCTCTTTTTGAAATGGTACCT
>Ga0206827_1210_pt1 | contig 10224 bp, 11 predicted proteins | sample Alteio_BWOrgCont_77_FD_152852 | JGI IMG/M metagenome (GOLD analysis project Ga0206827, IMG submission 152852) | Enriched cells from forest soil in Barre Woods Harvard Forest LTER site, Petersham, Massachusetts, United States -... | ecosystem: Environmental > Terrestrial > Soil > Temperate forest >...
AAGACGGTTTTGTCGCGGCGTAGCGCCCCGTCGCGGGTGGCTTGCCCACTTCGACCGGCGCACAGGTGTGACAATACCGCTCTCCCTCCGCAGTGATCGAACCCGGCGCGCCGGGCGGGAGAATCAGGGTCATGCAGCGCTGACAATACCAAAGCGGATAGCTGCCCGTCTTTGGGGATTCGTCGATCAGCGCGACATTGAGAGTGGTATCGTGGTTCGTTTCCTGGTCCATCCTCGCTCCGTTGGCGCAGATAGCAGATAATTAAACCATCCTCTGTAGAACTTAACATAAGGCAGGCGTATTGTGAATACTCATTCACGGCGTAATTATGATATTTTGCGCAATTCGACACACATGTGCTTGATCAGCGACTAGGGATTAGGGACAGTGCCGGGGTGCCGATTTACCGTTTCGGCACTCCGGCACTCACGCTCAGTTAGGACGCCCTATAATGTTCCGAATTCAAACAATTCTATTTTGGGCCATGACGTTCCCCCTCGCCTCGATTGCCCCGGCGTCCGATTGGCCCAATTTCCGTGGAAGTGAGTATGACGGAATTTCCGATGAAAAACTGCCGAATAAGGACTGGAAAACGAAACCTCCGAAGGAAATTTGGCGCATCGAACTGGGCGACGACGGCTATGCCGGGCCGAGCGTCGTGGGTGGGAAGCTCTTTATTTTGGATCACAAGGAGAACCGCGACATGGTGCGCGCGGTCGATCTTAAGACCGGCAAGAATGCTTGGAATTATGGCTATGAAGACACGGACAAGGCGCAATACGGTTTTGCTCACGCGACGCCAACTTATGACTCTGGCAGAATTTACACGCTCAGCCGATTGGGGCTTTTGAATTGCTTAAAGGCCGATGACGGCTCGCTGATTTGGAAGCGCGACATCAAAGCCGAGTTCGGCGGGCGCTGGGTGAGCGACAATTGTGGCTATGCCGCGTCGCCGATGATCGATGGCGAGAAGTTGATCGTCTTGGCGAGCGGGCCGGGAGCTTTGATTGTGGCGCTCGACAAGAACACCGGCCAGCCGATTTGGAAAGGCGGCGGCAGCGAGCAAGCGGGTTACGCGACGCCGGTCAAAGCGACGATTGGCGGCAAGGCGCAGTACGTGATTTTCAGCGGGATGAGCATCCTTGGCGTGGACGCTCAAGATGGCGTGCCGCTGTGGAGCTTGCCCTGGCGCACCAGTTACGGCGTGAACGCCTCGACGCCGCTGGTGCTCGGAAACACGGTCTTCATCTCGGCGGCTTATGGCGTCGGGTGCGAGCTGATTGACGCTTCTGCCACTCCTCCGAAAATACTCTGGGAGAACAAAGCGCTGAAGGCGCATTTCAACACGCCGATTCTGTTCGACGGCCACATTTACGGAATCGGCGATCCGGACCATTTGCGCTGCATCGTTCAGGCCACGGGCGAAGTGAAATGGAGCCAGCCGGGGTTTCAAAAAGGCGGCGTGATCGGGATCGACGGGATGATCATCGCGATCAATGGCAGCGACGGCGACGTGGTGCTGTGCAAAATGTCGCCCGAAGGCTACGCCGAATCCGGGCGGATCAAACCGCTGGGCGGGCAGAGCTGGACGGCGCCGGTGATTTCGGGCGGGAAGTTGTTTGTGCGGAATCGGTCGACTTTGGTATGCTTGGATTTGAATCCGTAAGAACGGCAAGAGTGCCGGAGTGCCGCAATGCGCAAGCGCTTTCAGATTCATCTTTCGACGGCTGTTGTGATGATGTTTGTCGCGGGCGGGATTATTTGGGCAAACTTTACCAACACGCCTCGGTTCTCCACAGATGGAAGTCGCGATGATTCGAAACATTTTAACATTGGCGAGTGGCAATATTCAATCAATCAGCGATTCGGCTGGCCGATGACAGCGGTCGAGCGTGGGTATATTTCAGAAGCGATGTATAAGAACCGCAATTTTAGTGACGACGCCTATGAAGTTCTCCGTTTGATGGCGGCGTTAGACGCGCTAGTAGCGCTCATACTCCTCGCTCTGGTCTGGTTCCTCTGCGAATGGCTGATCCGCCGCCGCGCGGCGCGGAAGGGAGCGTGAGGCATGACCGAGACTCCGCGCCGCTGGCGCTTTCAATTCTCTCTCCGAACACTGATTCTCGCGGTGGTCGGCTGCGGGCTGCTATGGCTGTTTACCCTGAAAACGGGCGGAAACGCGGTGGCGCGCGCGTATGCCCTTGCCAACGCCAATCGAATCGTCCAATTCACGAACAACGACGGCAGTATTATTGTCCAAAATACAGATAGCAATGCAGGACTCCCTATCTTCGAAAAGAATTCAACGCACAGGTACAAAGATATTCCGGACTACTTTGAGCCCAGGCAGCAGTTCCGAGGCACCGCAACTGCAATTGCGCCATTTGTTATATTGTGGCGCTGGGACGAACTGAAGAAGGATGGGACTATCGAGCGGCTGGAGCCCACCGGTCTGCATCTCTGGCTTCCCGGCTGGCGCTACGACTTTTGCGCACCGGAACTTCATTTTCGCCGCGTGGTGGTGTTCGAGGAATGAAGGTAACCATGCCCAATCCACCACACCGCCCATTCTTCCAAATCCATCTCTCGACGGCCGTTGTGCTGATGTTTACAGCGGGAGCGTTGATTTGGGCGAATACATGCACAGAAAGAATCGGAGAAGAACTGAATCTCGGTGGATTCGATCGTGGAAAGCTCGTGTTCAATCCTAGCGGAATTTATTCGCGGGAGAAATACGGTTGGCCGTTTCATTTAAGGACGGACTATATAAGAATCAACAGTAATATAACCGAAACGGCGTTTGCATTAATATTTTCCCAGAGCGAATTGTCGTATACAAGACTTGCGCTAAATTGCATAATTGCGTTTTTCGCTCTTGCCTCCGTCTGGTTCCTTTGCGAATGGCTGATCCGCCGCCGCGCGGCGCGGAAGGGAGCGTGATCCGTGCCCGAGACTCCGCGCCGCAGGCGCTTTCAGATTCATCTTTCGACGGCGGTTGTGCTGATGTTTGTGGCGGGGGGAGTTTTATGGCTAAACTTCTCAATGGCAACGCAGTATTGCTTTTGCAATACAGATCATATTCGTTACCAAGCGCTTAAGGATATTGATGACGAACTTCTGAATCATACCACTCATCATATTTGGGAGTATTGTATTTCGAGGCTTCAAATGGGCGGCTGGCCCATGAAGTTTATTTGGAAAAAGGAAAATGGGATCGTGAGTCGCGGCCATGGACAATGGACCAAGGAAGAGGATGAAAACATTTCGGATTATGAGATTGGTGCCAAGATTGTCGACACATGCGTCGCGCTGGCGATCCTCCTTGTTGTGTGGTTCCTCTTCGAATGGTTGACCGGCCGCCGCGCAACGCGGAAGGGAGCGTGAGCCATGCCCGAGATTTCGCTCCGCGGGCGCTTTCAGATTCATCTTTCGACGGCTGTTGTGATGATGTTTGTCGCGGGCGGGATTATTTGGGCGAATATTAGGCCGACGAAGAGTCGTTACGCAGTTCAGTCTATTCAAACTGGAAAGATCTGGTTTAACGAATTCGACAGTAGCGATGTAAGGGGAGACGTAAGAAATGTTTTCCCCGCATACGGGTGGCCGTTTACGGCCGTCCAAAGTCTTGCGTTTGATGAGGGAATTTCGCAGAATTACGATTACAGCGCCCAATCATATTATACAAATTACACGAAAGCGGCGCTCGACTTGGCTTTATCTTTCATGATTCTCTTCGTCGTTTGGTTCCTCTGCGAATGGCTGATCCGTCGCCGCGCGGCGCGAAAGGGAGCGTGAGCCATGACCGAGACTCCGCGCCGCTGGCGCTTTCAGATTCATCTTTCGACAGCGGTTGTGCTGATGTTTATCGCGGGTGCGCTTACGTGGGCGAATATGTACCCTCGTGAGAAAATATTCCCGATGGAATGGCGCGGTTCGCATATTGACTATGCATACTCCGAACGCGGATTTCCATTCTCCGCATACCGCTATTTGCCGGCAGTCAAACCCAAGAGCAGCGAAAGCAACAATCCAAAAGCCGGGCTTCCTGAAGGAATAAGGATGAGTTATTCCATGATGGTGATAGATGGATTGGTGGCCATTGCAATTCTCTTCGCCGTCGGACTCATCTGCGAATGGCGTGTCAGCCGCCGCGCGGCGCGAAAGGCAGCGTGAGCCATGCCTGAGACTGCGCGCCGCAAGCGCTTTCAGATTCATCTTTCGACGGCGGTTGTGATGATGTTTGTTTCAGGCGGAATTATTTGGGCGAATGTGAGCGAGCGGCTGCGGCGTGTGGACGGTGATAAAGGTTTTCAAGGGGATTATTTTAACAAAGCTGAATATGGGTCTCCGATTTTGGGCGATGGAAATTGGACCGGCGGTAAAAAGTATGTGCGCGGATGGCCGTGCGAGGCCATGCAGTCGCTGACGTTGGTCGAGGATTATAATTTAAGCGCCCGAATCTGGACACGCGGGCGCGCTGCGCGATATTGGCATGCAAGCGCGGTAGTTGTTAACGCCTGTATTGCTCTTGCGATTCTTTTCACGGCGTTGTTCTCATGCGAATGGCTGATCGTCGTGGCGCGGAAGGGAGCGTGAGGCGATAGCTACCATCCATCCCCTTGAAGAAACTTAATCAAATCGCGGAATTCCTGCGGTTTCAACGTATCCGGCAGCCCTTCGGGCATCATCGATTTCTTCTGATCGATCATCTCGGCAATGTCCTCGCGCTGCACAATCTCGCGCTTGTCATTCTCCGATTTGATCGTAACTGTCTTGTCGTCTTGCTCGGCAATAATACCACTCAGCCGAAGTCCATCCTTCTTCTTAACCATCCAAACATAGTAAGGAGCGCCCACCACCGCGTTGGGATCGACAATATTCTCCAATAGGTAGTTAATATCTTTCCGGTTCGACCCCGTCAATTCTGGTCCCACGTGACTTCCCTTGCCAAAAATAGTATGGCATTGCATACACGTCTTCTCAAAGACTTTTGCACCGGCCGTGGCGTCGCCATTACCATCCTTTACAACGCCGCGATACTTTTCAATCTGAGCTTTGATCTCATCCGGAGCCCGGTCACGAACGCGCCCCCAGGCCGTCTCAATCTTCTTGTTAAGAGCCGCATCGTTAAGCTGCCGCATCCGCCGCACCGCCGCCGCGCCAATATCGTTGCGAGCGATCACATTCGAAGCGCAAGCATCCAAAAGCGCCGAAGCATAATCCGACCGGGAACAGAGCACATCCAAAGTCTCAACGCGAGCCGCCACATCGAAATTCTTCCAGCGTTCAATCAAACCTTTAGCATTCTCCGCCGAACTAAACGCGCCCAAGCCACGAATCGCCTCGCGCGTGAGATCCTCTCCGCTGTTACTGTCAATGAGTTCGAAACAGAATTTCTCCGTTCCCGCGTTCTTCGCTGCAGCCACCAAGAGTTTCAACGCTTCGACTCGCTCGTTCGTATTGTGCGATTTGTCCCGGGCAACGGCCAAAGCGTTTGCCAAGCCGTCAGCGTCGCCAAACTGCGCTGCAACCAGTTTCAATCGTCTGTTCACCTCTGGTTCACCTTTCTCTAACAGGGAATCGCGGACATTCCTCCAGTTTTCCGGGACGGAAACATGCCCTCGGCCTTTTAAGCCGAGTTGAATGCCATCCAACACCGACACGCGCATTTGAGGCGAATGAGCGGACGCGAGCAACTCCAGTGCTTGTCGAAGATTCTCCACCTTTTGCGTCGCAATAAGACGCCGTGCGACGCGAGGAGCAATATATTCGTTGATCAGCTTGTTCTCCGCAACCGAGGTCTTTAATGTATTTAGAACATCCGGGAAGTCTTTGAGGACGTACGGTTCGTATGCCAGCCATAACAACAATGGGATATTTTGATCCGTTAGATCTTCGTCATGTAACATCAGGCATTCAATCATGGCCTGCGTAAATCCGACGCCCCAATGCTGCAATGTTGACGCCAACTGCGAGCGCACTTCCGGCTCGTCCTTTGTGATGCACTTAAGCAGCGCAAATGTCAGATCCTTTTCAGGAACCAACATACTTTGACCGATAAACCGTATTGTCCAAGCCCTGACCCACGAATGTTGCGACTTCAGCGCTTCCATCGCAAACGCCTCATCAAACCCGCCCACGTCATAAAGCGCCCAAAGCCCGCGCAAACAAATCTCCTGAGTCTCGCCGTGCAACGCCATTTCTTTAAGCGGCGCAATAGCATCCGCCGGTTTGCGCTCCGTCAAAATTCGCCGCGCCATGCGGACTTTCCAATCGTTACGATCCTTCTGCATAGCAACCAATTCCGCCGTGCTCAGCTTCGACAGGTCGAAGACTCCGGGCCATTTTGTGCCCTTGTATTCGACCTTATACAACCGCCCATTGCTGCGGTCCCAGACTTCGGGATTGGCACTGTGGCAATGTTGCTTGTCATACCAATCGGAGATGTAGACGCTGCCGTCCGGCCCCATCCGTTCGCCCGATGGCATGAACCATTTGTCGTTGGATAATAGAAAATCGGGACCATGCTTTCCGATGTAGCTGGATTTATTGCGAACCAGAATATCGCGATTAATTCGGTTGCCGTGGATGTTGCCCATCAAGATGGTATTGCGGTATTCCGGAGGATAAGTATCGCCCAGGTAAATACACGCGCCGTCGTGAGCATGACCTCCACCGAGCGCGTCGCTGCTGCGGCGGTCGGTGTCGTTCCACTGGTTGCCCAGGAAATGGCGATGGTCGGCGATGGTGGTGATTTCGCCATACGCATACGGATTTGCATTCTGCCCGCCCTGGCGTTGGTACAATCCGCCCGGAACAATATGGTACAAATGCGGGATCACGCACGCGGTAATAAACGCGCTGCCATAGTCATCGAAATCGAGGCCCCATTGATTGCTTCCCCCCTCCGCGAAGATTTCGAATTTCTTGGTAATCGGATGGTAGCGCCATACTGACGCCGTGAATTTAATATCCTGTACATTCGAAGGCACAAAAACGCCGCTGCAACCATACAACCAGCCATCCGGACCCCAGATAAAATCGTTGAGCAGCTCGTGAGTATCGTTGCGCCCGAATCCTGTCAGCAATACTTCCGGCTCGCCGTCGGGGATATCGTCGTGATTACGGTCTGGAATAAACAATAGATTCGGCGCGGCCCCGACAAAAACACCGCCATATCCCAGTTCGATACCTGTAGCCAGATTCAATCCTTCATAAAATACAGTTACCTTATCTGCCTTGCCTGAACCGGTCGTGTCTTCCAAAATCAAAATGCGATCCTTGCCCTTCTTACCTACCGGCTGTCCTTTCGGATACTCATAACATTCCAAAAGCCATATACGACCTCGCTCGTCAAAACAGAATGCGACAGGCTGATGAATTTCAGGTTCGGAAGCCACCAACTTCGCCGTGAATCCATCGGGCACAACCATTGCTTTGACCGCATCTTGAGGCGAAAGCCCATTCGCGCGTGTGTCCGGAGGAAGCGGAGCGGCCGGCGCGGCGGCATCCGCCGGGCGCGTGTCGGTCTGTTTGAAATCGTCGAAATTGAGATGCCCCCAACCGATGACTTCGTTATCCACGAGTTGAATGCGAATCTGCTGCCCGACATATTTCGTTGCATCGAACGTCACGCGCTGAAGCGCTTCGGAATTCTTGCCTGTCGCGCGGAAAATCTCCGTGCCATCGGCAAGCTGAATCGCGGCATATTCCTTCTGAGGCATATTGCCGCCGCCGATCAAAAACGAAATCCAGGGCTTCTCCAGCTTGAACAAATCCGAAGTCAAAGTCCCCGTTGCCTTGTCGCCTTGCTCGGCGCCGGGCGTGCCGCCTTTGGGGCAATTTTCATACGTGCCGATCCAATATTTTCCCTCGGGATTGGCCGCGCGATTGAAGCGCAGTTTGGCGTTGTCGCCTTCAGTGGGCTGAGATTTGAAAGCATCGCCCGTCGCCGTCCAGCCGCGCAGGTCGCCCGTCTCGAAATTGAACGTGATTTCGGAGGCAAAAAGGCGTGAAATGAACAGAAATGCAAAACAAACGAGGGCACGAGTGACGCGCATAAACGTGATCCGCCGAAGAATGAAAAGAGAACGATTAATGAAAGCCGTTCTTCTTACACCGGCGACGAAGCGTTGTCGGCAAGGACAGCCTATTTGCCCAGAGCGCGCTTGAATTCGTCCAGCGACGAACTCGTCACGGCGTGTTTGAGAGTCAATTTCAGTGCCGCAAGGCCCTCGATCGACTTGACCGACTTCTTGATCGGAGCGGGTACGGAACCGAAATGCGCGCGGAGCGCATCGATCACGTTCTCTCGTGCTGTTTTCAACGCGCCTTCCTGTCGTCCCAAGCGCAAGCCTTTTTGAACACCCTGCTGAAGTCCCTGTTTGAGCCCCTCCTTTAAGCCTTCTTTTAGGGCTCGACGTCCCCAGTAAGGAATGAATTCAACCTCTTTTTCCATCTCCAGCGCCTCCAATTCAGGTTCCAATCGTTTTTCCACATTATCCGGCAAAACCATCAGCCAGTCAATGACCATGAGCAATTCCCAAATATCGGCTTTTGTATAGCCGCTGCGATATGCAAGTCGAATTAATTCGCGCTTAAAATAAAAGCGCCGTTCATTGTCCCGATTCGATTCCCGCGTCCGCAAATGCGCCAGCACAACCAACGCGAATGGATTGTTGCTTCGCTCCAATTCCCCAATGCGCCTTTCAAAGTCCTTGAGCTTTACGATTGGGAACTGCATTGCGATATGCGTGCCGAGCGATTCGCGCTCGTACCGCTCCGGCCGCCAGGTTGCGCTGTCGTCGGCCAGCACGGCGAAACTCGACACCGGCCTTCCATAGAGATCGAAGATGCGGCAGTTGTACACGTACATCCGCAACGCAAATTTCGGGTCGCGCTGGCTCTGAACTTCGATGTGAATCAGGATCCAAAGCCGTCCGCCGTCTTTGAGATAAATCCGAACAAGTTTGTCCACACGCAATTTTGGAAACTGCGTGTCGCGCGCGGCGCGTTCCAATTCCTTGTCTAAAAACACGAAACCACGAGACCAGTCGATCCGCTCAAACGCGTCCGGAAAAAGCAGGCGAAAGGCGTGTGGAAGGAATTTCAAAAGCGCACGCTTCCAAGCGCCGTCGAAGTCTGTTTTCATGCCGCGGGTTTATCACCGATTTTTCGCGCGATTGGAAGCGCTCAATCGCGAAATGCGCGTCGAAAAAATATTTTTTCAAATAACCCAAATTTTCTCCACAATCACGCGGTTAATTCGCGTCATTGGTTATATAATTCTTTTGCGAGTCTGAGCCGTCGTTTTTTCAGAGGGTGTACGAAAAGTCGTTCGCGGCCAGATTTCGAGCGCGACAGGTCCGGATGCGAGATGCGGCGAAAAGAGCGTATCGAAAGAAGATACGTTCTTTTCGACGCAATGAAGCAGCCGGGCCTGTCCCGCCGAAAGATGGTCGTGAAGGACTTCTCGTACACCCTCTCAGGGTGTGTTCATGTTCGAAGTCCGGTGCAGCGTCTGCGGTGTGCTGACTCCCGAAACGGAGCCGGGCGCTTTTGCGTCTGCGGACGATGCGGTGGACTGCGCGCTGGCGACTCACACCGGCAAACATGTGGTCTGCGCTTCCTGCACCAGCCGGCTTTCCGAAGAAATCGCGCGCGGACGCACTTCCATTGTCCGGCCGCACGACCCGCTTCATGGCGACGGCCTTCCGGCATTGGTTTCGTCGAGCGTGAAAGATCCCTCTGCGGTTTTGCAAAACGGCGGGCCGCCGCTTCGCGACGAATCGCGCCTCGCCGGCGCGCCGCGCGATTCAGCCGTGATCGAATTCGACTTCGCGCGCAAACGCCAGTTCGCCGGCTACGAATTGCTCGGCGAAATCAGCCGCGGCAGTTTCGGTGTCGTCTACAAAGCGCGCCAGGCCGGGCTCGACCGCGTCGTCGCGCTGAAAGTTCTGCTCGACGGCGTCCACGCGTCGCACGAAGCCATCGAACGCTTCAATCGCGAAGCGAAATCCGTGGCGCGCTTGAAGCATCCCAACGTCGTGCCGATTTATGACATCGGCGCGTGCGACGGCCACCATTATTTCGCGATGGAATTCATCGAAGGCTATCCGCTTTCGACGCACATTCTCGCGCGGACGCTGACGATCTCCGACGCGCTGCATATCGCCGAATGCGTCGCCGACGCGATCGAATGCGCCCACAGAGCCGGCGTGATT
>Ga0206827_1212_pt1 | contig 10151 bp, 10 predicted proteins | sample Alteio_BWOrgCont_77_FD_152852 | JGI IMG/M metagenome (GOLD analysis project Ga0206827, IMG submission 152852) | Enriched cells from forest soil in Barre Woods Harvard Forest LTER site, Petersham, Massachusetts, United States -... | ecosystem: Environmental > Terrestrial > Soil > Temperate forest >...
TACTATCAACACTGCCAGTATGCCAATACATGAGCGCCAGCGCACCAATGCATTGAAAATTAGTGTGGTAGACTAAATGTTAATCTCTGTAAAACAACCATTTAGCTAATTCCCTGTAATTTGTTTTCTTGCCATAGAGTAATATTCCTGTCCGGTATATTTTACCGGCCAGCCAGGTGGTAAAGAAAAATCCGCCAATAAGGAAAAACATAGAAAGGGCTATCTGCCATATAGGCACCCCAAATGGCAGTCGCGCCATCATAATAATGGGAGAGGTGAGGGGTATCATGGATAAAACGACTGAGAGTGTGCTGTCGGGATTATTAATTGTAGGGGCGAGAAACATAATAGATAAAATAATAGGCAGCGTAATAGGAAGCATGAATTGCTGTGCGTCTGACTGTGAATCGGTAGCTGCTGCCACCCCTGCAAAAAGCGAACTATAGATCAAATACCCTCCAAGGAAATAAAACAGGAACATTCCAATAAGCAAAGGGAAATTCAATGTTGCAAAAGAACTCTGTAGCTTACGGATCATATCAGGCATTTCACTATTTACGGCGCCATGTACAGCTGATGCCGCTAAATGAGGGACAAGAAACAATGTATTGATAATGGAATAGAAAACCGTAGTAAGTATCACCCAGACGATGAATTGGCTAAGCCCCACCAATGCAATGCCGACAATTTTCCCCATCATCAGCTGAAAGGGTTTTACGGAGGATATAATAATCTCTACCACGCGGCTTTGTTTTTCTTCCTGCACCCCGCGGAGGACCATGGTTCCATATAGGAATATAAACATATATATAAGGAAACCACCCACATAAGAAGCTATACTTGCTGCCACGCTGCTGCTGTTTTTCAATCCCTGTTCGCTTATTACTTTAGCATCAATGCTGACATTAGATTTCAGCGAATCTACCAGGCTTTTATTCAGGTGGAAAGATTCCATCTTTAGCTCTTCAATGCGGTTGTCCAGCAGGTTTTCAACAGAAGCATTGAAAGTAGCGCTTGTGCTTTTCAGAGTAATCAACTGAATATCTTTGGCTTTGAAAATATCGAAATTTGCGGGGATGTGCAATAAGTAATCAGGGCCATCCTTTTTACCCATTTGGGTATATTGTTCCTGGAAACCGGTATTCACAAAATCAAAATCAATGTCTTCACCGTTTTTTAGTTTGTATTTGAATTTACCGCTGTCGTCCACCACAGTTACAATTCTTTTTTCCCCGCTCATCATGGTGGCAAGAACAGGAACTATAAAAAAAGCGGAGTATAATATTGGCCCAAGCAGGGTAATTAATATAAATGCCTTTGTGCGGACCCGGGAAAGATATTCCCTTTGAATGATTAAAGCTATTTTATTCATGTGCGCCCTCCTTTACCAAACGTATAAATATATCATTGATGGTGGGGAGTATTTCGCGGAAGCTGCTTACCTGCCCATATTGCATATAGTGTTGTAATATCTGGTTAGCGCTGTAGTGGCTGCCTGTATTTATATGTAAGTTAAACGCCCCATCACCTTTTTTATCAATTTTCTCAACCTGGAAATCAGGGTTGCTGCTGAAATCAGTTTGCTGGCCTACCCCTTCTATTTCAAGCTGAAAAGTATTGGTTTTAAAACGATGCCTGACTTCATCCACAGCGCCTTCTATCACTATTTGAGCGTTGTTTATCAAAGTAAAATGGTCGCAGAGCGCCTCTACAGATTCCATGCGGTGGGTGGAAAGTAATATGGTAGCACCATCCTTCTTTAATTTAAGTATTTCATTAATAATGATCTCGGTGTTTACCGGGTCGAAGCCAGTAAAGGGCTCATCAAGAATAATAAGGAGTGGTTTATGGATAACGGTGGTGATAAACTGCACTTTCTGCTGCATACCTTTGCTCAGTTCCTCCACTTTCTTGTTCCACCAATCTTTTATATCAAAAACAGTAAACCAGTGGCGAATAGCAATTTCGGCATCGCTTTTAGACAGGCCTTTCAACCGGGCGAAATACATAACCTGCTCGCCGACTTTCATTTTGCGGTAGAGGCCACGCTCCTCAGGCATATAGCCCACAAAAGCGATATCGTCGCGGTGCATTTTCTTTCCGCGGAAAATGACTTCTCCAGAATCCGGGCCAATGATCTGGGTAATGATACGGATAAAAGTTGTTTTCCCGGCGCCATTGGGGCCAAGCAGCCCGAAAATGGTTTGCTCAGGCACATTCAGGCTAATGTCTTTTAATGCCTGGTGGCTGGCATAGCTTTTAGATACATGGTGCGCTTCGAGAATATTCTGCATTATGGTTGCGAAAATAAAGAAAAAGGGGGAATTAAATGGTTGGTTGGTTAATTGTGAAAACTAATTTAGTAATTGTTTAATATTCAGTTGTTTAATTTTAGGCGCCCTCTAAAGTAGAGGGAAAATAGAGGGATTATTGTAAAAATCACGCTCTGTAATGTTTAAATCGACTTTTGCGAAGGCAGATATTGAAAAAGTAGGGGACATTTTTAATATTTAGAGGAGAACAGCATTTATTTTTCATGGTAAACATTTTACTAAAATACTGATATTTCTTGAAAAAACAAAATAAAATTATAGAATTGTATTTATAGCCCCTCCGCAGCTTCCATCCCCCCTAGAATACTTTTCAGGTTAGTAAACCCATGTTTTTCATGAAGAAAATTAACCAGTACCTTACTTATCCTGCCACGATAGCAAATGATGGCGTATTTACTATCCTTATTTAAGGAAGAACTATCTGTAATCAAATCCTGGTAAGGAATATTTTTCCCGCCGATATTATAATCCTCAAATTCATGTGCCTGCCTTATGTCAATTAGTTGATAATCTGATTTATTAGACAAGTACTCTTCAAGTGAAATTTCACTGTCTTCGCTTGTTCCACGCTCCCCGTTCCCGCTCATTCTTTTCTCCCTACTCTCGTTCGCTCCCCGCTCTTCGCTCTCGCTCTTTATTTTAACCACATTATGAACATTATTGTACAAATCCATCAGCAGTAATTTCCCTGCCAGGGTTTTGTCAGAACCGATGATACATTTTATAATTTCATTGGCCTGATAACTACCTATCACAGATGGTAGTGTAGCTATTACACCAATATCATCACAATTGGGTGCATCAATATCAGCGGGTGATTCCGGATAGAGGTCGCGATAAGTGGGGCTGTTTTTATAATTAAAAACGCTAACCTGCCCTTCCCATCCTTGTATGGAACCGAAAACCCAGGGTTTATTGGCTTTTATGCAGGCGTCATTGATAATATACCGGGTAGCAAAATTATCGCAGGCATCTGCAATGATGTCATATTTTGATATTAATTCGAAAGCGTTTTCGGTATCAAGTTTTGAAGTATAAACCTCTGTTTTACAATCCGGGTTTAGTTTTCTTAAATATAGGGCAGCTACTTCAGCTTTATATTTGCCAACGTCATTAATGGTATAAATGGGTTGTCTTGCTAAATTTGATTCTTCCACCACATCAAAATCTATGATCCCAATTTCACCGACGCCCGCAGAGGTAAGATAAGTAAGAATAGGGCAACCCAAGCCTCCGGCTCCGATAACTAAAACTTTGGCATTGAGCAATTTTTCCTGGCCTTCAGGCCCAAAATGTTCGATAAGTATTTGGCGGGAATAACGAAGATGTGTTTTCATCCTTAACTCATAACTTAAAATTCATAACTCATAACTATTTTGTAAGCATTTCCCAATCCTTCCAAACCGGCTCATAGCCTTTACTGCGAATGGCTTCAGCCACTTCAAAAGGCGTTCTCGAATCATCAATTTCAAATTGCTCCAATGCGTGTTCATCTGAAGCATAGCCGCCGGGGTCAGTTTTAGAACCGGCGCTGATAGACGTGATGCCTAATGAAATAACATTATCCCTGAATTTCGCGCTTTCGCGGGTGGATAGGGATGATTCAATATTTTCATCAAAAAGACGGTAAGAGCAAATTAATTGCACCAATTCCTTATCAGTAATATGAGAATCAGGCGCTGGTAAACCCACTGCCGGGCGCAGGCGTGGGAAAGAGATCGAATATTTTGTTTTCCAATATTTTCTGCGCAAATAATCTAAATGCAGGGCACAGAACCAGGAATCTACCCGCCAGTCTTCCAGCCCAAGCAAAACGCCTAACCCAATCTTATGTATCTCAGCCCTTCCCAGCCTTTCAGGGGTATCAAGCCTGTAGAGAAAATTGCTTTTCTTGCCCTTTGGGTGATATTCTTTATAATTCTCTTTCCTGTATGTCTCCTGGTAAACGAGCACAGAATACACTCCTTCAGTAGCAAGTTTTTCATATTCTTCTTGCGCTAAAGGCTGCACTTCCATGCTGATATTGGAGAAATAAGGTTTTATGAGCCTGATGGCATTCACAAAATAATCGGTCCCGACGGTTTTATGGGCTTCGCCACTAACCAATAGAATATGGTCATAGCCATATTGTTTGATAGCAGCCACTTCATCAAGTATTTGTTTATCCGACAGGGTAGTGCGAAGTATTTTATTGTCGAGGCTAAAGCCGCAATAGGTGCATATATTCTGGCATTCGTTTGACAAATACATGGGTATATACATCTGCACTGTATGTCCGAAACGTTTTTGGGTTATTTCATGGCTTTGTGCGGCCAATTCTTCCAAAAAAGGCGCAGCAGCAGGGGATAGGAGGGCCGCAAAATCTTCCAAAGTATTTTTGCCATGGTTTATCAAAGCTTCTTCTACATCAAAAACCGTCTTGGAGTAGATATTATCTCTAATTTCTTCCCAGGTGTATTTATTGAATATGTTTGTAAAATTATATTCGTTCATTTCTTCATTTCAAAATAATATCTTCCCTACTCGCTATTTTATACCCGATTACGTTTTGAGTCATATAAACCCATTCCTATTAAAAATGCACAAGCAGGCGATTGAACCCTCGGGGTATATTTCCTTATAACCACCGTATCAATAACTTCAAGTTCAAGATACGCCTTATAGAGTTGTTTAAGGTCTATTTTCCAATTTTCGCCGGTATTATCTCTAATGAAAGTCATTGTCATTGTGCTTTCTGTAATTCCAAGATTAGAATAAGATACTTTTCCTGTAATACTTTTAACAGGCTGTTTAATTTTTTCCAATCTTTTAATAAAATCAGTTTCCCTAAGCATACTTTTTATTTTTTTATGATTACTTATTGTACAAATACGCAGTTCTCTAAAGTTGCAATTCTACCTATCATTCCATCACATTTACCTATCAAGGTTATTTTATTGCCCCGATGTAGTTGTGCCGCTATTACCTTGTTGGGAAAATAACATCTCACGTCATCGTCATCACTTCCGACTAAACCAACAACTATTTCATCTACATTATCTTTCCCAATTCCATCTACGATACCTGTTACGGCTATATTCTTCCCTTTATACCTATCATCCGCTGCGACCTCGTTATCATGATAGGCATAGATTAATTGTGGGGCAGTAATTAAAGATTGAATATTGTACCTGTTATAAAGTTCTTGAACTCTCGTTTTCTTATCTATTAATTCTTGGGGTTTTGCTGCTTTTTCTTCTGCGATAAGATGCTGTTCTTCTTCCGCTTCAATTTTGTTTTTCTTAATCAATTCATAATTCTGAATCGTTACTAAATTTATCAACTTGTCTTTTATGTTTAAATTAGTATCAATATTGACTTCTTGGGTTTTTCCATTTTTGTTCCATAATATACTTGCGTTTGAATTTAATATATTTCCTAAAGAATCAAAGGAATATATCAATTTGTATTCTTTCATAATACCATAATGCAGCTCATTATTTATATACTTAATAGCGGACTTGGTTTTAAGGATATAAACGGCATTAACTCTATGAGCAATTAAATCAGTTTTATAATTCAATTCTGGTTCTGTATTTTCATTATTTATTAGCTTTTCACAATATGAAAGATAGCTGAAATTTTTCAGCACCACACTATTACAGCTATTTATCGAAGAATCTATCTTATTCTTAATTATAAAGTATTTTTCATTGTCCTTCATTTTAATAAAACTTAGGGGTAAGTCCTTATTTTTATTATATATATTAGTGCCATTATATTTTAAACACAAACCAATAACCACTAATATTGATAATAGTAGAATTACATAGACCAGTTTGATTTTTTTTAGCATAATCCTATTAAATCATTTTTAATTTCTTCTTCAAGTAAATCCTTTCAATCCTTTTAATCATGGTTCAGACAACTATTCCAAAAACGCTGTTAGCGGGCTGCTTGCTACAGCTTTTAAAGCCTGTTTCCCTAATCCAGACAAATAAGCCATTCTACCGGCTATCACTGCCAATTTAAATGCTTCTGCCATTTGTACAGGGTTTCCTGCTACAGCAATGGCAGTATTCACCAAAACCGCATCAGCGCCCATTTCCATCGCTTCTGCAGCATGCGATGGTGCGCCTATCCCGGCATCTACTATGACGGGAATATTACTTTGCGCTATGATAATTTCCAACATGGCTTTTGTTTGCAATCCTTTATTGCTACCAATAGGAGAACCAAGCGGCATCACCGCTGCTGTCCCCACTTCCTCAAGCCGTTTGCAAAGAACAGGATCTGCATTGATGTAGGGCAATACTATGAAACCTTCCTTTACCAGTTCTTCGGCGGCTTTCAATGTTTCAATAGGGTCGGGGAGGAGGTAACGCGGGTCAGGGTGTATCTCGAGTTTCAGCCAGTTTGTTTCCAAAGCTTCACGGGCAAGTTTGGCTGCAAGGACTGCTTCCTTGGCGGTGCGTACACCCGAAGTATTTGGTAATAAAGTAATAGAATGGCCTAAAATGTTAGCCAGCAAATCATCATGCTCTTCATTGGTATTCAATCGCTTTAATGCGACAGTCACCATTTCTGAACCGGAAGCCTCTATCGCCTCATGCATTAGTCTATTGGAGCCGAATTTTCCCGTTCCCAAAAACAGCCTCGAGCTGAATTCTTTCCCTGCTATGATTAATTTGTCCATGTTTATTTATTTTGACTTTCAAAGTTTATAAAACTTGGAAAGTCTTTGTTCGCTTTCAGACTTTCCAAGTCCACGAGACTTTGAAAGTCTTTGGCCACTTTCGTTTTATTTTCAGCCAGGTTAATAGCTGAGGAAATTGCTACCCCATATATCCCTGAATTTAGTATTAAACTGATATCATCTAATTGTATCCCGCCAATGGCTATTACCGGTATTTCAGATTGTTTATTTGCAATAGCTGCCATTCTTTCCAAACCTAAAACCGGGCTTAGGTTTTCTTTTGTATTCGTAAACCTAAATGGCCCTAAACCAATATAATCAGCGCCCGAGATTAGGGCTTTTTCAAAATCCACTTCATTATTAGCCGTAGCGCCAATAATAAAATGATTACCTGCTATTTTTCGCGCTTCGGCTACAGGCATATCGTTTTTGCCAAGGTGTACTCCATCTGCCCCAACTTTCATCGCTATTTCCAAAGAATCATTGATTATCAATACACTGTTATAATAGTCTGTGATGGCTTTTACTTCCCTGGCAATACTCAGCCATGAATCGAAATCAATGCCTTTAACCCTCAACTGCACCCATTTTATTCCCGCTTTACAGGCTATTTCGGCAAGCGCAGCATGCCCATATCCTGGCACATTATCCTGGGTAAGGTAATGGAGACGGGAAATGGGTTGTATGTCTTTAGTCCTAAGCAAGTATATTTATATGGTTTGCATGAAAACCTAAGCGGCCTTCAGTGCTTTTAATATAGTTCAAAGTATATTTTTTGGCCTTATTACAGGCAATTTCAAGGGTATCGCCGGAATCAAGGTAAGCGGTTATAGCGGCTGACAGTACACATCCCGTCCCTCGTTTCCCCGGGCCTTTTATTTTTTCGGATACAAAACCCGTTGACTTCCTTTTTTGGAATAATATATCAACTGCCTGGCTGCCTTCCTTATGGCCGCCTTTGAGCAGTAGATTGCAGTACATCGATACTTCTGCCGCGGCTTCTTCCGCATTCGGCGCCGGGAATATCATTCGTATCTCATTTATATTGGGCGTTACCAGGTAAATATCTTTTAAAAGTAGTTTTATATCGTTAAAAGAAAACCCATTACCAAAATCAAATCCGGCAGAGGCCTTCATTACCGGGTCCCATATTATTTTTATGCCAGAATTATAATTTTTAAACATTTCGATACAGTGTTTAAGCATATCAACATCCTGCACCAGCCCTATCTTGACAAACTGAAAACTAAATCGTTCTTTCAGGGCGTCAAACTGGTTATTGATCTCCTTTAAGGGCAACCATTTCAAGCCATTACATTCTATATCATTCTGGTAAGTGACTGCTGTAATAACGCCACATCCATAGCTGCCGATTTGTTCAAACGTCTTAATATCTGCAAGGATGCCTGCCCCGCCAGAGGGGTCATACCCTGCAATGCTTAAAACTCCTCTATTGGCCGTGGTTTGGGGTTGCATATATCGCGTATTGTTTTATATTTTTCAGCCGGATCGTCGCTTTCCCATACGCTGCCAAGGAGGGCAATCCCGAAAAAGCCCACATCCTTACAAAAACTAATTTTAGACTCATCAATACCGCCAAGCCCGTAAACCTCATAAGGAGAACTTTCTACGGCGTCTTTTAATTTTGCCAGTGAAAAAGCAGCCTGCTGGCCCTCTTTCGAAATACTGTCAAATACAGGGCTGATCAGGACATAATTATATTTAGTTTTTTTTACTTCAAGAGATTTAAGGCTATGAACTGAAGCGCTTATTTGAAGCCCGGGCCTGAAAATATTCAGTAAAAAAAGTCTTACAACTAATCTAAGTTCAGTTTTTCTATGCTTTTCTGTAAGGTGTATACCGCGCAGCTTAAAATTAAAAGCAAGCCTGTGGTAAGAATGCAAAACAAGCCTGCTGTGGTATTTTTCTGGTATCTTCTTTATATATTCTTTTAATTTGTCACGGTTCATATCGGGCTTTCGCACATGCAAAATGCGCAGGCCGGCCTTAAAAAGCTGATGAATTTCTTCATGTTCATTTTCAACCTCTTTGGGAGGCGTAATTACAATTACATCCATTTTTTGCTTAAATTTGCGACAGATTCACAGATTTAGAAATTACTGCTTTTTCTGTTTTTATATATCATATAAGTTTAATCTGTGAATCAGTGGCAGTTTAGTTTTTAATATAAATTTCACCTCCTGCGTGTATAAATTCTTCTGATTTTTCCTGCATGCCTTTTTCAATTTCTGCTTCCTCCAGTTGTGCGGCATATTCCCTCACATCCTGCGTTATTTTCATAGAGCAGAATTTCGGGCCGCACATAGAACAAAAATGCGCTACTTTAGCATTATCAGATGGTAGGGTTTCATCATGAAACTCACGGGCGGTATCAGGGGCGAGAGACAAGTTAAACTGGTCATTCCAGCGGAAATCAAAACGCGCTTTGCTCAATGCATTGTCGCGTATTTGTGCGGATGGGTGGCCTTTTGCCAAATCAGCGGCATGCGCAGCTATTTTATAGGTAATAACACCGTCTTTTACATCTTTCTTATTTGGCAAACCTAAATGCTCTTTAGGCGTAACATAACATAGCATGGCGGTACCAAACCACCCGATCATCGCGGCGCCTATGGCAGAGGTAATATGGTCATAGCCAGGCGCTATATCTGTAGTAAGAGGGCCTAAGGTATAGAATGGCGCTTCATGGCAGATTTTAAGCTGTTTGTCCATATTTTCCTTTATCAGGTGCATGGGTACGTGGCCGGGCCCTTCTATCATTACCTGCACGTCATGTTTCCAGGCTATTTGGGTTAGTTCGCCAAGGGTATCCAGTTCTGCGAATTGTGCCGCGTCATTGGCATCGGCTATTGAGCCGGGACGAAGGCCGTCCCCCAAAGAAAATGCCACATCGTACGCTTTCATTATCTCGCATATTTCCTCGAAGTGAGTATATAGAAAATTCTCTTTGTGGTGAGACAAACACCATTTTGCAAGTATTGAACCTCCTCTTGAAACTATGCCAGTTACACGTTTAGCAGTCAGTGGTATATACCTAAGCAAAACACCGGCATGGATGGTGAAATAATCAACACCCTGCTCGGCCTGCTCAATAAGCGTATCCCTGAAAATTTCCCAGGTAA
>Ga0206827_1213_pt1 | contig 10050 bp, 10 predicted proteins | sample Alteio_BWOrgCont_77_FD_152852 | JGI IMG/M metagenome (GOLD analysis project Ga0206827, IMG submission 152852) | Enriched cells from forest soil in Barre Woods Harvard Forest LTER site, Petersham, Massachusetts, United States -... | ecosystem: Environmental > Terrestrial > Soil > Temperate forest >...
GATGCGGATGCTCTTCATGCGGCTGCTCTTGCGGCTTGGCCTCAGGCCGCTGTTGCGGCTCATTGCGTGGCGCCGGACGCGCTTCCTGCGGCGGGCGATTCTGCTCCCGTTGAACCTCCGGACGCTGCTCCGGCTGTGGCTTCGGTTGTTCGTGCTGGACTGGCTGTGGCCGTGCCTCAGGACGTTGCTCCGTCCGTACGGTGTTCTCCGGATGCGCCTGCGGACGAATCAGGTTTGGATGCTGTTGTGGCTCGGGCTGCGGACGGGCTTCGCTGACAGCACCGGACCGTACCTCAGGACGCTGCTCCGGCTGTGGCTTCGGTTGTTCGTGCTGGACTGGCTGTGGCCGTGCCTCAGGACGCTGCTCCGGAACTTGAGGCCGAACCTCGGGCCGATTAACCGGACGATTCACCGCCGTGCGTTCTACCAGCCCCGGATTGGCCACGCCATGCACAGGAGGCTGAGCCGCGGGCTCACGAAAGGGCGTGGCCAGCGGACGGTTCAACGCCACTGTCGCCGGCCTACCATGGTTCACATTGAAGAACTGCGCCCGATCCTGCGCCGCCTCGCGCGCATGCATCGTTTGCGCCGTGAGCGGCGGCAGATGTCGTTCACGGGACGCCTGCAATTCCGCCGACGTGGGCCGCTCAGCGATGCCGCCAGGGCCGTTATAGCTGACGCGGTTATTGTTATAGTTGTTGATCGTCACATTGTTGATCACGACGTTGTGCACATAGACATTCCTGACGACCGTCGTATTCACATTCGTGATCGTGCGGTTGTAATAGAAGTTGTTGTGGTTCCAATATCCGCCGTAGTAGCCGCTGCCAACATAGCCATGGCCATAATTGATGCCACCGTAATAGCCGATGTGCGGACCCCAATACCCGTGGTTCCAGCCGTAACGGCCGCTAAGCCAACCCCAATAGCCCGGCGTCCACAACGCCCCTACATAGGGAGCAATCACCCACACGCCCGGAACCCAATAGTAGCCGACTGGCTGGTAACTCCAGTACCCAGGCGTCCAGATGTAATTCGGCCCAGGGCACTGCGGCTGCTCATAAACAGGCAACGGAGGGGGTGGCTGCGGAGCATACACCGGCTGCTCTAATGCAGCGGTGTCGTAGTAGCCGCTTTGGTCCGAGCTGACATCCGTCGCAGGAACGGTATTGTCCGCAGGGTAAGTGCTTTCCGATTGATCCGGTGGAGGCGGAGGCACATTGTCATTAGCACTCGCCGCAGAAGACTGCGCGGCTGGCGAAGATGGAGCAGGAGCGTTGCTTGCGTTACTTACCGGTGTAGTGCTCTCATTCACCGGAGTAGACTGATCCGCCGGCGCCATATTCGCGCTGGCCGGATCATAATTCGCATCCTGCTGATTCTGATCGCCCTGCGTCTGTGCCGAGTTGTCATCGGATTGCTTCTTGCAGCCCGCCACCCCGATCGCGAAGATCAAGGCCACCGTCGCGACCGCTCCAAACTTACTTAACTTGTGCATGATTCTTCCTCGAAGAGCTTAGATGCATTTACTCAGAAAAAGTCGTGCACGCCCCTGGAAGGACAGACCACTGCGCGTGCCGGTCATCACGATACGGAAGGTCAAAAATGCTGCTTCGCACATTTTAAGTAATATTGAGATATATGCCCAAAGAATCGCTTGCAGAGCAGCAGCCGCGGCCACAAGCGGAACTGGACGACTGTCCTCCCATTGAGGAAGCTCTCGGACCCGGAAAATCCCACGGAATGGCTGCGACCTATACTCGCAATGCCGCCATAAGCTTGGGCCGTCTCATCGTCACCTCATTGGTGGCGCTCTTGCTACCCGCATACCTTACACACAAGCTGCCCGTAAAGACCTATAGTGCCTGGGTACTGATTCTGCAGCTAAGCGCCTATGTTTCCTATCTGGACTTCGGAGTTCAAACCGCCGTCTCCAAATACATCGCCGAATACGAGGCCACGGGCGATACCAATGGTGCCAACCTGCGTGCCAGTGCAGGCTTTTGCATCACGTTGATGACCAGCATTCTTGGGGTTCTGATGACGCTCATACTCGCCTGGCGCGTTCCGCAGATCTTCCATGAAATGCCATCTTCGCTCTATCGCGATGTGCGAATTAGCCTGGTGCTTATTGGCAGTTCACTTTCATTCGGCCTGCTCTGCTCCGTATTTGCCGCTATCTTCATTGGATTGCATCGCTACGCCGTACCCATGGTCCTTTCGATCATCAATCGCATCATCTTCACCGCAGTGGTCAGCGTGGCCGTCTTCTTTCACAGCAGTCTGGCCGTCATCGGAGCTTTGGTCGCGATCGTCAACATTGCCACCGGATTCCTGCAGATTGCCGCATGGCGAAAGCTGGCAAGCAGGATTCAAGTCAGGTTGCAAGGACTCGACTATGGCACGCTAAAGGAGATGCTCGGCTACTGCTCTGCCCTCGCCATCTGGTCTGCAGGCATGCTATGTGTCAGCGGACTCGACGTCACGATTGTGGGCAGATACGACTTCAGCCAGACTGGCTTCTACTCGATCGCAACGCTACCCAACACCTTCATGATCGCCATCATGGGAGCTGCCCTCGCGCCTTTCATCCCGACGACCTCCGCCCTCAATACGCAGCGCTCTCCCAGAGAAATGGGCAGCCTCCTCTCTCGGACCACCCGCTATTCCACTATTCTGCTACTGCTCAGCGGACTGCCTCTCCTCGTCGGCGGTTATTGGATACTGCGTGTATGGGTCGGTCCTAACTACGCCCTCCAATGTATCGGATATCTGCGCATCCTGGTGCTGGCCAACATAGTCCGCACGCTGTGCGCGCCGTACGCTACGATGCTTGTTGCCACTAATAGCCAAAGAGTAGCGATTGGCGGTGCCATCGCCGAAGCCGTCGTCAACGTCATGGGCAGCATCTATCTTGCGCGCCACATAGGCGCGATCGGCGTCGCCTATGGCACATTGCTTGGCGCCTTCATCAGCGTCTCCACGCATTTCGTCTTGAATATGCATTACACCTATCGGAAATTCTCCGTTTCACGCGCGCAACTGTTCTGGACCGGTGTACTGCGTCCCGCGGCCATAGCACTTCCGTCCATTCTTCTCCTACGGCTCTGGTGGTCATCTGCAGCGCCTTGGTTCGGCTTGCGGACATGGCTCATCTGGGCTGCAAGCACACTACTCATCGCTTGGTTTGTTGGCCTGAATGCAGGGGAACGAAGACGTCTGGTAGGGCTAGCTCAGAGTCGCTTCCGATTGTCTCCACGCTATAGTTAGTCGATACAGATCGATTCTGACAGATAATAATTCCAGCCGATCAATCGGCTAACGATGACGATGTACATCGTCATCGTTAAACAAATAGCAGCGGAGTGTGGATGAGGCTCGAATTAGAATATGCCTATTGGAAGTCGACAGTCGCCGGAATTGTCAGACCAAGAGTCCCTGTCGTCTCTTACGTCCCAGAACGTCGGCACATGCCAGAAAGAGTCTTGCAAGTCGAGTCTGCCTGGAAGGGCATCGAAAGTATCCTGTCGGATATCGTCCACCGATTCAATCTCGGCACGGAGCGCTGCCTCGAATTCGGAGTCGAATACGGCTATTCCACCGCCGCACTATCGTCGATCTTCGATTCCGTCACCGGGGTCGACACATTCGCCGGAGACAAGCACACCGTCAGCAAGCAGGATATCTATGCTGACACCTTGAAGAGACTCTCTGTCTTCGGCAACATCAAGCTGGTACGAAGCGACTACCGCGACTGGATCGCAAACGATGACACCGTCTACAACCTCATCCATGTAGATATCGTCCATACATACGCTGACACATTTGCTTGCGGACTCTGGAGCGCTAAACACGCCCAGTGTGCCATTTTCCACGACACAATGTCCTTCCCGGCGGCCAAGCAGGCAATTGTCGATATCTCCCGGCAGACCGGAAAGAGGTTTTACAATTTCGAGGAGAGCAACGGACTCGGGATTCTGGTGTGATTCGCGAGTCACACTTCCGAAGTGACATGCAATACTGGAAACGAGAGCGTTCACAGTCAGGATGTAACAGTCTCCGTGTCGCGACTCTCCAGGTGCCGCCGGCCTTATCCCCCGGGCTTTCCCAATTGCTCCACGCTGCCATCGGCGCCTCTGGCGCAAGTAGTTCACGGAAGGCAAGATATACCAGGAGCGGATTGATCTCTAATTATTGCGCAGAGTTGCTGATACTCACTCTTTTATTCAAAGTGATCTCCGAGTATTTAGACGGTTGGTATCGCTCAGAGAACTTGAAACGTCTGATTGTGGTTCTTTCTTGGACGGCCGGTATCATTAGGCTAAGAGTACCTGATCCAGCTGATCATCATAGTAATTGCCGCGGTTTTTTAACCCCATGCAGATATTGAGATTTCTAATTGTACCTCGTAAATTGGTATCGTGGTTTTCACTCATCCTGATCGGAGTGTATCTATTAGCTTGTGCGATTCTCTTTTTTCAATGGGTTAACCCTTCACTTGACGGGCGGTCGGATCAACATATAGCTGCAGACTCTAGCACCTATCTCTACATGGCAGATGTTTTGAGAGAAGGCCGCAGCGATCCTTTCGTGTTAGCCGCCTTATCGTCATTCCCGAACACACTCTGGATGCCGGTCTTTCTTGCGTTGGTGCTAAAAAGCACATTGCTGATGGCTCTCGTCAACCTCGCGCTATTTATGGTTTCTATTCAGTTATTTCGACGAAGCTCCTATATTAGCGTCGGTGTGTTTCTATCACTTATTTTGCTGAGCCCGACGACGACCATCAGCTTGCTTTCCGTGAATAAAGAGATTGTGGACTTTTTCACTATGGCCCTTTTTTGTTATTCTCGAGCGACGGGTCGCAAGTGGGTGCTTTGGTTTGCGCTCATTCTTTCGTTGTTTAACCGGTATGAGGTGTGCCTCGCAATGTTTGTGTTTTTGCTCGCACAAAGCCGGTTCAATCCATGGCGCAGTCGACGCGCGATTACACTGCTTATTTTGATTCTTTCCCTGAATTTCAGCCTGCCTCTGCTGGCTTCGCATAGTCTTGCGAACCGATTTGCCGAGGCCAGCGATGCCGGCGTGATTGCATTTCTTGATTCGCTAGAGATGCATTATTTATTTGTACTTGCTGTGATTCCCAAGATTTTTCAGAACTTTTTGGGGGAAATTCCAAATGTATCGAATTGGGCTCAATATAACCCTGACGATCCTGCGAACTCGTATATTCTCGTTCTTAACAATATGGCGAGCCTCGTAGTTGTATGTATATTAGCGTGGAAGCGATTTATGAGGATCAGGTATGACTGGGTATACTTTGCGATGATAGGCGCTGTTATCATGTCTGTTTCCTTGGTGGTCCAGCCACGATATTTCTATTTTTGCTTCGTTTTGCTTTGCTTCCAGGCGTCTCATCCGAGAACAGCCCGACGAGGGCGACCAGTGCAATTGATACCTGCGGGAGAAGGAATTGGAGAAGTATAGCCCGAGCTATGATCACGTTATAAGGCCACAGGTCTCGTTGTTGGCCGTCATCGTTCTGTATAAGTTACCGCCAGCCGCTTCGATCAGCCTGCAAACACTCTTGGCGGCTATGAAGCAAGTAGCTCGCGATGAAGTTCGCTCACAAATTCTCCTCTATGACAACACACCTGGAGGGCAAGATCCGGGTTTCGTATCGGAAGGAGTTCAGTATGAAGCAGATATTCACAATAGAGGCTTAGCACACGCTTACAATCGCGCATTAGAAATTGCAGAAGTAGAAAGCTTTGACTGGTTGCTGACGCTTGATCAGGATACCGCGTTACCAGAAACTTTCTTATCCGAACTAAGTCATATTGTGAACCATATCGCCGCGGAGCCGACAGTTGCAGCGATCGTGCCGCAAATTACGGGTGAAGGAAGAATGTTATCTCCGAATTACTTCCTTTTCGACGTTCTTCCCAGATTTTATCCAAAGGGCTTCGTGGGCATCGCTACTCGAGCAACGTATGCATTTAATTCCGGCTCAACCTTGCGAGTGGCCACACTTCATGAGATTGGAGGCTATAGCCCGCTCTTCTGGTTAGATAATAGCGATGCTTATATGTATCGTCAGCTTCAACTCCATGGCAAGCATGTCTTTGTTGCGGGCACTATTCAGGTTGAGCACGAGTTCTCTATGTTTGATATAAAGCGAAGAGTTTCGTTGGCTCGCTACCAGAGTATTGTGGATGCTGGATGTGCTTTCTGGGATCTAGAGCTAGGGACATTTGCAGGGCTATACCATACAGCTAGTCTCGTATATCGCCTTTATAAGCATTGGAAACGAGGCGATGAGCCAGCGATCCGGAAAATTACCTTGGCAATGCTCAAAAAGCGACTCTTTCATTCCAGAAAGCGACGAATTGAAGACTGGAAAAGAGCTCAAGAAAGCATGTGTGCCGGATTTGGTCTCTAGTCAAGAAACAGCCGGATTGGTCCGTCCTAAAGTCACAGTCTGCATGGCGACATATAACGGTGCTCGTTTTCTGAAGCAACAAATCGACTCCATTGTGATGCAATTGGACCAAACCGATGAGTTGGTTGTGGTAGACGATGCCTCCACAGACGATACATGGGCGCTGCTGTGCGATATCCAGGATCAGCGTATTCGCTTATTCCGAAACGACAAGAATAGAGGTGTAGCCTCAACCTTTGAACGTGCAGTGTCCTATGCGACAGGGGATTATATCTTCCTTAGCGATCAGGACGATGTCTGGAAGTCCACAAAGATTTTGTTGGTGATGCAGGCATTTCGAGAAGACCCAAAGGCGAATGTAGTTGTATCTGATGCCGCATTCATCGATGAGTGTGGCTTGCCATTACCAGGCTCTTATTATGCCAAACGAGGGAAGTTTAGAGACAGCCTGCTTGCAAACCTTTTCCGCTGCAAATTTCTCGGGTGCACGATGGCGTTCCGTGCTGAGTTATTACGCAACGCACTTCCGTTTCCTCGGTCGGGGTACGTCCTACATGACATCTGGCTTGGAACAGTAAACAGGGTTTCCGGCGGGAAAACTCTATTTATTTCTGCTCCTCTAGTTCTCTATCGTAGGCATGATTTCAATGTGACCGGAAATCATAAGTTGGGGTTTTCTCGGCAGCTTTTTTCTAGAGGTCATTTGCTGAAATCAGCAGCAGTATTGTGGGCTCGTGAACGATTCGGCAAATAAGACCGGCACGCGTCGCGAATGCTTGTGTCACGGTCTTTCGATTTCTGAACAAACCAATAGCGCCTAGTGACAGCTCAAAACCATGCGTCACGGACAACGGCGTGCGTTGCTTCTAACACATCATCTACACCGATATCCCACATACACGCACTTTCCCGAAGAGCCGTACACTTGCCGGGTATATGTCGCCGATAACTGTTGATGCATGGAGTGCATGGCTGACGTGTCGCATATACATAAGTTGTTCGTGGTCCCACCGGCCCCCAACAAGCAGGCGTATTGGGGCCAAACAAGCCCACGGTTGGAGTTCCCATAGAGGCGCCCAAATGCATGATTCCTGTATCACAGCTAACTAAGAGGTCACAACGTCGCAGTAAAGAAGCAGAACGTTCAATGCTGCCCAGATCAGAAGCTCTTATGGTCTTGCCCGGGAAATGGTAACTGAAATCGTCCATGAGAGACTGCTCACTTCTCCCGCCGGTCAGTACCACAGCCAAGTTTTTTTGAAGAGACGAAAGTCTCGTCGCCAATTCAACCCATCGTTCCAATGGCCATCGTCTGTACTGTGCGCTAGGCCCGACGCCAAGGTGCAGCGCTACAACCGGACCTCGAACACCGTCATTGACTCTCGCTCTCCACCATTCTTCTATCCAGCTTTCTGTGTCAGCGGAGCAGGGCAGCGGAACTGTCATCATTCGTTCTGGAAGCTGCGGGTCAAGCACTCGACCCAACCGAACCATGGCGCTCCACATTGATTCGTTTTCTCGCAATTCGATAGGGTGAGTAAGTAACTCGCCTCTAGAACCCGGTCCCGGCGGTACAAAACCGACCCTGACCGGAATCGACGTGGCTCGTGCAAAGGCAGCGGTCAGTAAGGAGTGTTGCTCGAAGTCAAGGATCGCATCATAGTGACGGCGTCTGATTATTCGAAGTATCGCCAAAGCCCGCCCAAGACCATCGGCCCCAGAGTGATACATGAACGCACTGTTCTCACCGCCGCAGGTCATGGCTTCTAACGTACGGTCCTCTACCAAAAAATCGAAACACATGAAAGGGTTGCGTTGACGTAAATGCTCAACTATTGAACGAGCCAGAATAGCTTCGCCCATTCCGCCAAACTTGAGCACTAAAACTTTTCGAGGCGGTCCGGCCAAAGGCCTTCCCGCGACGGTAGGAATCAATGGAGCAAGAGCCTCAAAGACCTTTTCGCAGATGGCATGAATTGGTCGATAGCGATATTCAAGAAACCGCATCTTACTTTCTTCCCCTCAGACTGAAGCCGTCCTTCCATAATTTACGGATGGCATAAATCATGGGAGTAATGAGGCAATCTCCTCCCATCCTTGCATCGATACCAGAATTAATAAAACGGCTAGGCATGAGAATTTCGCCCATCCACTCTCATTGGTTGTTAAATGGTGATGGATAACAATGAGAATACTAGGGTACAAGTCTCTCAAACAAGTGGGCTGTCTTCATCGGGACCGAGCGCGAATATAATGCCGGCCAAACTGCAGCGCTATGATTTTGAGAACCTATGGCAAAACTCAGTTCGACAACCGTGAATGTGGCGATGTCAAGTAGAAGCATGCTGATGATGAGGACGTCAATCGCAGCGCTGTGGAGAAAAGGAGAGGAGATCACAGCTACCATATAAAATCAATTGCACCCGAACATCATTTCTGAATTCCTTTTTCGAAGATGATTCAATAGAATCAGGTGGATAGAGGTCAATTCTCAGTCTGGATATCGAATTAGTCTCGCCAGTCGTTCGGGAACTGGTCCGTCGCACGTAGCCGCAGGCTGAAGGGGCCGACACTTATTATGTACTGCCGTGTTGGTTTAATACACGCTCTGGACTTGGTTTTGGTTAACATGGCCAGCTCGATGGCATCTCGCGTGGTCTCAATCCCTGGATGGAAATGATCGATGATTACATCGGACCGGATGCCCGATTTGAAACATCCGTGTTGAAATGTACAAATCTTAGATTGGTTGTGACGCTGGCCACACTTTGCGTGATCACCGCTGCAACAGGGTGTGGCATAGAACTCAACGGTCCGCCCGCAGGAGCTTTTCTGGGCAGAGCTGGGGTCTATGACTATTCTCCTTCCGCAATACAGGTGGGGAATCGCCAGCAGTTTTGGTGGTGCGGCCAGGGGCACAATCCGAATTTGCATTCTCAGATCACCGACACAATTCAGTACGCTTCGAGTGGATTCCCAATCACCCATTGATGACTTTAAATCGATACGCAAACAAAACCGTGCATGAAGTCACGACGGGCTGGATTGACCCTGCCGGCGGTTTCTCGCTAGAGTCTACGCTCGGTCATCTTTATGAAGGACCTCAACAGGGTGCCACTCTGGCCTTCTACGGCTGCAAAGACGGCGCTACTGATTACTTCATCTCAACCGATAGTGCCTGCGAAGGCAAACGTATAATGGGCGTTGACGGCTACGGCTATTCTCAGTCAGAAGCAGGTCTCGGTCTCGTAGCCCTCTACCGTTGCTACACTGGCCACGATCATTTTGTAAGCCGGGATCCAAAGTGTGAAGGTCAGTCAGTTGATGAGCTTCTTGGATATGCGGTTCCATGAAATTTGCACTTTCGCTCGATACTAGACTAAGTGCCACAATCTTTCTGTGTCTCATTTGATTCAGCAAGCACGTCACGTGCAAACCGCTCAAGACTAGCACTTCGCCGCATTCTCGCTTGGCGAGAAATTGCCTCCGCAATTCGACAAAGACGGGATTCCCCTGACGTGCCCCCAAAATCTCATCCATTCATAACTGGAGATTCTCGGTTGAGGTTTGGCGTCGAGATTGTCTCGCCGCCGCCGAGGCTGTGCGGA
>Ga0206827_1214_pt1 | contig 9989 bp, 10 predicted proteins | sample Alteio_BWOrgCont_77_FD_152852 | JGI IMG/M metagenome (GOLD analysis project Ga0206827, IMG submission 152852) | Enriched cells from forest soil in Barre Woods Harvard Forest LTER site, Petersham, Massachusetts, United States -... | ecosystem: Environmental > Terrestrial > Soil > Temperate forest > O...
CTCTTTTTCCGGGATCGGCGTCACTTCAAGAAGGTTGACAAGAAGGTCGCTCGCCGAACCGCCGAAGTTCTGTGCAAGCAGGGTCTGCACAAACCCATGGTCTATTGTCTTGCGTGAAATCAGTGGCCTGAAGACAAAGACACGGCCTTGGGGCTCGTGCGCAATAAAGCCTTTTTGTTCCATGATGCGGAGCAACGTCTGTGTTGTTTTATAGTTAGGCCTCTTCCTTAGAGGATGTGCTTTTACGACATCCTCTACCGAAGCCTCCCCCTTGTCCCACAGAATATGCAGGAGACGCAACTCCGAAGCGGTTGGGAGAAGGAACTCTCGCTTTTCTGGTGCACTTCTTCGCCCTTTTCTTGCCATGTGCGCCTCTTCAATCCAAGTCTAAGCAAATGGGCTACGGAAACCAGCTTACCATTTTTGAGTTGGGAGAGTCTTAATGCTTTAAGAGATATTTGACACAGCACTCTTAAGGCGTTAAGACTTATATTGTCCACAGGGAGCTAGAACTTGTGTTTGGGACGAAATAGCGAGTTGTCGCATCAGTTCCCGTTTTCGCCGTGGAGTCTGGCATGACAAATGACGACGACTACCCCCTTTCCTATCTGGTCTATGTAGTTGTCGCACTTGTCCTCATTGTGGTGGCAGCCGTGAGCACTGCTTTCATGCTCTTTTGACAAACAATGAGTTGACCCGAGTGTAGAGGGGCAACGGAGAGGCTGGGTCCTTTAATGATTCTTAATCGTCTAGGACTATCGGTGCTCGAGCAAATCAAGGGTTTGAAATGATCGCGAAAAATAGCGGTACCGTTTGTGCGTCAAGTGAGCTGTATGAAGAATTCGTCAATCCTGAATGGGTGCGCCTGCTCGCCCTGCTGGGAATGAATGTTCGCTACCGCCTGTGTACCGGCACCGAACTCCACGCGGAGGACGGGCGCGTATTTCTGGACTTTCTCTCTGGTTATTGTGTGCATAATGCTGGGCACAATCACCCTGATATTGTCGAGGCTCTGCGTGAAGAGCTGGCATCGAGGGGGCCAGCTATGCTCCAGAGCCATGTGCCCGAAACTGCGGGTGAACTTGCGTCGGAGTTGTGCAAGCGTGCAGGCACCCAGTTGTCCAAGGTTTTCTTTTGCAGCTCAGGTAGTGTAGGCATAGAGGCGGTTATTAAGTTTGCTCGAGCAAGAACGAGGCGGCAAGGCATTGTCTATGCAAGGGGCGCATTCCACGGTCTGACCTGCGGTGCGCTGTCCCTGATGGGGAACGAGTTTTGGCGTGAGGGCTTCGGAACTATGCTGTCTGACACCTTTGAAGTTCCCTTTAACGACAGCGCCGCTCTCGAGCAAGTTCTGACCACCAACAAGATCGCAGCTGTCGTGCTTGAGCCCATACAGGGGGAAGCGGGGATCGTCGACCCGGAACCTGGATACCTGGCAACGGTCCAGGACCTGTGTCACAGACATGGTGCCTTGCTTGTGCTTGACGAGGTGCAGACCGGAATGGGGCGCACAGGCCGGTTTCTAGCCGGACATCATTACGGAGTCACGCCAGACATGGTCGTGATGGCCAAGGCCTTGAGCGGTGGCCTCGTTCCGTGCGGTGCGGTTCTTATGACCGATGAAGTCTATGAGGCAGCGTACGGCTCTTTGAAGCGGGCCATCATTCACACGTCCACTTACAGTGAAAACGGACTGGCCATGCGCGCTGGCCTCGCTACCCTTGCTGTGCTTGATAAGGAGCGGCTCACAGAACGCGCAGAGGCCATTGGGGAAGAACTGCGGCTACGGCTGAGGGGAGCATTACTCCCTTATGAGATGGTGCGGGAAGTCAGGGGCATGGGATTGATGAATGGCATTGTCTTTCAGCCTCCCCGACAGATGAAGCTTCGCCTCTCGTTTGAGGCTTTCAAGGCGATTCACCCGGGAATGTTCGGCCAGATGCTGGTGCGGCGACTATTTCACGAGCATCAGATTCTTTCTCAAGTCTGCGGTAATAACTTCATGGTGCTCAAAGTTGCACCTCCGTTAGTCGTAACAGAGGCGCAGATCGACAGTTACCTTGACGCAATTTCTTCCGTCGTAGAAACACTGCACTCTTCTTCTGCCGTTTGGTCTGATGCGCTGGAGCTTGGACGGCGGGCTATCCGTTTATAGGGTCTGGCGAATCGGCTAGGTTTAGTCGCTCGCTGGAGTCTGTCTTGTTGTCTGCTCCAAGTTGGTGTTGCTGGGATGATGAATCATTCGACTGATGTACTGATTGTCGGCGGTGGACCCGCAGGCTTGTCCGCCGCCATTGCCTTGCGGCAAAGAGGAATTCACTGTGTCGTTGTCGAGGCTCTCTCTCCAGCTATCGACAAAGCATGCGGCGAAGGCCTAATGCCGGATGCACTAACGTCACTCAGCGACTTGGGAGTGGAAATAGAAGAAGATGATGCGCGTCCTTTGCGTGGGATCAGATTCATCAATTCGGTTCATCATGTGGCCGCGAAATTTCCGGTTGGCGTGGGTATGGGAATACGTCGCACACGGCTCCACTCATCCCTTGCAGACCACGCCCGTCAGGCTGGCGCACAATTGCTATGGAACACCCGGGTCAAAGTCATGAGCCAGAATTCGGCCTTGGTGAATGGTCAAGAACTAAAGTTCAACTGGCTTGTTGGCGCAGACGGACAGGCATCCCGTGTCCGAAGATGGGCGGATCTCGATACTCCACGGAAGGTATCCGTGCGTTACTGCTTTCGACGGCATTATCAGGTCAAGCCTCGGAGCGATTTTGTCGAGGTACATTGGGGGCTGTCGGGTCAAGTTTATGTAACGCCAACAGCGTCCGACTGCTTGTGCGTTGTCTACATCACGCGAGATCTACCTGGCCATCGGTGGGATTTTGTTGAAGATTTCCCCGAGTTGGAATCGAAGCTGCAAGGCGCCTCACTCATCTCACAGCAAAGAGGCGCTGTTTCAGCGACACGAAAGTTGGATCGGGTCACGATCGGCTCAGTGGCTCTGATCGGGGACGCATCTGGTTCCGCAGATGCGATTACCGGTGAGGGCTTAGCAATGACATTTCGTCAGGCTTGTGCACTGGCCGAGGCGATCGAAAAGGGATCACTCGATTTTTATGATCGAGCACACGAAAAGATCAGCAGATTGCCTCATGCTATGGGCGCCCTCATGCTCACGATGGATCGTTGGCCGGCTCTTGAATTGCGAGGGATGCGGACGCTTGCTTCCAATCCGGTGCTTTTTAGAGAACTTCTTGCAATTCACGTAGGTGCAAAAAGTCTTCTGCACTTTGCACTTCGCAGAGGACCTCAACTTGGATGGAATTTGCTGCTAAACGCTTAAGGGAGATGGCGTGCTGAACTGCAGGGTCAACTACATAGAGAAAAAGCTCCTGGGGGCGTGTGTTTTATTCTGCATCTGCCTTTTGCCTCCTGTTGCAGCAAGAGCTCAGCAGGCACGCGAAGTGGATATAACGCTGGACCCGGCAAAGACACAGATTCGTTGGACACTCGGCGACGTTTTGCATACTGTTCATGGGACCTTCAAGCTGAAGAGCGGCTCTGTTCATCTTGACCTGCAAACAGGCGTTATGACCGGACTCTTAGTCGCCGACGCGACAAGTGGCGAAAGCGGGAACACCGCACGAGACCAGCAAATGCACCAAAGGATTCTTGAGAGTTCTCGGTATCAGACAATTACCTTTCGACCTGCACATCTAAAGGGAAGTTTCGATCCGACCAAAGATCAGCCCCTAACAGTCGACGGAGTTTTTAATCTGCATGGACAGGATCATCCTCTGCAATTGCCTGTGAACGTTCACCCACATTCCAACGAAATGTCCCTCGCAACCCATTTCGACGTGCCATACGTTCAATGGGGGCTGAAGGACCCAAGTACTTTCATATTGCGAGTCGACAAAGACGTATCGATTGATATCGAGGCGACGGGACAATCGAAGCAATAGAGTACGCTTCAGGCGCCTTCTAAGAGTGCATTTCTCGTTCTTACATAAAGGGAATGACGCTAGTTGTCACTTTGATGGAGCGTCAGGTTTTCGATCGTTGCTCGCAAACGATGCGACTTCCCAGATATGCTATGTCTCTTATAAACATAGTGTCCAATGAGCCATCCCGCCGCTCCGCCCACTAGCACATCCGTTGGAAAATGCTCCTGTCCCAGGACACGCATCAGGCTCACGCTAGTAGCTGTGGAGTAAATTCCCACCTGCACCCATTTCGATGGATATTCACCCGCGATGACTGCTGCAACCGACCACGCTAACACGCTGTGCGAGGACGGAAACGAGCCGTCCGCGCCCACGTGAGGAGCGAAAAAATCGCCTGCCGCGTTGTTGTAAAGAGGACGCTCGCGCCGCAGAATAATCTTCGTAATTTCCTCTACAACTACTCCGTCAGCGAGTGCCTCTCCGCTGAGAATGCCGGTCTCGCGTGCATGGCTATCATCTTTCATGTAGCCGAAGCCAAATAGCGCAACCGGCACAGCCATTTCGCTTCCGAGCAGATAGTTCGAAGCGTTCACGCAATCTTTGTTGAATGTTGGATCGCGCGATAGGTTGCGCATAGCATCGGTGTCCGTCGAGAGGGTAATGCCAGTTGCCGCTCCGAGCGGGAGCAGCCAGATCAGATCATGCGGCCGGACTCGTATCGGGCTCGTCCAGATCGGGATCTGATCCTTGAGGATGGCAATCGGTAGCTGCTTAACCGTAACTTCGTCTGGCGCTGAAGGAGCATCGGGCAACCCACCAGCATCTTCTGCCGTTCCCGAATCAACGAACTGGGAAGTCTGGAATGCGTAAATTGCTGGACACACCCACATCAAGCAGATGCACGAAGCAATGATGCTTCGGATAAGACTCCTTCGGGGCATCATATTCACTCGCTACCGACCTTCAGAAATGAATTTGGAGAAAATCAACCGCACATCACAAGCTCGCATGCTGTCCCGTCGCGTAGATGCTGCCAACTGTTGATGTAGCGACGAGCCTGAGATTTCCTATCGGTTCATATCAGCGCCCTTTCAATGGAATCTAGTGGGATTGCAACCCTGCAGGGCTCAGAAAGTGACGTGTGGGTGTCGTATTGATTTCGATGCGGGTATTCTTCATCAACACGACTTCCTGTCCACGTGCCAGCCAGCGGTTATAAAAGGAGAGTCCTGCTCCGTAGAATCCAATCGCTGCTGCTACGTTCGGTGAACTGGCTACAATTCCGATGATTCGGCCCACGGTCCCGAACCCATTCGATGCGACCGCGCCATTCGCTGCCTGACTTCCATCTTCATCAAAAGCACGACTGGCAAGCACGCTGAGCACGAGTGGCACGATCACTTTATTCTGCGGCTTTGGCTGCACTCCGCCCTCCGAGTCAAGTTGCAGTCCCGCTGATCCATTCGAGTCCACGCCCGCAAGGCTGCCTTCGACATGTTCGACAAAACCGTCCGGCAGCTTCAATTCGCGAAAATTAAACCGGAGCTTTCCCTTGCGTCCGAACGAACGCCCCGGCTTGGCCTGCGTGACAGTGCCTATGAGTACTGATCCCTGAGGCACAGTCAACGCATGATTGTTTTCAAAAACTGGCTCCGCCACCATTGCCTCGAACTTGTTCCCTGCCTTTTCATTGGCAGAGCTGATGGTCTGCTGCAAATAAGCCCGTATTCGCCAGTAAGTTTCCTGACTGGCCGTCGGCTCAGAGCTTCTCTTGACAACTCCACGAGATGAGTCCTCCGTTCTCGGCGGGGAGTTCTCCGAATCCCCGGAATCCGTCACGGTCAATGGACTGGACAGTTCAATCGTCCAGGCGGTCCCCTTGTCAATCCGTTCCGGGTGATAAGGCAGCTGCTTATAAAGGAACTGGACAAGGCGGTCACCCCTTCCAGGTGCAGTGACAAGTGATATTTCGTCCTTCATCTGCTGCTTGAGCGAGTCGACTTGTTGAGAGACAACTGAGCCGGGCGTCCGAGCGGCTGGAGTGGAAAGACGCAGGACTGGCGCTCCGTCAGTTGCGTTCCTACTCACAATGGGGAGAACTCTTCCATCGGGCATCGTCAAATTGTCGAACTGTACTACTGGAATATGAAAAGGTGTGAAATCTCCCCATAATCTCGAATGGATCCGATGTTGTTTGTCGGGATCGAGCCGCACTACATGACCCTGCAAGAGGCATCCAGCAGGAATCGCTACTTGGTTCCCCTCATAAACGGGATACAGGAGACGGCCCTCCAACGATTCCCCAACCTTCATAGGGACATGATCGAGCAGCTGAACCGGCATCGGAGTTGACGCGGGAATGATTAGTGTTCTGGCTTGGGAGTGGAGAATGCCCCCACACGGAAAGAAGGAGCTCGAGAGGAGCAGCAAACCAAGAGCACGAAAGGTGGATCTCATCCCTTCACCACAGCGCAGCGGAACCTCTGCGATTCTGGAGCGTTTGCATACAATACCGCCGTCGGCATAATCGCGGACTGGCCTGAATGTCTGACGTCCCCAGGGAGGACAGTTCGAACTTACATTGAATGACTATGCCGGCTAATCGTTCAGAGCACCGCCCCTCCCAGAATTTGGCATTGCGTTGCCATTGGCATGAACATAGATCGCCTGCGATGGCAGTTTCCGGCATTCTCCCTATTCGCGCTGGGAACAGTGGCCGGAATAGAAGACACTCCTAAGTCCTAAGCGCCTAAGAGTAAAAAGTCAAGGAACCTCTTAATCCTTTAAGAGATGATCCTAATGACGTTCAAGGTGCATCTCTGTAACGATTTCAAACCGCGAACACCTAGCCGTCGCTGTGAGAAATCACTCTGTCCTGATGCTATGGCTGGCCGTTCGCGCCATTGGGAACGTGCTTCGTGATTCCTTTCAGAACGAACTCTCGGATCAGATTCGTCGCAGCATCCGCGCCGACGTCCGCCAGTCCATTGAATACGACCAGGCGAGAATCCGCGATCGGAAGCGGGGACATAAAGGTTCGAAATCGCTGCTGCAGAGAAGTTGCCAAGCAGGCTTGAGTAGTTCGGCTCCCACCGCCCGTCATCACCTTTTGCGATCACGGTTGTGGAGATTGCGTAGAGAGCGCGCGACCGGAAGCTTCCTTTGCCTTTGTAGAAATAGCGAGGGTCTTGATGGAAGATCGATGGATAAACAGCTTTGCCTAGCAGGTCGCTGGAGACGTGAGTAGCTAGCGCCGCGCCATATCGCTTTCCATATCCCTCCCATCCACCGCCGTAGTCGGGAAAGACGTTATTGTATTGTTCAGCTCCGGCAATGGCTGCAACGGCTAAGAAGGAAACTGGATCGATGATGGACCGGAAGCTCAGATGAAACTTCTGTTTTGCTCCCATCGGTGGTGCATTCCAGTCAAAGGTGCTGTAGAAGTTTGGAATAACTCCAGCCACGCGCTGCTGGACAGCGATCTGCACCTGTTCCTCGGCACGTTTCTCCTTGTCTCCGCTCACGGTCACAGTCGTGATACTGCCGGCAACTGAAAGAGTTGTCGGTGGCAACATGCGAAACTCGCCTTCATGCAATGAAAGCTCAGTCGAGATAAAACGGTTCATTCCCGGCTGCGTCACGATGATCTTGTAAACGCCGGCCGGCAATCCCGTGAACACGAACTGCCCATTGCTGCCGGACTGCGCGGACCGCAATTCAGAACCTGATTGGCCAACAAGGCTTATAGTCGCACCTTGTACTACATCCCGATTTGTATCGAGCACCGTCCCTGAAAGGTTTGCGGTTGCGGACTGTGAGCCTTCTCCTCTGGATTGAGAGGCATCATTTCCAGTCTGGGGTTCATCGTTCTGCGCATAAGCCGCTGGATGCGCCAGATTGCAAAAGAGCAAAAAGATGAAACCAGCCAAAATAATCGCCTTCCGCACCAAGGCCAGATCGAATAGATCAACCAACCTCGTTCCCTCATCCAAACAATTGAGCCTTCACCTCGGATACGCGAGGCCATCCAAAGTATTGAGCCTCGATCTCTGAAATGCGAGGCAAGTGCGATCGTGAGTGACTGAGCCAGACCTTAACAAAATGTCATCCGACATTCACAAAACCATTCACTGCGTCAGTAAGACAATCCGGCGACGGATGCACTTCCAAGTCTTAATCGCTTAAGACTAAAAGTCAAGGTGCCTCTTAATGTATTAAGAGACAATTCTTGGAACTTTCAAGGTAGAGGCTTGCAGGGAAGTGGGTGATACTCCATGCACTGGTTCTTGGAGATTATGCACCTATCGAGGTTGTTTTAATTACCCACTTTCACTTAGCCATCTTCGTCACGTATCGTGATACCGATTTCGCATTTCCGCTACAATCCTGCGAGCGAGGAGAAAAGATGAAACTGCTGGCTTCATTGCTGGTCCTTGCGTTCCTGGCGGCGACTGTAAATCTTTCCGGAGCTTGGACTGGAGCATTTCGCGGAGGCGATTCTGATATTCCGCAGCTGTTCACTCTCAAACAGCAAGGAACAAAGGTAACCGGCACCGGCGGTCCGGATTCGACTGAGCAGTATCCGGTACTGAATGGATCCGTTACCGGTGATGTTGTGAAATTTGAGGTAGATAATGGCCAGAAAAAATTCCTTTATAGCCTAAAAGGCACAGACAAGAAGCTGCGGGGTAGCCTTACGATCAAGAGCGCAAATGATACCCGCACCACGACAGTGTGGCTCGAGCGCACCCACTAGTGTGTATCTATGCTGGTTGTGTCATGAAGGGGATCCCGATCCTCCTGCTTGCGACCTTTTCGACCCTTGTCCACTCGCAGTCGCTTCCGGCTGATGGAGTCACAGGCATCGTGCGGGCCTTCCGACGCCACCCGGTCGTCGCTATTGGTGAGATACATTCCATACAACAGGCGGGCGACTTCTACGATTCGCTGGTTCGCAATCAGGAATTTCAGCAAACAGTGAACGACATCGTCATTGAATTTGCTAGTAGGTGATCGCAACCCATTCTCGACCGATACATCAATGGAGAGAACATACCACCCGCCGAGCTGCGGCAGGTGTGGCAGACACAACGAAGGTCTTCGCCTTCGAGTCGCCAATCTATGCCCATTTCCTGGCGACTGTCCGTGAGGTCAACTCCCAACTGTCACCGGCGAAGCGGCTGCGCGTTCTGGCCGGCGATTCCTGGATTGACTGGTCAAGAGTGACGACTCATGAGCAGTGGAAATCGTACCAGCCTAATAATCGATCCTTCGCATACGTGATTGAGAAAGAGGTCCTGGACAAAGGACACCGAGCACTGGTCATCCTTGGCAGCGGCCACGTCATGAAGAATACCGATTCGCACCTCGAAGCCGATACGACCATGCTGGTCGAACGCGCTCGTCCCGGATCAATGTATGTCGTCATCATGTCGGTCAACGAGCCGCCCCAAACGCGCTTGCCTACTCCCCCTGTATTGCTGCCCTGGCCTCCAGTCCGTCTGTCCGACGGGCAGGAAATCATTGCAGGTGCGTACGCAGATGCGATCTTGTATCTGGGCCCTGCTCCCAAACCGGCCCCGCCGAACTGGGCGGAACTTCAAAATGAGCCGCAGTACTTGATGGAGTTGAATCGTCGAGCCCGTATTCAGTGGGGGTGCAACTTCATTCTGGAGCGGTTCGAGAAGGGCGAGTTCCCCTGCCCACCAAACTGAAACCGGTGCAATCCTCTACTCGTCAATAACGAAATAGTAATTTCCGAATCGGCGGTCATTCACAAACTACGGTTGCAGAACTACAAAACGATTGCGGGTTGGATCCGGCGCCGTACGGATTCGCGGCAAATCACGGTACAATCTGGACGAAACGCGAGTGAGATCAAGCGGTCCTATTCCTAACTGACGAAGTAAGCGATGTTTTTGTTGGAAGTATTCGAGGCGCAAAGCGTTCCGTCAGAATCGGGCCTCCGATAGCAGTCGTAAGCATGAGCACTAAAACTACATTCATCATTTTGCCGTCGAGCAGGCGCTGTCCCGCGAG
>Ga0206827_1215_pt1 | contig 9973 bp, 6 predicted proteins | sample Alteio_BWOrgCont_77_FD_152852 | JGI IMG/M metagenome (GOLD analysis project Ga0206827, IMG submission 152852) | Enriched cells from forest soil in Barre Woods Harvard Forest LTER site, Petersham, Massachusetts, United States -... | ecosystem: Environmental > Terrestrial > Soil > Temperate forest > O...
CTTTCGAATCAAATCCAGGCCCACACCTGGACAAGCCCTCTGAATTTCGGCGACGCGAAAGGGATCGTCGATGCGTTCGATGGCCGCGATGACGATTTCGGTCTTGGCGCCTTTCGGCTCGGCGGTGTTGCCGACTCGCTGCTCGAATTCATTGCAGGCTGTTTTCAAAACATACAGCAGATAGTTGATGTACGGCCAGGGATCGTGTTTGCCGTCATGCCAGCCTTTTGAACTTTGCTCCAGTGTTTCGTAATAGCGGTCCTTGTTTTGTTCGATGACGCGTTCGAGGCTGATATAGCGGCCGACTTCATAACCCAGATGATTCGCTTGCAGCAGAAACAACAAACGCGAGACGCGGCCATTGCCGTCGCGGAACGGATGGATGCAGAGGAAATCGAGATTCGAGGCAGCCATCAGCAGCACCGAATGGAAGTCGGCGTGCTTGATGCCCCTGTTCAATTTGGTGATAAATTCCTTCATGGCGGCGGGTGTCTTTGCGGGCGAGACGGGGCGAAAGCGGACGCGCTCGCCGCCGCCGGGATATTTTTCAATGATGTCGTTTTGCGTTTCTTTATATTGCCTGGCGTCGCCCGTTTCGTTTCGCGATAGGGCTTGCAGCCTTTTGACGGTCTCCTCTGAAAAGCTGATCGCTTTTGCTTTCTCGTGAATCCATTTCAGCGCGTTTCGATAGCCGCGCACTTCTTCTTCGTCGCGGTTGCGCAAATGTGATTTGCCGAAAACGATCGTTGCGACGCGCGATTGATCGACGGTTACGCCTTCGATGCGGTTGGATGAAACGGCGCTCTCGATCAGGGCGTGTTCGCGCAATGCCTTCAGTTTTTGCGGCGATTGTTTGGTGAAAAGTTCCTGCTTGCCGAGCGATACGCCCAGATCTGACAAATAGGAGGCCGTGATGTATGGAATTGACGGCGGCGCGGTCTCAAACATTCGAAGCGTCATCACGGCGTGCGCCCTCCAAAAAGACGCAGTTCTTCACGCATCAGAAACGGCTGCATCAGCGCGTTCACCAAGAAACAGAAATGGCTCATAATTTGAAGACCGTGGCGATGGAAAAGAAATGGAGTTGGGGGTAGTATAGTCGCAAACAAGGCGAAGACAAGGATCCCGCACCGAAGTGAAAACTGCTACGGTTTCTGCTACGGTCGTCTGGAAAAGTGTGCGTTTTTCTGAAAACGTTTGAAATCGCGGTTGGTGAATTTTGATAGGAGATGGAGACTTTTGGAGACATTGTCAAGAGAAAAATGATTACATTTTCGTAATTCCCAAGCCGAAGGTCGCGGGTTCGATGCCCGTCGCCCGCGTCTAATTCACCATTACAAAAGGCCGACACTTCTAACGCTGTTGGCACGCAAAACACCGATTCCTCCTGTGAGAACGCGGCTGTAAGCAATGCCGTTTCCGCTTCACTTCTAACAATACCGGAAAACAAGCCGGACGCTTCTGCCGGAAGTTTTGCGTCGCTATTGCTGCACCCCCGCAACCCGGACTTAGCGGCGCTTGCCGCGCTTTGGCCGAAAATGCCGGAACACATACGCGCGGCAATTATGGCGCTTGCCGGGACGGTCAAGCCGTGACGGGGCGGGAGGGCTAAATCGACCCGACTTACTCCGAAAACACAAAAATCGCAGAAGAATCGCACAGAATCCGCAGAAGTAAATCGGGCGCAAACTGCGCGTCCCCCGGCACTTCCTCACTGTGAACTAAATATTTTGGTCGAATGTTGGCCGTCGCTTCCTGAACATATTCACGCCGCGATCCTCGCGCTCGTGGGGACGATCAAGCCGTGATCGGTGGATGCGATCGTATCGCGTTCACCTGTGCGCCAACCGTTGTATTTCGCGTTGCCCGGTCCGCCCCGCGTGATCAACAGCAAACTGAGATGCCCGCCCTCGCTGCTGCCGGTGACGCCGGGCTGCATCGGGTCCACTCTGTACAGCGCTGCGTTCGCACGACTAAAGCGCACGGCACGATTCACGTCGGCGACGATCTCCTCGACCTGAAATCGCGGCTGCCGTCGTGCACGACGACGAATGTCGTGCAGCCCGGCTTCTGCGCAAGATTCGCGCCGGTTATTTGGGCCTTTCTTCGAGCAGTTCGGGGACGAGTTTTTCAAATACTTTGCGCCCGTCGACGGAGCGAAGGACGCCAGTGCGGTCAATGAGGAACATTTGCGGGATGCCGTTGAGTTTCCATTGCGCCGCCAGCGGGTGCATGCCGTCGACGACGCCGGTCTGCTTTTCCTTGTCCCAGAACTGAGGCCAAGGGAGATTTTTTTCCTGGATGAATTTTGTGAGCGCGAGGGCGTCGCCATCACATGCGACGCCGATGACTTCGAGCCCCTGGTCGTGGTATTTATCGTAGACGGCTTTGATGCGCGGAAGTTCGGCCACGCACGGGCCGCACCAGGTGGCCCAAAAATCGACCAAGATGACCTTGCCGGCCAGGTTCTTGGTGGAGAAATCTTTGCCGTCGAGGGTTTTGCCAGCGAGGGTGACCGGTTTTCCGAGGGCGTTTTTCTGAGTGGCGCCGGCATCGATGGAGGCTTGCATTCCTTCGGCAACGGGGCCCTGGAGGGTTTTTAAGTAGAGGTCATCGATGCGCCGCAGCAGATCATTGGGCAGATCGGGCACGCTGCGGATGGTGCGGAGGTTTATCCCCAACGCGTTGCTGGTGGGATTATCGCGGGCGAGGCTTTGGATAGCGTCGAGGATTCTGGTTTGCTTAGCGGCATCGCCGTCGGCGCCAATCCAAGCGGCGAGTTGGAGGCCCATATTGCCTTCGACGGCAAGTTCTTTGTCTTTGCTCGCTGCGAGAGTGGTAAGTTGGGATTTGGCGTCGTTGCTATCGAGGCTGGCAGCCATGGCGAGGAAGGTGATGCGCTGGGACTGCTGTTGCACCTTTGGGCCGCCGGGGGTTGTCATCATGGAGGGGCCGGTGTCCATGCGAGAGAGTTCGTCATTGAGGGCGGCGAGTTTGACGAGGTCTTCTCGTTGCTGGGGTGTGATCTTGGCGCGGATTTCGGGTTTTTGGAGGAAGTTGAATTTGGGCATGGGGCCGAATTTCTGAATATCGGCGAAAATGGCGCGGATTTCGAGGATGACGGTGCGTTCGGTGCGCTCGACGGCTTGCGCCGGGCCGGGTGATGGAGTGTCGGCGGCGATGATGGGATGGAACGCGAGGCAGGAGGCCGTCAGGAGGATGTTTGCGAGATGCGACATATTAATTCCTTCGTCATGGGAGATGTATTTAATGAATGGAACTCGTTCCCATCCTACGCCGCGGCATGGAAGTGCGCAACATTTACTGTCTGTGTTTTTAGCCCGTCATTTTGATTTGGTTCATACCGTCGTTACCGGCATTCTTAAAATGGATATTTACCGGAATACGGCTGCCCGATTTGCCGGTGTCGTATCGTTCGAAACGATCTCTGTGACGCGTTCCGGAGATCGTTTTGAAAAGATAAAGCCTCTGAAGCCAATGGAGTTCCACGTCATTTCAGTCGTCCCATTTCAATTCATTGTTTATTCTCATTCAGTCCCGTCGGCGGCAGCGGAAGGCAGCAGGTGGCGCTCTCGTTAGCCGCGGTCAAGTGGTGCCACGCTAATCCCTCTCGACATGCGCGACCGGCATAGCCGGTCCGCGCTCGTTTGCAGAATTCGGCGTCGCACGGGTGTGTCCATCACCATGCTACTATCGTTCAATCGCCTTGTGTTGACATGTGTCGCATGTTGCTTGTGCGCGCAAGCGAAGGCCGGGCCGATGCCTGGCCGACTCTGCATCGCGACAACCAGCGTTCTGGCTTCAGCAGCACAGTCCTGAAAGGCCCATTTGAACAGAAATGGTTTCGCGACTTTCACGATGAGATGATCGCCACGCGCTGCGAAGCTATTGTCGCTGAAGACAAAGTCTTTGTTGGAACGTTCGCCGGAAAATTGCACGCCTTGTCGGTGGCCAGTGGCGAAACCGCCTGGGACTTCCAGGCCGAGGGGCGCATCGGTCACTCGCCCTGTTATTGCAACGGCCAGATTCTGTTCGGCACCGATGCCGCGTTTAATTGCGGCTATGTCTATTCTCTCGCCGCGGCCGACGGCGCGTTACGCTGGAAGCCCACCGATCAGACATTCTTCGCATTCAAACTTGACGACGGCACGGAACCGTTTGTGCCTCCGGTGTTGTTTGTCGCGACCGGCCTGCACAACCCGCCCACACCGCCGACTTTCAACCCGCAGACTGGCGCACTTTACACCTGGTACGCGTCCAACTTGTCGAGCTACTCCGTCGGTGTGCCGGCGGCGGTTCAGCGCCTCGGTCAACTGGATGCCGCGACCGGGACCATCACCAGTATCGCTTATGCCGAGCGCGAGCAATTCGGCGCAGGCGAGTTCGCTCCGCCTTCCGACGAATCTCAAGCGCTGAGCCTGATGGGGAACGTGATCGTCAATACGCATCAGGGCGTTGTCATCGGCATGGACCTCGATTCAAAACAATGGACGCGCTTTTATGCGGCGCGCGACAGCTACGGCGGCATTTTCGGTCCCTTGCGCGTGGGCGGCTGGACGCCGCCAAGAAGCAACCCCTCGTCGAGCTTGGTCAAATGCGCCCAATTCTCATCGCTGCCCATTATCTATCCACCATTCTTTTTGCCCAGTCCGTTCGCGTGCAAGACATCGATTCAATCTCAACGGCAACAAACGTTCCCGCCGACAACATGGCCCCAAAATATCCATTATTCTTTCCGGCGACGGCTACCGAATGAACGCCCACGCCCAATTCGATGTTTCGCAACTACGCTGCGCCGCAGGTGCCGAGTGTCGCGCACGCTCCCGAGAATGTGTTGAATCCGTTCAATCCTGAGTTTCTCATAAAATATTGGGGCGATCTGTGGCGAGGTTAGTCTTTACAAAGCCGTTACACATAAACTCGTTTTCCCCGTGTACACTTCAGCCGAAGGATTCCAATTCAAAGTTGTGTTCAATCATCGGAGAGACACCATGAGATACATACTGCTGACGCTTTCAAGTCTGTGTTTGACCGCATTCGCGATGGCATCGGATCAGGTGATGGTCGTTCACGAATGGGGCACCTTCACGTCGCTCCAGAATGAGGCAGGTGCTACGCTTGGCGGAATCAATGCCGACGATGAAGCACTTCCGGCTTTTGTCAAAACGCTCAGGCGCGACTTGATCGCCAATCCCGCCAACAAGGGCTTTGCGTATGCGCATCCCGACATCACGATGCGCCTCGAAACTCCCGTCGTCTATTTCCATCCGCCCAAGAACCAGGTTGCCCCGATGACGCTGGATTTCGAAGTGCAGTTCAGAGGCGGCTGGCTGACACAATTCTATCCGGACGCGGATGCGCGCGCCGCGGGGATGATGGACGGAAGCAAGATTGGACGTCTGAAATCCAATACGCTTGGCTCGCTGAACTGGCGAGCGCTGCGAGTCGGAGTGGAAGCACCGCTAACAGAAACCGAGCTCACCGTTTGGAAGGCGCCGCGCGCTGTCGAAGCAGCGACGGTGGCCAACCCGCATGGCCAGGCGGAAAAATTCTTGTTCTACCGCGGCGTCGGCAATCTTAACGCGCCTTTGAAAGTTGTGCGCACCAGCCGCGGCAGCGATGAACTGGTCATTCAACCGCAACTGGATCCGGCGTTGCAGTCGAGCCAGGGTTTGGCCGTTCGCACGCTCTGGCTGGCGCACTTCAAAGCCGACGGCACATGCGCCTTTACCGAACTGCGCCCCGACAACTTCGTGCTTAATGCGCCGGACGCCAGGCTGACCATAAAGACAGACTTTTCACCCGGAGCATACTCCGTCGAAAACCTCCGCGCGCTGCGCGTTGCCATGCACAAGGAACTGGTCGCCGATGGATTGTTTGCAGACGAGGCCGAAGCGTTGTTGAAGACGTGGGAATCGTCCTATTTCAAGAGCGCCGGTTTGAGACTATTTTTCCTCGTCCCAAAACCGTGGACAAACTACTACCTGCCGCTCAAGCTATCGGTTCCGTCGGAGATCGTTCGAACCATGGTGGGCCGCTTGGAATTGATTTCGCCGGAGCAAAACGCGGCTCTGGACCATCTGGCCGCCGCAACCGATTTCTCCGACACGGGACTCGACGCACTCCAGCCGGACATCAATGTTCTTGGACGCTTTAAGACGCCGCTGTTGGCGGATCGAATGAAGACCCAACCCACGCCAGGCATCAAACAAGCGATGAACCGCTTCGCCATGCCTTTATACCTATTTCCTCTCAATCAATGAACACGACAGCCGGCAGTCCCCGCTCTAACAGCCCGTTGAAAAAGGAGCGCGTGGAAAAAGCCGAGCGATTTTTGTTCGGATCGAGGCGTCGAGCTTCACGCGCTATCAGAAGAGATAACGCTTGAAGCTCGCAACGAAGAGCCGGACAAAAAGCGCCGGATTTTTCCATGCGAGCCTTTTTCAACGGGCTGCTAACGCATCGCCCGTCGCCCATCGACAGATTGAAACTTGAATTTGTGTCCAGTGATTGCAATCTCACGGGGATTAGAACTGTCCCGGAGCAACGGCTTGCGTTTTTGACAGCGCGCTGCCCGTTCCCGAAGGTGTCGAACCGGAATTCATTGTGCCGGCGGGGGCAGACTTTTGGAGCACCGGCATTGCCGGATCACCGAAGATCTGTTCGGTCTTGCTCAAATCCTGATAGTAGTTTGAAAGCGATGATTGTGCATGGGCCCATTGCTGTGTTTTCATCAATGCGCTGCCCCACCGCGCCCCGCTGGAGTTTGCATTTTTCATCAACTGGTTCATGAAGGCCACAGCGTAGTCCGAAACCATGTACGTCGACGTGCCTATGCTTGCACTGATGCCGCCTTGCGGCTGAGTCAGCGCTTGAATCGCGACGCTTTTGTAGTCTGGTTCGTCCTTTGCCATCCAGTTTCCCGTGCACGTGGATTGCAGAAACACGACGTTGCCCGTCCATGCTTGCACAGAATCAGTATCGAGAATCGTTTCGTTAGCTTGGCCGAGATGCGCGGCGTTACCGTGGCCAATGTATAAAATCCAATCTGCTCCGCCGTTCGCGGCAACTGTCATTGCCGCGCTTACTTCCGGCAGGGTTTGATACGTCACGCCATAGTAGTTCGGCTGCCAGGTCATATCTGGAAACGACTGCGCCAATGCCGCCGCTTGAGCAGGAAAATCCGCGGCGGCGGGATCGGCTTGGTCGGCCACTGCGTGAACGCGCACGCCGGAGTTCGGTGCGCCGCTGTAGCTCATGATGTGTTCGATCGCCACGCTCAGTTCGCTTGTATTGTTCACAGGCAACCTGCCAATCGCGACTTCCGAATAACCGCGCCCCAAATCGCCAAACGTCGAATCCGATGTCGCCTGCGCCCAAAACGTCGTTGGCACCAGAAATGTCGGGCAGAGGGGATCGACGTTCGCGCCGGAATAATTGTGGTAATCGCAGGTCGTTCGTCCCAGCAATAATAGATACTGAGGCAGAGTCGATTGCACGGCATTCTGAATCGCCGTCGGTCCATAGCGTCCATAATTATAGTAATCGAAAACTTGCTCTTGATCGACAAACGATGCCCGCAAACCCTCCTTCGATCGCATTAGAAGTAAAGGCTGAACGCCCGGACCGAATTGGCTGGGTCCTACTGCCATGTAAGGTGTGCTTATGACCGGCTTGACGATAGCCTTCGTCACCGCGATGGGCAGACTCTCTTGTCCAGCGGGAACAACAAGAAATTGTCCTGTTCCGCCGCCTGTGCCGATAAATCGAATCTTGTATGTGCCATCAGTTTGAAGCTGCGATTCGTATGGCACCAGGGCCGCGCGATCGGGGAAGCGCGCATCGACGACCCATACGTTGGCGCTTGTGACATGATTCAGTTCATAAACAGAGGGCGTCGTGACCGTGCTCGCAATCGTCACCGGGTGCGATCCATCCAGTGTGCGCGTGTAACTAAAAGCCATTGAATACAGGAATGAAATCAGATTTTCGTCCCCATTCGCTGTCGGCGTGATGAGATCGACCTGGTTCGCGCCGGCGTTCAATACGCCCGATGGAACTTGGAACGTCAACTGCATCATGACGCCGCTGCTGTTCCACTGCGCCTGGCCGATGGGCTGACTGTTTACCAACACTTGAAGCGCATGGTTTGTCACGGTGTCATCGCTCGATGGCAAACTGTATAAATTGACGGTCAACGTCGCGCCGTCACCGCTGGCGTTCGGCGTGGCAACGGTAAAAGTCTGATCCGATCCGCCTGTCAGATACTGCGACGAAAACCACGGCGCGAAGTTGTAGGGCCGATAGTTGTAATCAAAATATACATCGTGATATGTGACCGTTACATTGGCCTGTGATGTTGAACATACAGGCTGCGTGCCTGCAAACAAGTCATGTGCTTGCGTGACCACGCCCGATGCTGTCGCCCCGGTTATGCTGCGCAAGAAAAGAGCGTCTTTGTCCGTATAATCGTCAGAGTAGCCCGCACCGTATACTATCAAGCCTACCGGCGTCTGAGCCAAAGCAGTGAGGCTGACTCCTTCTCGCTGAATCGCCACGTGTTTAGCATCGAATCCAGGCGGCAACATGGATTGTGGAATCATCAACACGCCCGGCGTGCTATAGCTCACTTTGGCTGCGGTGAAACTCGAAGCCGCGCCAATCGGGCTGGCTGAGAACCAGCGCACGCCTGCTGTCGGAGACATCGCAGGCGGAGTGTTTGAATTTGCTGTCTCGCGTGCCCTTGCCGGCTGAATACCACTAACATGACCGGGGTCGTTCGTTCCTGCCGCGAGGGCGGCATGGCGCGTTACTGCGCTCGACATCGTCGCAAACTTGGCGCTCAGGTCTTGGCTGCGCTCGATCACAGCTAAGTTAGCTGTGCTTGAAATTGCGGCACTCAATCCGCCATCCGTTATAGAGGGAACATTAGCGGCATCGACCGCAGCAGGCCCCGCGATGTCGCGATAGCTTTCGCACTTACCATCGATGCTGACGGTCTCAAGACGGTAATCGTAGACACCTGGGTCCGGCCAATCATAGACTTGATACGTTTTACGATCCGCATTAGTAATGCGTCCGGCGATCAGCGATGAATCGACGTGTGTCCATTTTTGTCCATCCGTCGAGCGGCGATAAACATGGAATCCAGCGTTCTGGAATTCGGAAACGGCGTTCCATTCCAAAACGACGCCGGCTCCTTCCGCTCGCGCGGAGAAACTTGTGATCGTGGCCGGGGTGACACCTGCTGGATTATTGATTTGAATAATGGACGAGGGGCTTGGAATACCGTTGACGATGACAGTCAGCAGCGCATAGCCAGGATTAAGCGGCGCGACAGGCAGAGACGTGTAGCTGGAAGCGGTCCACGGATTCGCAGGATCGGGCCTGAGATAACGCACTTGCTCATTAGCCAAGCTTTGGAGCACGATGAAGGGATTGTTGCTCGCCGAGTTATTGGTGGCGCCGCCGGACGCTTCGGATATTCCCGTGAAAAGCGTACCTGTCAGCGACATCGGCGTTTGGACTTGCAAGGGCGACGTGGCAGACACGATCGCGGGGCGCGAAGCGGCTTGGTATTGCAAGCCGTCATCGCCCAATTCAGCGCTGGCCGTATAGCCTATTGCCCCGTATCCGCCTGAGGCGAGCACTTTGCCGCTGGGCAACAACGTCGCCGTATGTCGATAGCGCGCGTTGGTGAGGCTTCCCGCCGCTGTCCAAGTGTTGGTCGCTGGATCGAATATTTCTGCACTGCTCAAAGGGCTGACGGTGTTTGTCCCTCCCGTGACAAGCACTTTGCCACTAGGTAGGAGCGTTGCAATGTGATTCTCCGTGATGACTGGCAAGCTTCCCACTAAATTCCAGGCGTTGAGCGTCGGATCAAACAATTCCGCGTTGTTCTGGACGCCGGAAGTCCCTCCACCAGCGACGAGCACTTTACCGCTGGGTAGCA
>Ga0206827_1216_pt1 | contig 9969 bp, 6 predicted proteins | sample Alteio_BWOrgCont_77_FD_152852 | JGI IMG/M metagenome (GOLD analysis project Ga0206827, IMG submission 152852) | Enriched cells from forest soil in Barre Woods Harvard Forest LTER site, Petersham, Massachusetts, United States -... | ecosystem: Environmental > Terrestrial > Soil > Temperate forest > O...
TGTAAAATGCCCCGTGTCCAAATCTGCGGGGGAAAGGTCTGAGTTTACTTTGTATAAATGGATACTTGAATTGTAATAATTGCCTGCAATGAGAAATTTATGGTCATAAGTAGGTATCATTTGAAAATCCAAATCATTCGCGCCATTATCGTAATCCCTCGTTTTCAAAACATGGCCAACGCTGTCAAATTTTACCAAACTTGTCCATGTACGGAATGTATTGGTATCAGTTTGGGAAACCAGAGCTATATAATTACCGTCCGATGAATCAAATACCATGCAATACGCCCCACCTCCATTGAGATTTGAATCCAGCGGTTTAACCCAAAGTACATTTCCATTGCTATCCTGCTTCATAAGCAGGTTAGTTATTGGAGGGCTTGACTGGCTTACTATACTTAAATACCCGTTGTCCCTTGTTTTTACAATTGAGTATAAATTTGCTTGTGTATGTTCTTTTAACCCGTAATTATTTTCCCAGATAATTTTTCCATCAGCGCTTATTTTTGCCGTAAAAGCCTCGAAGTAATTTGAGCCTGCAATTAAAACACAACCATTCTTTTCTGCCATAATTACACTTGGAGTTGTAGCGGGACAAGTATATGCCCACAGGAATTTTCCGGCGGAATCTAACCTGCACAAAGCAAATGTAGTTCCGAAATTTTCTAATTCAATAATATATCCATCATCAGAAGTTTGCAGTACTTCCATAACACCAGCGCCAATATAATAATGCGGCAGAAATGCACACCATTGTTTCTGCCCGCAAGCGTCCAATTTTAATAATAAGGGTTGGGTATCATTGGTATCAAGTAAATCTGTTGCACCTCCTACTATCAATCCATCATCTTTTGTTGAACTGATTGTCACATATTCGGCGGCACCTTTAATTAAGTAAGACGAATCAATGATATTTCCATTAACATCCATTTTAAATAATATGCCATAAAGAAAATTTGGTTTAAGATAATTGTCCCCTCCAGTACAAACCGTTATTCCTTTGTCATAACATTGAACTTCAAGGTTAGGAACAGTGTTAAAAACATAGCCAGGATATAACCTATTCCATATCTGCCCCGAAACTTTGATTGTAAGGCAAGATAAAAGAAGGAGGGCTATAAAAGCCCTCCTTAGACTTATTTTAGTTTTTAATGAACCCATTATTGTATAACAAATTTTCTGCGTCCTGAATTTCAATATGATAATAACCACTGCTTAACCCGCTAAGGTTAAGAAAGAAATCCATTGTAGATTGCGCTTCAATATTTATTACCTGGCTTTGCACGGTTACCCCAAGCGAGTTTACTACCCGCAATATACTGTTATGTTTGCAGTTTTCTATATTATTGATAATTACATGAAGATTATCAGTGAATGGGTTGGGCGAAATGGTTATTTTTAAGTTAGAATCAACCGGTGTATTATGGATTGACAAAGCTGTTCCTGGGGGAGGGATGCCATCGCCACCGCCTTCACCAGGCTCACTTGCCATTTGATAAGGGAATAACTGCACCCACTGTACCGGAGTGGCAGGGCTAAAAGCATAAGAAAATGAATCGAAAGAATAAGCAGTAGTAAAATTATCAGTAAAATATAGGGTAGTATCAGCTACACTATCAATAGTATAATAAACTGTTTTATGGGTTATAAATTCCGGCATACCACCGTAAATGGTTATGGTATGGGTATATACCGTTGAATCGTAAACGGAATCTCTTATATAATGCAGGTTGTAATAAAGATCGCTGTCGTACAAACTGCTCTGTGAAAAATTGGAATTAAAATTGGTTGAATACAGGATAGAGTCGCTGAATGAACCGGCGGTATAATGAATACTATGCTTAATTGTTGAATCATTAAGAAAATAGCGGGCAGTAGTATTGGTAATATGGATGGCGGAATCGGGATTTACGAAAAACTGTACTGAATCTGTATTCCCTCCTGTAATGGAGTCATTTATAGAATACATTGAGCAGGGGGAAAGTGCGGATGAAACAGGATGCAAAACGGAATCGGCTACGGAATGTGAAATATATAATACAAGGGGAGGGAATATATTAAATTCGTTAGGGTTAAGAATGAGTGAATCTTTTGCAACCCGTAAAGGCGGATGCTGTACTATAAATGCAGTGGAATCTTTATTGATGTGGATAATAGTTGCAGACACAACCGAATCGCCCATGCCTACTATATACGCAGCAGAATCGGTTTTCGTGTATAGTTTATGGTAAGCCGTGGTAAATACCAATGAATCGGGGATAGAATCTATAATAGAATGTGAAGCAATTGTTTTTATGGTATCAATAGTTACAACGGGTTGCTGTGCAAAAGGCAGGTCAACAAAATAATGCTGGAGCCAACTCATGGCGGAAACTGCCACTGAACCGGAGCTATGGGCTATTGCCTGCATGGCGGAAGAATCTGAATGAATAGTAGAAGCGGGCCAGCCTGCCTCGGCTCCCGTTTTGATATAACCGTAATAATTTACAAAAGTAATGAGTTCCGAATCGGAAGGCGTATAAGTAGATATGCTGTCGCTAAGTGCATTAAGTATATACTGGGCGCTGTCGTATTTTCCTTGTCCCATGTAGATATTTTCCAATATCGTGCTGCTTCGGTAGCATGGGTTATTATGAAGAAATATGATCGCGCGCACCAGGCCGAGGCTGTCATAAGCGCCTGTAGAATCAGGCGCTGTCATGGCTCCCACTATTGCCGGTATCAGCGCAGTATTTTGCCCGTAATAATATTCTGCATCTTCTTCCTGCTCCACACTGCGGGAACCAGGTGCTGGCAACGCCGCGAAAGTGGCGTTATTATTATTGATCGCAGTCTGGAGATTAATTACGGAATGATAGCCAAGTCCGATTGTATCAGGAAGTGAATTTTTCGGGCCGCAACTATCATTGGTGGTATGACTTAAAATATAATTCCGAGTACCACTACCATAATAGCCGCTGGTAAGATGAGTGAATGAATCAATTGGGTTAGGGTATTCTGTTGCATCAGATGGGTATGGACGAGATGCTGAAGATGGACTGGAATTAAACCAGTATTGGTGAATATTATTAGTCCACAGAAGAGTGGTGGCAGCATTATAGCCCCATACATCAAGGTCAGAATAGATGGAATCTGCATTATGGCTAAACAGGTTTCCGGCGGGAAGTTTTAAACTGCCTGCTACCCCCTGCACCCTGTTAATGCCGTTGGGGCTGGCGCCGCTGTACAGGAAGTTAGTAGCCATTACTTCTATATCCTTTGGCCCATAAATTTGTCCCCGCCCCGTAGCGCCGTTCATGAAATTGTTACTGAAATTATTGCAGGATATAAATAGCTGTGAGTCGTTATTCTGGCAATTAATGCTTTTTGGCACTGCGCCAATAGAATACCCCAATAATGTAGAACCGCTGCCGTAAGTATGAAGAAAATAATTGTTTTGAATAAAATTTCTATATGCGCCTTTATCGTTATTATCCACAATGCCGGCATTGGTTTTGTCAGGAGTTATTCCGGAATCCAAATTTTGATAAAAATAATTGTTGCTGATTAAAAAATTGGGATCGCCATTCATAAAGACACCTATATTGTAGATATTCGACCATCCCCAATGAGGATGTATCCCAGGTATATTTCCCGTACAACTATCATTCGCCACTAAAAAAGTATTAGCGCCGATATATGTATAGTACGATGATTCGGAACAAACCCCGAGCAGGGTGTTTATAAAATTATTATTTATAACGTCCTGGGTAGTAACCAGGTTGTCACCTTTTCCCTGGAAATATACGGCAAGATATAAATTCAGAAAATTATTTTTTCTTATAAATTCATTCGAGCTATAGATGTCTATACCCCTTCCCCAGCTTATCCCATGATGATAGTTAAGGTTCCAATGAGTATTATTGCCAAAAAAAGAATCATTTGTAATCAGCGGGTCATTCACGCTATCCATATAAATACCTGTTCCAATCAAACCGGAGATAGTATCGGTACTTGCTACCATAGCTATTTTACAATTCTGAATTTTGCTTGTGCTTACCTGAGACGAAACCCAATAGGGTGCGAAATATACTCCGTATTTATAAATATTCTTAATGGTAGAATTCTGGGCTATCAAGCACCCGCCGCCGCCTGTATTGGTAACATTTCCGCCAGGACCAATGTATCCTAATACAATGCCGTCATACGCATCCTGCACTGTTGAATGATTTACAAGGTAAACCAAACCAAGACAACCTGAACTCCCGCACCCTGAATCAGGAAGGTGAAAAAAGATTTCATTGGAGGACGAACCCGTGCCTGGGCCTGTTCCTGTAATACCGGAAGGCACAGGGTTGCAATTATCCACCTGTATGCCATACCAAATATTTGCAACATTATAGGTAGGATTGGCAAATGGCATTTTCAGGGTAGCTCCGCTATCTATTCTTAATGTCGCGCCGGATCGTACTTCAGTTTTAACAAGTGGCGACATATAGAAATATCCATTTTTCATAATACAGGTAACATCTGGACCGATAAAAATATTTCCCAATCCTTTGCTCCCGCTGCCTTTCCCAAATTTGAAGTAGCCATTTTTTGCATTCAGTACGGTTGAACCGTAACAATTGCCTGTAATACTGCTATTACTTGCAACCAAAAAACTATCTGTAGAATTAACTGTAACAACGCTTCCCACAGAAGAAATAGTCATTGTACCTCCTATGGCGCTTTTGCCCGTAAGCCTGCAAAGGGTAGTACCGGTATTGGTTGTAATATTAAGGTTCCCGCTGATACTTAACGATGAAACATTGGCAGAAAAGCTACTCGGATCACTAATAGTAAAATTATCAACTGTATATGACCCAGTCATGGTCACGGTAGTACCCGAACCAATTGTCAGGTTACCAGGGATACTCCAGGTTCCGGATAATTGAACGGTTCCATAAATGACATCAACATTGGTGTAAAAAGTTACTAATTTATATGTTGCGCGCCCAAATAATTTAGCAGGTACATAAACCAACCGGCGCATTGGTGGGAAACAAGATTGAGTATAAGACCCCGAACAGCTAATATATAAAGTTGAGCCTGAAATATAATAGGAAGAAGAACTTCCACATAAACAAGTTGCAGAAGAGCTATCTTGAAAGCCGCAAATAATGAGCAAAACAAAAAAGCAATTTCTAATTATAGCGAAAATGGGAAGAAGACGTTTTTTGAAATTTAAAAGCTTCATTGTTTTTTGGTTTAAAAGTTCAAAGTCAAACAGCTTAAATAAATAAAACAGTACAATAGTAATGAAAGAAAATGGGAAACGGCGGAAAAGCAAATTAAGTTTTGGTTATGTGGGATTTTTTTTGTAAGTTAGCTTATGCGAAAGATAGATTTCGTGTCGACAGTTTTCTGCGCTTCTTTTATTTATTGAAAAACTTACTTACGCGCGTAAGAAAAAAGGAAGGGGCTATGCTATTTCCATTCTGTTTTAGCATAGTTAGAATCCCATTTGCTCTAAAGAGGGTTTTTGCCGGAAAAATAGCATGCAAACGGGTAAAAAATGGTGTAAAAAGCAAAAGTTAGAATGAAAAGCTATGCTATTTTTTGAAAAATGGGAATGGGTTAGTGATTAAGCGCGTAAGATTTTTGGGCATAAAAAAGGCGGGAATTACTCCGCCTTTAGAAATCCGGGTGAAAGATGGGGCTTGAACCCACGACCCCTAGAACCACAATCTAGTGCTCTAACCAACTGAGCTACATTCACCGTATAAATGGAGGGCGAAATTACAAAAATTTCTTAATCAAAAAACGACAATAGCTGAAAAATGATTCTTCCTGCACTATTACAAATCCTTAAAGTATTGACCCAGCTTATCTATCATGTAGTCGAAATGCTCCTCTTCCAGCCCTGGCCATATACCCAACCAGAAAGATTGGTTCATTACCTTGTCTGTATTTTCGAGGTTGCCTATGGTGCGGTAGTTGGTATTCTGGTATGCAGGCTGGCGGGTAAGGTTACCGGCAAACAAAAGGCGGGTACCTACTTTTTCAGCTTCCAGGTAGCGGGTAAGTTCGGCCCTGTCTATCTTCTCATTTCTAAGGGTAAGCAAAAAGCCAAACCACGAAGGCTCGGAATTTGGGGTAGGCTCGGGAAGTATAAAATGCTCTTCGAGGGCTTTCATTTTCTGGTAAAGCATTGCATGGTTTTTCCTCCGTTTTGCCACAAAGGCATCGGCTTTATTTAGTTGGCTCAGGCCAATAGCCGCCTGTGTATCTGTTACTTTCAGGTTAAAGCCGATCTGGGAATAGGTATATTTATGGTCGTAGCCATGCGGCAGTGTTCCAAGGTCCCAGTCAAAGCGTTTGTTGCAGGTGTTTTCAGCGCCGGGCGCACAGTAGCAATCGCGTCCCCAGTCGCGGAAACTTTCAGCAATTACTTTGAACCTTAAGTCGTTGATAAGCACCGCCCCCCCTTCTCCCATCGTAATATGGTGAGCCGGGTAAAACGATACGGTGGCCATGCTCCCGAATGTGCCTGTTTTTTGCCCGTTGTAGGTAGCGCCAAGTGCATCGCAGTTATCTTCTATCACCCAGAGATTATGGCGCTTAGCTACTTCCATGACGGCATTCAGGTTAAACGGGTTGCCTAAGGTGTGCGCCATCATGATGGCTTTGGTTTTCGGGGTAATGGCGTCTTCAAGCTGCTCTACCCTAAAATCATACGTAGGGATGTCAATATCAAGGAAAACCGGTACGCAGCCGTACATGATAATCGGGTTGATGGTGGTAGGAAACCCAGCCGCAACGGTAATAATCTCATCGCCTGCTTTTAAAGCCCTGTCACCTAATTTTGAGGAGGTTAAAGAAGAAAATGCTACCAAATTCGCCGAGGAACCGGAGTTTACCAGAACCGAAATTTTTGAGCCAAAGTATTTGGCAAATTTCCGCTCAAATTGCAATGAGAACCTGCCTGCGGTAAGCCATCCGTCAAGTACGGCATCTACGCCCCAAAGCAGATCTTCTGCATCCACCACTTTTCCGGTAGATGGGATATAGTTTTCGCCGGGTATTATTTTTTTGAATGATGCCTGTGAAGCTTTTTCAGTAAGCTTATCAAGCAGCTCACCCTCAATATTCTTGTACATTCGTAATTGTCAATTTACGGCAAAGATAATGGATTTCAGATTGCCGAAGCCAAAACAAAAGGTTAAAGCACCAGATTAGGTTTTTCCTTCCTATTCTTTCATCAGATTGTCTAACTGATTTCCAACGCCTTTGGGCATGGTATCATGATCGAGGTCTGTATCGGTATTGGTGCGCCTGTAGATGAACTCTTTCCATTTTGGGTTTTTAGATTCGCCAATGGCATCTGAATTTAAAAGGACGTAATCATAGGGTACCTGGCTTGGGTTGTAAAACACGAAATGTATATTGGTTTGTCTGCGGGCAAAATCGTATCTCCATATTTGGTATTCATAAGCAACGGGTTCTTGCTCTGAGTTTACAACATGGTCAGGGATGCCATACCTGAGGCATATCCTCCCCATATCGCTTTTATAACCAGGGCTTATGGGTGATTTGCAGTTTTCCTGGCAATAGGCCACCAATTTGTTATAGTCTTTATATGCCTGGTAAGGGTTTTGAGGATTCCGCACATTCCAGTATTGATAGAACCAGGCTTTTACGCCACTTGTATCCTTTTTTGACTGTAGGCGATAATAATCGTCATTTTCATCAGTAGTTTCATCAGCGTAGAGGTATTTGTAATAATCGGTAATATATTTATAGCCAAGCGAATCTACAAATGAATGAGACAGATTACTAACACATAAAGCACCATTTTTCCTTCTCACAAAAGGCATTATTTGGTATGCTATAACCTTTTGGCTGTCATTTAATACCTGTAGCTGAAGAAAATATTCGCCTGATGGAAGATTTTTTACGTCTATGCCATCAAACAGGTAAACCACATTTCCAGCAGATTTGGTTTTTACATGACTATATGTATGAATAAAGCTATCTGCAGCTTCGCTTAAACCCGGTTTGTTATTTGCCAGAATTGAATAATGTACCTGCACCATGTCATTTTTGGCATACAATTGGGAATTATAGATTTCGGTATAAAAAAACAGGTTATTGCTTTGGGGCGGAATAAAATCCAAAACCGCCGGGAGCATATCATAATTTAACCGCGTAAAAACTCCACTTTCCTTAGCAGGATACACCGAATCAAGCATGATGATATCTGAAAAATGAATGTCGTTATTTGGGGAAGGCATTGTAATATTTTTGCGCATAAATGCATGCTGTGAAGTATCATTGGCATCCTGCAGGAAAAGCTCAAGAGAATAATCGCCCGGTGAAAGCTTTACACGCCTTGCATCCAATATATTAAAGTTATTGTTCAGCTTGTTTTCAATGATTGGGCTGTTTAATATATATTTATCGGCATATACCACTTTATCATTTTGATAGATGCCAATATATATTTTGATTTTCGCGCTATAACCTTTCATATTTGCTAGTGAAAACTTCAAAGAGTTAGCAGGCACTTTAATGTCTACTTCGAGATAGGAAGTGTCTCCATGGATATCAAATATTTTAGCCGTGCTATATGCTACAAAACCTCCTGCCTGCATTGATCCATATATGGCAAGAAATGCAAAGAACGAAACTATAACCTTTAAGCGAAGCATATTATTATTTTATTAATTTTCAAATTCCTCTATCAAATTTACCACTTTTCTGAACAATCCCCAAAGACAAATTTTGGCATTTATCGGTTTTGATTCTTAATTTTTCTAACATTTGCACTTAATGAATATATTGCTCGAAACCCAGTTTTTACCACCCATTCCCTATTGGAAACATTTCTTTGCTGCTGAAACAGTTATAATTGATGATAAAGAACGATATATTAAACGTTCTTACCGGAACCGATGTACCATAGCTACTGCAAACGGGCCGCTTAATTTATCCATTCCTCTAAAACAAGGAAAAACCCTGCTCACCATCACTGAAGTCCAAATAGACTATAGCCGCCCCTGGCAAAAAGAGCATTGGCATAGTATCTTATCTGCATACGGGCGTTCTGCCTTTTTTGAATATTATAAAGATGAATTTAAAGTTGTTTTTTTGCAGGAAATACCACTGCTGTTTGATTACAATTTGCAGCTATTAAAACTCATTTGCCGCTTTCTGTCCCTCCCAAACAACAAAATAAAACTCCTTTCAGAATGCGAAGGAATGGTTTTTACCGATTACAGAAATACGGTTTCTCATCAACTACCCGCTAACCACTATCCACTAACCACTCCTTACTCCCAGCCTTTCGCTGACCGCTTCGGCTTTCTTCCTAACCTTAGCATAATAGATTTGGTTTTTAATGAAGGAAAAGGGACACTGGATATGTTGAAAAGAGATTAAGAAATCCTTAATTATTTGGATTTCATCGTTTCCACCGTTTCCCCGCAATTCAGCATATCATTTCCAAAATAAGGATTATTGATGTCTTCCTGTTTGCTAAGCCAATAGGAACCGCCATGGTCCTGGTTGAACATAGGGCAGTGCTGGTAATAAATAGTTTGTCCGGGAATTTCTATGGTTTTCACGGCATCGAACATAACTTTTGAAAGAATGGCAAAGTGCATCCGTTGTTGTTTTATGTCCTTAGCTTGAATAATACTATCCAACTCCGGCATCATCCGATAAGAATAGTCGCTCCAAAGTTTCATATCATCAGGAGTAACGGTTTTACTATTATAAATATCATTCAATGCTTTATTCATATCCATTGCGCCGGCTGCGGCTTTCACCGGGTCACTGATAATGAGGTCGCTGGTAAGTTTATCATATTTCTCATAAACGCTTGCCATCGCTTCGCTGATCGCCTTTTCTGAAGGTGTTTGCTTGCTCCCACTGCTGCATGAGGCCAATACACCTGAAAGCATTATTGCAAATACAATTATCTTAATATATCTCATTGTTTTCTTT
>Ga0206827_1217_pt1 | contig 9930 bp, 5 predicted proteins | sample Alteio_BWOrgCont_77_FD_152852 | JGI IMG/M metagenome (GOLD analysis project Ga0206827, IMG submission 152852) | Enriched cells from forest soil in Barre Woods Harvard Forest LTER site, Petersham, Massachusetts, United States -... | ecosystem: Environmental > Terrestrial > Soil > Temperate forest > O...
TCCACCAATCCGCCATGCGACCATCATGCAAAATGCTGATACTAAATATCCTGTTACAAAATCCTTATAACTCACCAGCATAAACAAGATAGCTACAACCATCCAAATAATTAAATAGGTATATGCAATAATTGGGACATGTGTTGTGTATATCACCGCATGGAAAGTCATAAGAACAGCAAGCAACGGAATAACTAAACTGATAAGCGTCAAGCTGGTAATAACTCGGTGACCATAAAAATTTTTTGAGATCATATATACCTCTGTTTGCCTTCTAAGGGAAAATGTAGGGTGGGCAAAAGCACCCGCGCTTTTTGCGGGTGATGTGCCCACCATGCCATGAACGGTGGGCACATCACCCGCAAAAAGCGCGGGTGCTTTTGCCCACCCTACATCTTTTTTCCTGATTGAGTACTACCACCTACCTGATTCCAAACAGGATTATTCCACGGACCTTTTACACTATAGGTATTTGTCGCAGCACTTGAAACCGCTTTGCTAACAACCATTTTATTAATCATCCATGCCGCAATACCGGTAATGGGATTCCATGCGCTAACCGCAGCCGCAACAAATGGCAAGCTTTCTGTGACATACGGTGTTACACGCATCATAAGATCAAAGTCTTTATTTGCAAAACCAATACGCCCTGTAATCTTAATTCGTGCAATTTGTCCATTAATGTTGGTGTTTTCAGTCAATGCATTACCATTCTTTAGAGAATAATCTCCTTTGACATAATCAAAACTATAACCTTTTTGAAATAGCTCACCTAAGTGCGGTAAAGACGTTAAGCTTAAAATATTCAGCAATCGCGCAAAATCCATTTTTGCATTATTCGAATCACTCAAATTAACAATACGACCAGGACCTAATGACAATGAAACGGAACCATTCATTCCTGCAATCGATGGATCATACGGAGTGCCCGGCCAAGTTAAATCAAAATGTACATCACCTTTATTACCCACAAAATTATTACTTCCATATCCCCATGCATTCAAGAGATCACTCACACGTGTTGTATTAATGTCACCTTGTAAATGTGTAGTGAGTTTACCATTTGCGCCTAACCAATCTCCTTGCGCATGCAACTGACCCAGTGAGGATGAAGCAGTGAGATCACGTATACTTAATCCAGTCTGACTAGGTACAAGATTAAGAACGACGGAGCCAATACTTTGATTATTGTAGCGTACATCACTTCCAGAAAATGAAATCGCAGGCAGGTTTTTGGGATTCACCGCAGCCGTGTTGCTACCTGATTTTAAATAAAATCGCTGGAATTTAGCCTGAATTGTTTGTTGCGGATTCCCGCTAGGCATTGTGACTTGCCCTACCATTTCCTGACTATTAATATTCACTAACCACGCATGATTTGCATTGCTTAATTGAATATGCGCGTGATGCAACTGCTGGCCATAAATATTAAATTGCCCAATATTCAAATCAATTGCACGTAATAATGAAACATTCGTTAATTTAGATTCCGAGCTAGAGAATTTACTTTGAATAGCATCCCAATCAATGGTTTTAAACTCACCTGACACCAATAAACCCGGTTGTGTTTGCCACTTCGCATCACCCCCAAGATTTAATTCACCACTCGAAAAATTTAAATTTAAATTAGTTTGTTTAAAAGTAAGCGCAGCTGTTAATAATTTTGCATAACTGATTTTTGCGCGTAACTCATCTTTAGGCGTTGTGATATCCACCTCAAAATCGCGTGTGTCATTCGCATTCTTGCCATATTGTTCAGGTAAATTCAGTGAAACACCTTTAAGATCGGTATGTAAATTGATACTTGATGATTGCGTTGCTTGTTTATGGGAATAGATATTTATTACTCCGGCAATAGCTGTTTTACCTGTTGCAACTGATGTTAATGGCATGTCTAACCACTTTTGCAACATCTCAACATCTAATAAATTTTGAAAACTTGCCTGTACATGAGAAGGTTGATTAGCTGTGTGCTGTGTTGCAATATCTAACGTCAAATTCTCACCAAATAATTTTCCTTGCAATCCCTTCGCCATAATATCACTTTCCGTAAAGTGTAGCGCTCCTTGCAGTTTTTCCACCGATAGTTTCCACACAGGCATTTCCATGGTTGCCTCTGGAAAAGTAAGATCGCCTTGCACTTTAGCATCTTCAGGATTTTTTAATGGGATGGAGAGCCCAAGCTTAAGTTGCATGGGACCTCTTAACATCATCGCACCAAAATCACTGCCAATCGCTTTTTCTAGAGGACTCGCATGAATGAAATGCAACATGTCGGAAAGATCTGCAGAAATACCCCCTTCAATAGTCAGAATCTGTGGTGCGGTATCGCCAATATAGGGAATCACTGCATGTATAGCTGAAATTGGCACATTAAAAATCTGACCAGACACAACATCAATAGTCATCGTTCTTCCGGAAAACACTAATTTTCCGTTTAAATTACTGATCACTGGCCAGTCGGGCGCATAATTAAATTCAGTATTCTTGGCTTCGCCACTGATAACGAAAGACCCTGTGCCATGATCAAATGGGAAATCAGATAATTTGCCTTGCACAATCGCTTTACCTGATTCAAGTTGCCCACTGATAAATGCAGCACGTAACCATTTCACTAAGTCGGGCTCAAAGATTTTCAATGGCAAATAGTTTGAAATATGTGCCGCATTCATTACTTTAAAATCACCCGATAAATTAATTTGCGGCGAATCATTCTGCGGAATATTTAATGTCATATTGACATACGTTTTAACATCAGCATTCATTGCAAAAAGATTTTTTGTATCGAGTGACCAATTATCATTTGCATCATGGTGAAGGTTAATAATGCCAGTTAGTTTTCCGATCCATAAATTATTATCAAAAACTTTATTCATACGCAGCACGGTTTGCGTACTATTTAAATTTAACGTACCTGACTGACCATTCCAAGACAATACACCGCTCAAATGACTCATGCCGGGAAGACCTAATCCGGCATCAATACTCAATCCATCAAATGCAGCATCAACAGTGGCTGTCGTTGGATTCATGCTTGCATATGGGAAGTGCAACTGAAAATCGTTGATTTTACCTGTAGGATCAAGTACTTGGATGTTTTTTTGAATATCGTCAGGTAAAATTCCGCTCGCCAGTGCAAAATTTTTCGCATCGTTAATATCGAGATAAGCGACGTGAACTGTTTCCGGGAAAAGATTTCCAGATGGATCAGGTGTCATGACAACAGAGAAACCCGTGACCGGCCAGAGATGTTCTGGCAAATCAAGAAAGATTTGCGCGCCTGCAAAAACTTGTTTATTTCCATCGCGACGCCAACCAATATCCCCTGTGAGTCGTGATATGATTTGTGTCTTTTTCGTCGTAAGCGATTTTATCTGTATATCGTAAAATTGCAGCCTACTTTGAATCGTTTGCCAATCATTATTGGCCCAGGTCGCCCAGATTTTTGTACTACCTAAACCTTGTAAAATTTGCAAATTATGCCACGAATTATTTTTACTCCATTGCGGTAAATTAATCCCCTCAACATAAACATATATTTTTGCTGAAACATGCGGCAAATCAGTGGGGTTACCTTGCCAACTCGTTTGTACACTCAATTGAGTTGGAATATCTTGATTCAGTATTCCCTGCCCGGAAATATCATGGGTATTACCCGAATTATTTAAGACAAAACGATTTAAGGTAAACGATAATTTCTGACTGCTTGCTGGATAAAAATCAATATTGACTTTTTTAAGGATTAAATGCGGAATAGAAAAAACCCAGGCAAATATATCATTCGATTGGACAGTCGATCCCGTTAAACTATCCGTCATTTGCATTCCGGAAAAACTTGCAACGCCAACTGCACCCGATGGGCTTTGGTGAACAATTAAATGCACGCCCGACACTCTAATACGATCAACCTGCATCTGTCGTTTCAAGAGACTGTCAAAAATATTGAATGAAACCGATGCTGTCTCTATATGAAACTTCGGCTTATGCGTCTTATCATCAAGAAAATCAACTTGATCAAATGATAGCTCTGGTTGATACAGATGCCAGGAAATATACACATTACCAATTTTAACTGGCGCATTTAACAGACGGCTTGCAAAAACATCGACATCAGGTAAATGTTTATTAAAGTAAGGCGTAAACAAGCGCGCAGTCGCAATAAGCAATGCAACTAATATAATGATTGCTGATGCAACATAGTAAAGCCTTTTAAGTGCTCTAGCTAAAGAAACCTTCACGCCCTATTCCCTATCTGACAAAGGTAAAATATTGTAATGCTCTTGTGTAAATGATGATTCTACCCGCAACTTGATAGGTTTACCTAGTTGCATCTCTAACTCTGCAAGCATAGTAGATTCTTCATCCATAAGACAACCTACAATTCGCTCTGAAGCTAATACTAAAAAACCTGCCCAAGGGTAAATTTGTGAAATTCTTTTTAACTCGCGAAAAATTTCATAACTGACCGTTTCAACTGACTTTATTAAACCACGACGATGGCAAAGTGGACAACTCACACAAAGGATATGTTCTAGGCTTTCACGTGCCCGTTTCCGTGTGAGCTGCACCAAACCCAAACTAGAAAGTTCACTGATCTGGATTTTAGCACGGTCTTTTGCAAACGCAGCCGTCAAGGATTGCAATATATGTTCTTTGTGCAATGACTCATTCATATCGATAAAATCGATGATGATGATTCCACCTAAATTGCGTAGCCGCATTTGGCGTGCAATCACTTCAACTGCTTCTAGATTGGTTTTGAAAATGGTTTGTTCTAGATTGCTCGCGCCTAAATAAGAACCTGTATTCACATCAATCGTCGTCATCGCCTCTGTTTGATCAAAAATCAAATGGCCGCCTGATTTTAAATACACTTTACGCTGTAATGCTTTTTGCATTTCATCTTCAACAGAGTAAATATCAAAAATAGGTGTTTCACCTTGATAATGTTCAATACGAGCTACCAAACTGGGTACATAACGTTCAGCGAATTTTTGCATTTCCACGGCTGTTGCTTGATGATCAACGCGAATACGCTCAATTTCATAACCCACCAAATCCCGCAATACGCGCAAAACAATCGGAATTTCTTCATAAACGATTTCACCAGGTTTAGCATGACGCCCACGCTCTAGAAGCTCGCGCCATAAGGTATGCAAAAATTCCTTATCCTTATCAACGTCTAGTTGTGTTGCGCCTTCCGCTGCGGTACGAAAAATATATCCGCCCATTTCATCAGAAGTAATCATTTGCATTAAACGTAAGCGTTCAGCTTCATCGTTAAGTCTTTGTGAGGCGGACACTTGTTGCAGTCCTGGTGTAAAAACCAGATAGCGTGATGGAATCGTGAACTGTGTGGTTAAGCGCGCGCCTTTAGAACCTAAAGGATCTTTGTATACCTGGACAAATATATCCTGGCCCGCACGCAGTAATTTTCTGATATCGAGCTCGGCAGGCTGTTCTGAATTTCTATTGAGTGCTTCATATTCTTTGAGATCTTTGACATGCAGGAAACCTGCTCGTTCTAATCCAATATCAACAAAAGCCGCCTGTATCCCTGGAAGAATGCGATTGATGCGCCCCTTATAAATATTACCTACCAGTCCATGATGCAAGCCACGTTCAATATGGACTTCTTGTAACACGCCGTTTTCTAATAACGCGACGCGCACTTCACGAGGACTAATGTTAACTAAGATTTCTTCTGCCATAAGCAGAATCTTACTTGAATTATGTGAAATATAAAACTAGTAGGGTGGGCAAAAGCACCCGCGCTTTTTGCGGGTGATGTGCCCACCATGCCGTGAGCGGTGGGCACATCACCCGCAAAAAGCGCGGGTGCTTTTGCCCACCCTACAGAATCCATGTCCGATTTTTCAAAACATACGAATTTCCCATAGCAAATTCGCGTTAAGGTTTGTACCCTGACGTCACCGGATAACGCCAATCACGTCCAAAACATTTGTGGTTGATGCGTATACCAATAGGCGCTTGGCGTCGTTTGTATTCATTGCGCTGAATCATTGTAGTGATTTTTGTAACAGTCTCTCTATCAAATCCTTGTGAAACAATGTCGTCTATACTTAATTCTTGATTCAGATAAAGTTCTAAAATTTTATCGAGAATAGCGTAAGGCGGGAGACTATCTTCATCTTTTTGGCCAGGCGCTAATTCTGCTGTCGGCACACGATCAATAATCGTTTGCGGAATGACCGGCGAAATTTGATTGCGATAATTCGATAAACGATACACTAATGTTTTTGGTACATCTTTTAGTACCGCTAACCCACCGGCCATATCACCGTAAAGTGTTGCATAACCGACGGCCATTTCACTGCGATTGCCAGTTGTTAACACCAGGTGACCCGATTTATTCGATATCGCCATCAAGATAACGCCGCGACAGCGTGCTTGTATATTTTCTTCGGTGACATCTATTTTTTTATCTTTAAAAAGTGGAGATAAACTTTCCAGAAAACTATTAAAACTCGGTTCTATCGAAATAATTTCATGTGCTACGCCTAAGTTTTTTATTAATTCTAAACCATATTCTATGCTGATATCAGCAGTGTATCTTGATGGCATTAATACACCAGTCACTTTATCTTTACCTAATGCGTCAACAGCAATCGCCAGTGTGAGTGCTGAATCAATACCTCCGGAAATACCAATGAGTGCGCCGTTAAAATGATTTTTTTCAATATAGTCACGCACACCTAATACCAATGCTTGATAAACACGTTCTTCTTCAGTGGTGATAGGAATAGAATGTAATTCACTTTGAGTATCGGTGCTGGTGAATTCAATTTCTGATAGCATGAATGATTCATTAAAAAATCCGGCATGCTGAGAAATTTTTCCGGTTTGATCAATCAACATAGAGCCGCCATCGAACACTAACTCATCTTGGCCGCCAACACAATTCACGTAAACAATCGGTAAATTAGATGCTTTTGCACGTTTGGCTAATGTCAGATGACGTTGTTCTTGTTTATCAATTTCAAATGGTGAAGCATTGGGAGATAAAATAATTCGCGCGCCTAGGTTTGCAGCTTGTTGAATAGGTCCAGGAAACCATAAATCTTCACAGATAACAATTCCCACCGGAATACCATGGATGGGTGTTACGCAGGGCGTATTTCCAGGGATAAAATAGCGACATTCATCAAATACGCCATAATTAGGTAAATGTTGTTTTGCATATCTCGCAAGAATCGTACCATTATAAATTAATGAGCATGAGTTTAATAAGCCATGTGCTGTGACATGCGTGTGACTGACAACGCAATAAATATTTTTGACTTCCGCTCTAAATTGATTTAAAGCATTGGTCGCTTCATCAAGAAAAGCTTTGCGCAGCAATAAATCTTCTGGTGGATAACCAGTAAGACATAGTTCGGGAAAAATAATGATATCGGCAGCAAGAGAATCACGCGCATAATGCGCTGCATGAATTAACTTTTTCAAATTAGCTTGAATATCACCTACAGCAAGATTGAGTTGAGCACTCGCAATCCGTAATTTTTTTGACATGGATATATTATCCTAGAATTTCTATAGCATTTTTTCGTTCTGCATCAAGAAACAATCCCGCAGCTGTTGCATCAGTTTCTGTTATCAGGATTAATAAGTCATATATATTATAACCTACTTCTGCAAAATCAACGATGGTGCCGCAAATACCTTGATTATTTGTGATATCTGCGCCTAATTGTGGGGGTGTGGCAGAGAGAGTTTTTGCTCGATAAGTATGTTTTTTTAGCTTTCCTTTATATTGCATGCGCGCAATAATTTCCTGACCGGTATAACACCCTTTATCGAAACTGATAGCATTTAATAGTTGTAAGTTAAGTTCATGTGGCAAGAATTTTTCACTGGTTTCTGGATAAATGCCTGGCAGGCCTGCGGCAATCTCAAGCGCTTTCCACGTATTTTGTGGAGTTTTATTTGCATAGAGAGCGAGTTTTTTTTCAATAGCAGCTATTGTTGCTGGGTCACCAATCATTTCATAACTAGCCGCAGTGTTGGGTAGTTTGATGATAATGATATTATCTTGTTCGATAACAGCATCGTTTTCTGTGGGTAAATGGGTAAAGACTTTATTGATTTGTGTGCCAGAATAAGCGAGACGTGATAATGAATCGCTGGCATCAGTGAGTGTCACTTTGAAAAACACCGCATATTTCTTTAAAGCGTTTAATGCAGTTGCTAGGATTGCACGAGGTAGTTGCAAGTAATATTGATTTTGATACATCAATACTCGGGATAAACTAATGATTCGTCCTTGTGGATTACAGTGTGCGCCTAGGCGGCTAAGTTGTGGTGAAATTTCATCAAGATTACAGGTCAACTGTCCTTGTAAGAGTTTTTTTGCGCCCTCGCCAGCAACGCATAACAATCCAAGATGATCTAAGTCGGCTACGATGTCGGAGTGGGTCATATGTTATTTTTATTCCTTTTGTGTGTTTTTCGGGGGATATAATATACAATTCGGTGGGTTTTGGGAAATAACACAATGAATATAGAAAATAAAAAAGCACTTATTTTAGTAGATTTACAAAATGATTTTTGCAAGAACGGCAGTTTGGCAGTGCCGGATGGTGATGCTGTTATTGCATTAGCGAATCAATTGCAGGATTATTTTGGCATAGTGGTGGTCTCAAAAGATTGGCATCCTGCGGATCATATGAGTTTTGCATCGAATCACTCAGGAAAAAAAGTAGGTGATGTTGTATTAGTGCATGGCATACAACAAATTCTCTGGCCGGATCATTGTGTGCAGCATACTCCAGGTGCCGAACTGCATCCAGAATTAAATTTACATAGCATTAACCATATTGTGCATAAGGGTATACAAAAAACCATTGATAGTTATAGTGTCTTTTTTGATAACGAACATTTGCGTGCTACCGATCTTACGAATTATTTACATAAAAAAAATGTTACCGATGTTTATATTATGGGATTAGCGACAGATTATTGTGTGAAATATTCTTGTTTGGATGCAGTGAAGCTAGGATTTAATACTTACATTATTGTGGACGCATGTAGAGGTGTGGAGTTAAATCCTGGTGATATTCAAGCAGCACTTCAAGAGGCAGAAGCTGTGGGTGTTAAAATGATGAGTAGTGCGGAGATAATGGAACATTCGGGGAGTTGGCGTAGTGACAAAAAGTAACTACAATCGCAGCATGGACTTTGAATGGAATGAAAAGAAAAAAAGGAACTCGCGAAAAACACAAATAAATATACCTTACCGAGTTTCCGTAGAGAGTTTCTTTAGATGCACCAAATAATTTATTGAAGTATCTTCCGTGAGCTTAAATTTTTTGGTTAACAAATTATAATTAAAACCCGTCATGTCTTTGACCGTTAACCCCGCTTTTCTTGACCAGTCACTTAATTCGGAAGGGCGAATGAATTTTGTATAGTCATGCGTATTTTGCGGTAATAATTTTAGAATATACTCCGCGCCAATAATTGCGAATAAATAAGCTTTAAGATTACGGTTGAGCGTGGAGAAGAATACATCACCGCCTGGTTTGACCAAAGTTGCGCAGGCTTTAATGACAGCAGTTGGGTTAGGAACATGTTCCAGCATTTCGAGACAGGTTACGACATCATAGTTGCTGGGACGCTCCGCCGCCATCTGTTCTGCAGTACGCAATAAGTATTCAATTTGTACGCCAGACTCTAATTGATGAAGATTGGCAACGTTAATTGCCCCCTGGCTCATATCAACTCCAGTGACATGTGAACCTAATTTGGCCATGCTTTCAGAAAGTATGCCGCCACCACAGCCGATATCAATAACAGTTTTATCCGCAAGTGCAGCTTTTTGATTAATCCAGTCCAAACGTAGCGGGTTGACTTGGTGTAATGATTTCAATTCACCTTGCGGATCCCACCAATGGACTGACAATTCAGTAA
>Ga0206827_1218_pt1 | contig 9816 bp, 6 predicted proteins | sample Alteio_BWOrgCont_77_FD_152852 | JGI IMG/M metagenome (GOLD analysis project Ga0206827, IMG submission 152852) | Enriched cells from forest soil in Barre Woods Harvard Forest LTER site, Petersham, Massachusetts, United States -... | ecosystem: Environmental > Terrestrial > Soil > Temperate forest > O...
AATAGGCTCATTCCCTTTTACAATTGTGTTTGGTGAAGTTTTACTGCCACAGCCATGCAGGATAGCGGCAAGCAAGATCAATACAAAGATTTTAATTTCTGGTTTCATTGTCATTTCTTCATTTCTGGAGTTGATAAGTGGCTGTTTCGCGCTCTACATCGGCCATGGCCTGCAGAACTTTATATAAGTTTATATTTACTGATATTTGTGACACGGTAAGCTGATTGCGGGCATCTATAAATTCGATCTGGCTGTTAACACCTTCTTTTATACCCTTTTCTATCAGGTTAAAATAGCTTTGGGCAGATGACAGTTGCTTCAATGCCGTTTGATAAGCGCTATAAGCCGTGGACAGGCTGTTTTTAGCAACATCCGCGCTTAATTGCAATTCTTCAGTTATGTATTTGGTATTCAAAGAAGCTGACTGGTAGTCGGCCTGCGCTTCATTGGTTTTATAATCATTTTTAAACCAGTTGAAAATTGGAATATCTACCTGCGCGCCTACTAAGTAATATTTTGATTGTGAATTAAATGCCCAATCTGACGCCTGCGAGCCCAGATCAAGAAAAGCGCTTACTTTAGGCTGCCAGAATTGTTTGTTCATTTGGTATGCGTTCAAATAAATACCTTCACCAAGCGCTGCCATTTTAAGCTCTTCCCGGGCGCTTATATTTTCCTGATCAATATATTTATTTACCTCGCTTAATGCCTGCTGTTTATTGATGGCAGTATCAATCGCTTCCTCCTGGTTTTTATTCAGCAAAAAATTGAAATAATGCAAAGCATTTGTGGCATTATTTTAGTAAAAGAAGGGGAGGGGGTAAGAAAAGGCCAGTTGCTTGCCACCCTCAATCTCACCGAAATGAATTCTTATGTGGAGCAGGCCGATCTTGCTTTTGAAAAAGCAAGCCGCGACTACGACCGTGCCAAAAGCCTGCAAAAAGACAGTGTAACAACAGTAGAACAGATGCAAAATGCAAAAACTGCACTGGATCTCGCTGCGCAGCAGTTAAATACTGTAAAATTTAACCTTAAATATTCTGAGATACGTGCGGTAAACGATGGTTATATTTTGAAAAAATTCGCCAATACAGGGCAGGTCGTTGGGCCCGGTACTCCTGTTTTTCAAACAAATGGAGCCGGTAAAACAAGCTGGATATTAAAAGTTGGGGTGAGCGATAAACAATGGGCGCAGATAAAACTGAATGACAAAGCTATAATTACCACTGACGCTATGCCTGTTGGTGAACTGAATGCAGTTGTTAGTGCAAAATCTGAAGGAGCTGACCCGGCAACCGGTTCTTTTACTATCGAATTAAAATTAATTGATAATAAGGCGATCGATCTCGCTGATGGGCTCTTTGGGAAGGCTACTATTTACCCTTCACAAAAGACAGGTACCTGGTCTATCCCTTATACTTCCCTCCTTGATGGGAATGCTAATACCGGTTACGTATTTGTAACAGAAGATAATAAAACAGCCCGTAAGATACCGGTTAGCGTAGCGGAAATTGATAAAGACAGTGTACTCATCAATGGTGGACTGGAAAACACCCAAAATATCATAGTAGCAGGTAGCGCTTATCTTTCTGACAGTTCACCAATCATCGTTAAATAATACAAAGGATGAAAATATCAGAATACGCGGTAAAAAATTATCAGTTTACCCTTGTTATATTTTTAATGGCGATAGTAGTGGGCATCACTACACTCATGAACATGCCAAGGTCTGAAGACCCTGAAATAAAAGCGCCACAGTTCCCTGTAGTAATAATATATCCTGGGGCAAGCCCGCAAGACCTTGAAGAATTGGTGGTAAAGCCTCTTGAAAAGAAAATTAATTCTCTTGAAGACATAAAAAGAACACGGTCTGATATCAAAGACGGTGTAGCTGTTATCGTGGTAGAATATAAATATGAAAGCAACGTAAATGATAAATACCAGGAACTGGTGCGTGAAGTTAATGGCGTACGCAGCCAGTTGCCACAAGATGTTTCCAGCATAGATGTTCAGAAAGTATCGCCATCCAGCGTTAATATCCTGCAACTGTCATTAGTATCTGATAATGCGCCAACGGAAGCCCTGAAGAAATCTGCTGAGAATCTTCGCGATGATCTGGAGAAAGTTACAACTCTTAAAAATGTTGAAATAAATGGCCTGCCTGACCAGATTGTTCGTGTTGATCTGCAGCTTGAGAAAATAGCGCAAATGCATATACCTGTGACACAAATAATTGGCAGTATGCAAAGTGAAATAGCGAATATCCCCGGGGGCAGCGTAGAGGCAGGCGATAAGTCTTTTAATATAAAGACAAACAGTAATTATAAAAACCAGGATGAAATTCAAAATACAATTGTTTCCAGCGTCAACGGGAAAAATATTTTCCTGAAAGATGTCGCAAATGTTCATTACGATTATGCTGAGCAAGATCATATTACGAGATTAAATGGTCATAGGTGTGTCTTTGTAAATGCAGCGATGAAGCTTGGTTTTAATATTACCCAGGTTCAAAAAACGTATCTTCCGGTAATAGATACTTTTAGTAAAACATTGCCTCCTAATATTGCATTGGTTTCAAATTTTGATCAGGCAGACAATGTAAATCACAGGCTGAATGGACTGGCTGAAGATTTTTTGATAGCTATATTGCTTGTATCAATTACCTTATTGCCACTTGGCGGCAGGGCTGCACTTATTGTGATGATTTCCATTCCATTATCACTTGCTATTGGGGTAGTGCTGCTTAATTTATTGGGATATAACCTTAATCAATTGAGTATTGTTGGTCTTGTGGTTGCGCTTGGCCTTTTGGTTGATGATAGTATCGTTGTAGTTGAAAATATAGAACGGTGGCTACGTGAAGGTTATTCAAGAACTGAAGCAACTTTGAAGGCAATAAAACAAATAGGCATGGCGGTCATTGGTTGTACGGCCACCCTGATCATTGCTTTTCTGCCCTTAGTATTTATGCCAGAGGCTGCTGGCGATTTTATTCGTTGCTTGCCCATGGCAGTCATCACCTGTGTACTTGCATCTGTGGTGGTTTCGCTCACTATCATCCCATTTCTTGCCAGCCGCATCCTTAAACAACACAAAGGACATTCAGAAGGCAATTTCTTTCTCAGGGGATTAAAAAAAGGTATCCATAAAACCTATTCTCCTATTTTAAATTCAGCCTTAAAACATCCTGTTATTACACTGATCATAGCAGCTATCATATTTGTTGGCGCTTTGCAAATGATGCCGGTTATAGGGTTTAGTTTGTTCCCGGCCTCGGAAAAACCACAGTTCATGGTAAATATTATTACACCGTTGCAAACCAATATAGTTAAAACAGATGAAGTTACCAGAAATGTAGAAAAGGTATTGGAGAAAGAACCTAAGATCAAATACTATTCTACCAATGTAGGAAAAGGGAACCCAAGAATATACTATAACGTGATCCCTGCAAATGACAGGACAGATTTTGCGCAAATATTCGTGCAACTGGATGAAAAAACGTCCCCAAAAGAAAAACTTGAAATAATAGACGATTTAAGAGAGAAGTTCTCGCATTATGCAGATGCTCGCGTGGAAGTGAAAAATTTCGAACAGGGGCCTCCGGTTGTGGCGCCGGTAGAAGTGCGTTTATTGGGTGATAACCTTGATACTTTACGTTCTATTGCTGCCAAAGTAAAGGACATGCTCCAAAACACGAATGGCACTATGTATGTAAATAACCCTGTTGATAATCTAAAAACCGATATAAAGGTCGATATCAACAAAGATAAAGCAAACGCATTGGGAATCCCCACAGTAAATATAGACCGCACTGTGAGGCTTGCTATTGCAGGGCTTTCAGTGGGTTCTTTTACAGATGCCAATGATAAAGACTATGACATATTGTTGACCACCCCAAAGAAGGAAAGGGCTACTTTAGACGCTTTTAATGATTTGTATGTAAATAATTACCAGGGAACTGCTATACCAATCCAGCAGGTTGCCAATTTAAAATTAGTATCGTCTGCCGTAACTATAAATCATTATAATAAGACCCGTACTGTATCTGTAAGCGCATTTGTGCAAAAGGGGTTCCTGGCAGACAATATGATAAAAGGTGTAATGGCAAAAATGGACAAAATGAAATTGCCCAAAGGGTATTCCTACGTGATGGGGGGGGAATATGAATCACGCAATGAATCTTTTGGAAATTTCGGGACCATCATCATCATGACTATATTCCTTTTTATTGCAGTCCTTATTTTAGAATTTGGCACTTTTAAAAGTACCCTGATAGTTTTATCCGTTATACCATTAGGCATAGTCGGTGCTGTTTTAGCCCTGTTTTTTACGGGAAATTCATTGTCATTTGTAGCCATCATTGGTTTGATAGCATTGGCGGGAATTGAGGTTAAAAACTCAATATTACTTGTCGATTTCACCAATCAGTTACGGGCGCAGGGCAAGGCGTTGAACGAGGCCATTCTCGAAGCCGGAGAGATAAGGTTCCTTCCCATAATTCTTACTTCTCTTACAGCTATCGGTGGTTTACTTCCTATTGCCCTTTCAACCAACCCTTTAATTTCCCCGCTCGCTATTGTATTGATTGGCGGGTTAATTAGCTCTACTTTGTTGTCAAGAATTGTAACACCTGTTTTATATAAGCTTATTCCACCAAAAGTGAAAATAAAGGCTGATAATGAGTAATTTTAGAATCAGAACAGGAGAACATATTTATTCTCCTGTTCTGACTTTAATGCTAAACCGATGCATATTGCCTTGTAATTCCCTCTACTGAAAAACTGATTTCCAGCCTTTCACATTTTTGCACTTCAAGTGAAGTAACACCAAATTCTTCCGTTACCTTCCCGGTAATAGCATAAATAGCTTTTTCCAGGAGCGGATAGCGTTTATAGGTCTCAGGGAACAAAACGGCTTCAAACGTATCATTGTCATCATCCATAAAACTACCAAACTGCATATAATGGCCATGCCGCGTTTTGCTTGTCTTGGTATTGGTCAGGTAGCCTATCATAGTTACTTTGTGACCAAGGTTATTTACCATATCCCTGGCCTTTATATCCCCCCGGAAATCTGTCGTCAAAAGATCAAAACGCGGGCAAAGCGGGAAACCCAGCAGTTCTATTTCCTGCATCGCATCCTCGCGGGTAGATTGCCCTATACGGGGGAAATTATAGGTAAGGGCAGGCTCAGGGAATAACACGTTTTTATCAACCAAAGGCGTTTTTTTATTGCCATAGAGGAATAAACTTTCAAACAAAAGTTGCTTTTTGGTTTTACCTGTAAAACGCAAAGCGCCTATCTTTACGAGGATAAAAAGCTGCTCCATGCCAGGCTTTATACGTTCGCAAAAATCTTCAAGGCTGGTATATGGGCCATTCTTTTCCCGTTTCAGGGGTATGCTTTGTGCCATGGTGGTTTCCAGGCTTTTGATATGGATAAACCCTAAATAAATATCAATTCCTTCAATGATTGTAAGATATTCGCTGCGGTTGGCGCAGGGCGCATGAATATTAGCCCCTGCCCGCCGTGCTTCATTTACATAAAACTCTGTATTGTAATATCCACCAAAATTATTGATCACCCCCACCATAAATTCGAGAGGGTAGTAGGCTTTCAGGAAAAGGCTTTGATAGCTCTCTACGGCATAAGAAGCCGAATGTGCCTTGCAGAAAGAAAAGCCTGCAAAACCCTCCATCTGCCGCCAGACTTCGTCGGCTATTTCGCGCGGATAACCAAAGGCGGCGCAGTTGGCAAAGTATTTTTCTTCCATCTGCTTAAACCCATCATCTACCCGGAATTTCCATGCCATCGCCCGGCGCAGCATATCCGCCTCAGCCAGTGTAAGCCCCGCGAAAAAATGCGCTACCTTTATCACGTCTTCCTGGTAGACCATTACGCCATAAGTCTCTCCAAGTATTTCCTGTATTTTGGGGTGAATAGCCACGTATTTATCCCTGTTGTGATGCCGCAGGATATATTCCCGCGCCATGCCCGATTCTGATACGCCGGGGCGGATGATAGAGCTGGCGGCTACCAGCGTGAGGTAATTATCACAATCCAGTTTCCGCATGAGTTGCCGCATGGCGGGCGATTCAATATAAAAGCAACCAATGCTTTTGCCGTGCATTAGCAGGTGGTTAAGGTGAGGGTCTTTTTTAAATTCCTGTACCCGGTGTATGTCAATTGTTTCACCCTTGTTTTTCTTTACGATTTCAATACAATCCTTAATATGTCCTAATCCACGCTGGCTGAGAATATCCAGTTTATGTATTTTCATTTTATCGGCCGTGTACATATCGAAGTGGGTGATGGGGAAGCCCTTGGGCGGAATTTGAGTGGCTGTATAATAATGCATTGGTGCATCGCTCACTACTACCCCGCAGGCATGCACGGAGAGATAATGCGGAAACTTTGAAAGGCGGTGGGAAAAATGAACTATCTTTTGTTTGTACTTATCCATCAGGCTGGCGGCTTTGCTGGTACCTATGCGGTGGTTGAGTTCGGTGCTGCCGATAAAGGTATCTATCTCAGATTTCGGCAGGCCGTATACTTTGCCGAGTTCCCGTGCCACTGCCCTGAACTGAAATGTGTTGTGCGAGCCAAGCATGGCAGTATGTCCCACGCCGTGCTTACGAAACATATAGTCTATAATATCGTCCCGGTCTTTCCACGAAAAATCCATATCAAAATCGGGCGGAGAATTGCGGTGCAGGTTCAGGAAACGTTCAAAAAAAAGGTTTAATTCAATTGGATCAACATCGGTTATTCTCAGGCAGTAAGCGGCAACGCTATTAGCGCCGCTACCCCGCCCGACATAATAATAGCCCATTCTGTCAGCATATTTCACAATATCCCAAACCGTAAGAAAATAGGAGGTGAATTGCAGTTTATGGATAACGTCAATCTCATGCAGCATTCGTGCCTCTGCTTCCTTATCGTTATTGTAGCGGTATGCCAGCCCCTTCATGCACTCGGCAAGGAGCAATTCCCTATCTTCTTCCGGTGAGCCGAGAAATGATTTCTTATTTTTATGGGCTTTATAGTCAAAATCAATGGTGCATTGCTCCATCAGGGCCTGCGTATTGGCTACTAAATATGGATATTGCTTATAAAGATCAAGATATTGAGGCATAGTGATGGCACATTCGTGCCTCGTACCCGCATCGGTTATTTGGAGCTTGCTCAGGAGGGTATTCCTGTACATGGTGCGGAGCAGGCAGTGGAGGTAATAATCTTCTTTATTGTTAAAACTAACAGGCAAAAGGGCCACCGCTTTTTTCTTCAGCAGCGCCTCATCTTCCATAATGATGCGGTTTATATCCTGTGGGCGTACGCCGACAAATTCATTCTCCTTTAATGTTTGTAAAAGCCGTGGCCTGTATGGATATATCACGAAAGCCTTTTTAAAAGCCGGGGCGCGGTCGCTAATTCGTTCTTCCGTGTGCAGGTGATGGGAGAGATGGATATTTAGCTCCATAAATCCGTCATTATCTTTTGCTATGCCTATATACTTACAGGCGGCATTGTCTTCCATATTCCGGAAATCAATCCCCAGCAAAGGCCGCACTCCCGCCTGCCTGCAATAGTCGACAAACTCCCAGGCAGCGGAAGTGTTATTAATATCGGTCAGCGCCGCCGTACCCATTCCATTACCAGCCAGGTACGCCACCAGTTCCTTGACCGAAAACGTCCCGTATTTATATGAATAATATGTATGGCAATTGAGCATATTTAAGAATTACGACCACAGATGGACACAAATAAACACAGATAAAATGTGTTATAAGAAGATTTATCTGTGGTTAAATGTTTTTCCGTGGTTAACTAATAGCCGTTTAGTATTCTTTTAATCTCAACTTTCGGGTTGCCGAAATTGATTAAAAGGCCACAACGTTTGTTACATGCTTTCAGGTAATTCATCAATTGAGCATGGTGTTTTTCATCCAGGGCTTTTACGGCTTTTAGTTCAACTATTATTTCATCTTCCACATAAAGATCAGCGCAGTAGTCCCCAACTATTTGTCCTTCATAGAATACCTGCAATGTTTTTTGTCTTTCTACCGTCAAATCAGCCTTCTCCATTTCTATATACAATGCATTTTCATATACTTTTTCCAAAAAACCACAACCGAGTGTATTTGAAACCGTATATGCAGCCCCTATGATTTCCTTCGTAATACTATCAAAATACTCCATATTTTTTTATTTTCATCTGTGTTCATCCGTGTTTATCTGTGGTTAAATATTAATAAAGCTGTGGTTGTAAACGTTCCTGTCTCTTCACAAAGAACCCCGGCAGTTCTTTTTTATCGGGCAGGTGAACGGTAAATATCCCGCTGGCGCGTGAGATCTTATCGCTGCCGTAGCGGGACTTTATTTTATCCATGGCGAACATCAGGTGCACGTTTTTTTCGTTTTGGTCGAATAGCTGCATCTGGTAGTTGGCGTTGATGAGGTGGGTAAACCGCACTCCTGCCAGCCTTATCAGCACCCGCCGCTCATACGCCTTGGTAAATAGCTGCATTACAGCGTCAATGAGCACATCATCGCGGTTGGTGTAGGGTATGCGCACCTGGTGCGTTGTAGTTTCGAAATCAGAATACCGCAGCTTGATATTCACACAGCCTGTCATTTTGTTTTCCATCCGCATTTCATAGCTCAGTTTCTCCGTCATAGCCAGCAGGGTAGATCTCAGGAAACCTATATCTGCCGTGTCTTCCCCGAAAGTGCGTTCCGTGCTCATGCTTTTGGCTTCGGAATAGGGCACTACAGGCGTATTGTCTATACCATTGGCTCGTTTCCATAGGGTAAGGCCGTTTTGCCCGAACAGGCGCACCAGCACCTTCGGCGGGAAGTCCATGAGCATACCAATGGTAGTGATGCCAAGGTCGCGCAGCAGTTCCTGTGTTTTTTTGCCTGCCATGGGCATCTTTTCTATGCCGAGGGGTTGCAGAAATGGCTTTACTTCTATGGCCGGCACATAGCGTTTGTTGTCCGGTTTGGCTTCGCCGGTAGCTATTTTACTGATGACTTTATTGATGGAAAGCCCGGCGGAGAGCGGTAGGCCGGTTTCTTTTTTAATGGTTTCGCGCAGCTCCCATGCCCATTTCTGCGTCCCGAAAAAGCGGTCCATACCGGTTACATCCAGGTAAAATTCATCTATGGAGGCTTTTTCAAACAAAGGGGCGCGTTCGGCTATGATCTCCGTGACCATGTCGCTGTACTTGCTGTAGGCGTCCATATCGCCGCTGAGGTAAATACCATTGGGGCAAAGCCGTTTGGCCACCACGATAGGCATGGCAGAGTGCAGCCCGAACTGCCGCGCCTCATACGAGCAGGAGGCTATTACACCCCGGTTGCTTTTCCCGCCGACAATAACGGGCTTGGCATTCAGCTTCGGTTCGCGCAGGCGTTCTACGGATACAAAAAACGAATCAAGGTCTATATGCAAATAAGCAGCGTCTTCCATTTGGTAAAAATATTGACAAATTGTTCTAATTTTTTGTCAATTTTATCAGGAAGGGTTTATAATCAACCGAAATCCAATACCATGAAGGTTTTGCAGATCAATTTTTGGGTCAGCCTTCAAATATTTCCGGATGCGGGAGATAAAAACATCAAGGCTACGGCCCATAAAATAATCATCGTCACCCCAAATCTTTAAAAGTATGTCTTCACGCTTTAGAATATTGCCGCTGTGTTCGCAGAAAAGCTTTAAAATATCTGCTTCTTTTTGCGTCAAAACAGTATCTACGCCCTGGTATCCAAGAGAAAGACCGGAGTGGTCAAAATGAAAATCTCCGATCTGAAAAG
>Ga0206827_1219_pt1 | contig 9744 bp, 10 predicted proteins | sample Alteio_BWOrgCont_77_FD_152852 | JGI IMG/M metagenome (GOLD analysis project Ga0206827, IMG submission 152852) | Enriched cells from forest soil in Barre Woods Harvard Forest LTER site, Petersham, Massachusetts, United States -... | ecosystem: Environmental > Terrestrial > Soil > Temperate forest > O...
ATAATTTTGATTATTATTTGCTTTAAATGTCATAATGATGTTTTTAGGTGTTGCTATTAAATTTTGAAGATTGGCAAGTTTTGAATGTGTTCTTCAAAACCAATACAAATATAAGTATAATTTTCATAAACGCCAAAAAAATTACCAAAAATGTCAATTTTATTTACGTTTTAATTTGTATCTTTGTCAATATTATTATATTGCTATGAATAATACAGACAGAAACCCGTTGAATGTAATTTTTGGAGCTTATCTTAAAAGGGAACGAAATAACCTTGGAGAGACATCAGTAAGAATGGCTAAAAAACTTAACCTTGGTGAATCCATTTACAGAATGATTGAAGCCGGGGCAGTAAATCTCAATATTAACCGAGCAATGTTAGTAGTTCGCAATTTCAAAAATTCCTATATTAAATTTGAGCAACTATCAAAATATTTAGTAGCCGCACAAGTTTTAGAATATGAATTGGAAAAAGAAAAAGCAAAGTTGAATGTTGCTTTAATGGCCGTTTCGGAACTGGATGAAGATTTAATGTACTTTATCAATAAAACAGCTGACCTATACAAAATTGATTATGGAACGGATGATTATAAAAAGAATCTTGAAGAGGTTGCTGTTAAGGAAATGGGCGCTTTTCTTGGCAATGAAATTTATGTGCCTAAAACCACCATACAATTTAAAGAAACATTGCTACAGGAATTTCTTGATATTCCTTCACTGCAAATGCCCCCTATCTATTATTACTTAAAATCCATGATGGCTCATCCTTTACTGCATATTGGCCCTGTAGCTAAAGAATGGGAAGAAAAAACTGAAGGCTTTACAAAACTCAGAGGCTTGTATACAGATATTGAACTTATAATTTCAGATGTCAATCTAAAACTATTCCGCTACCCATATTTATCCGAGCCCAAATTCACAGAATTTAAACTAATATTCTTAACGTCTGAAAATGAAATTGAATTAAAGAATAGGTTTATCAAAAAATTAAATGTCGTACGCGATAAGGTTAAATTACCCAGGTTATCTGATATAGAGATAAAAAAAATTAGTTTTAAAACCATTCCTATCCATCGAACAGTATTTGCAAATGAAATAGAAAAACTTTTAATGGGCAGACAGGATATATTCCCGAAGCTAAAAGCTTATTGGAGTTTCAGTCATGATAGCGGCGCAGAAATTGGATTTGTTGGAGGGGCAGAAGAGCCGGCACAAAATTATGCGATCAATCTAACATTTGGCGATTCCCTTGAAAGGAGGCAGGTTTTTGATATAATTTGGACAGCAATCAATTAGTTATGTTTACTCACAGGCACAAATTAAATAAAGTAAAATATTATCCATCGGTTCCTATTTGGAATAATATGGCATATATGCCCGTAAGTATGAATAATAGGCTTTTAAGAGATGAAAGCACGCTCAATGAAATACTATTCTGGATTTTTGAAAAAACAGATCATATAGAAGCCGTTATCGGTGATTACCTGCATAGACACAATGTGATAAACAGCGGTATTCAGTTAGAAAAGGCTTTAATTGTATGTGAGAATTTGGGCACTGAGCTTCAAGATGTTTTAAACAAAGCAATGGAGAAGTTTCCGGGCAAAAGTTTAAAAATTCGTTCATCAAAAGAGTTTTATAGCCATCCGGAATTCCAAGACAGGCTACATTATTTTAATGTATTGCATGAACGGAATAAGACTTTTGGTAAAGACATTGATTTTTTAGTGCAGCAATTTCTTAATCGCCAAGGACATATTGATGCAACCCCTGATCAAATAGAACATTGTAACAGTTATCTTTTTGAGGAACTTGTAATTTTTGAACTACTTGCGGAAGAAGGGCATCTCATTAATATTTACCCAGGCAAGCAATTGTTGGTTCTTAAAGATATAGTCAGTGGCAAGCTAAGTAAAATATCTCATTCCTTAAAGCAAATTTGTCTTGTAGAAATGAAATTTAAATATACCTCCAACAAATAGAAATGAATAGATATGACAACGGTAGTATTATCAGCACTTGCTCTTTCGTTGTGCCTTTACCTTTTTATAGGCTTTTGGTACCGCAAATCAATCTTTGATTTAGGGGATATTCTGCCCTTAATGAAAGGGAAAACTGCTAAAGTGAAGAGCCAGGCTGAATTTAGCGCCAGTAATGTGGCCGCTTCAATTTCATTGGCGACAGTTATTGTTGCTTTTTTTGATCTTTCACCCTCGTTAGGTTTATGGTTATTATGGCCTGCAATTACAACTGCGCTTGGCTTTTGGTTATTCAGTTTTATGGTAAAAAGAATTTGGGATAAAATGTCCTCTTATTCTCACAGGCCATCATTACACGAGTTTATTGGTACAGAATTTAGCTCAAAAGGGGTTGCGCTGACAGGGGCAGTTTGTACTTCAATTGGTTACTTGTCTGCATTTGCTGTTGAATTAACTGTGGGGGGAAGATTTCTTGCCGGGTTAATTCCTGAAATACCACAATTACTAACTGTTTCTGTTATTGCAGTGGTAGGTTTTATTTATACCAGCCTCGGTGGTTTTAGAACTGTTATTGTTACTGACAGAATACAAATGGTATTTGTTTGGCTTTTACTTTTTTCATTATCGGCATTTTATATATTTTTTGGGACAGAGCCTGCCAATACTGGCACGGCAATTAAGGCTGTGCATCATGGAATCCAAACATTACAATGGAATAATGCTTTGATCCCTTTCATACTTGGTATTTTCATTATGAACCTTTTTACCTATATTTCAAATATGGGTTTATGGCAAAGGATTTCGGGTGCGCAGGAACCGGAAACAGTTATTAAAGGGATGAGAAAAACTGTTTATCAATCGGCTCTAAGTTGGAGTTTCTTTGCCATAGTTGCTGTCGGAGCTTTAATGATTGTAAAGCCTGTAAAAGGAGAAAATTTATTGATTACATTATTAAATGCGATAAATGTCATGCCCGGCGGAAGGGTGGTTATATTTTTCGTAACCTTGGGACTATATGGAGCCATGCTTTCTACTTCCTCTACTCAACTTATTGCCGTTTCACATACGATATATGAGGATATTATTGCAATTTTCAGAAAGAAAGGGCTAGTTGAAAGAATTTCCTCAAAAAGAGAATTAACATTTACAAGGCTCATTTTAATTATATCTGCTATTGCCGCTGTTGGTTTGGTAGAACTATTACGGGTAGGGGGATTTTCGGTCGCGGATTTGGCATTTTCTATTTACGGAGCGGCTTTGAGTCTCGTTCCGGCTATATTATTTAGTCTTTTTCTTCCACGAAAGAAATTAAAAAGATTAAGCAAATGGGTAACTCTTTCCGTTATTTTTGGCTTTACACTTGCATGGTCATCTGCGATTTATGGGAAAATAACAGAGGATGGGAATTTTATTTTCTTGGCTCCAGTAGTTGGTGTCATTGCTTCCGGCTTTGTTCTTGTACTTTCATGGGCCATAACAATGAAGCAAAATGATGATCGGAAACATTTAGTTCTGCCAGAAAAGTCATAGAAAGGGGAAACATCATAATGTTTTCAATATATTTATAATGCGCCCGTGTAGGCTCCCTTGTCTGCCATATTTTCACCTTCTACCCACCACCCTAAAATACAGCAGGGGGCAAGGGTTGAGGATCCTGTTCATCATAAGCTGCGCTTTTTAATAGGTATATATAGTCTGATTGTGAGGATTCCAGATTTTCATGGCTGTATTTTTAATGCGTTGCAAATCAATCAAAAAAGCATCAAGCCTTCCCGCGCACCCATGCGATTTTAAACATGATGCTTTGAGTTCATCTTTCTAAGTGTCTTAATATCAATAAGAAATATATTTTTAACTCTCTAATTTTCAGCGAGAAGAGTTTAAAAAAATAATCAAAAAAACATGAAAATAATTAGCTAAATATTTGGTAGTTAATTTATTGCGCCGTATCTTAGTAGTGTAATTAAAACAATATCTATTCACTATTAAAATTTGTAACCGTTATGGAAAAGAACACCCAGACGACTGGCAAAGCTGTGCAAGGTACAGCGCAAGCCGCAAAAAAGAAACAAGTGCAACCCGCCCCATCGCAAACAGTTGTAGGCGATAATGGGCAATTCGATGAAAACAATGTTAAGTCCACGCTTTCGGTTGAGGAGAAAATAAAAAAGGCATTGTACATCAATGATTTGATATACAAACGTGGTCGCTTCAATGCTCACCTTGAGCGCATCAATGAACTTGAGTTCAATGATTTTGACGAAGAAAAGCACATTATCACTATCAGCACAGGTACGTACAACGAGCAGTACACTATTAAATCCGGCTATCTCTGCGGAAAAATTGCCGAACTTTTGACAACAGAAATCAATATCAAGGTTGCAGGACTTGAAGCTGAAATTGAACTGTTTTCTATATAGGAGCAGAAAGCCCCGCACTGGTGAGAGTGCGGGGCTTCCCCTTACATTTTAATTTTCGTCAACAACAAAAACTAAGATACAAAGATATGGATTTCAGAACAGAATTAAAAGAGCTTTCCGGTCAGGTCAAAGACCTTGTGAACGGAAAGCCGTACAAAACTATCAACCAAGCCTTAATCTGCGAGTTCTACCGCAAAGACGGGCATACGGTATTCAGGAGTATTGCCGACTGGCACAAAGACGGGAAAACAGTCATGAAAGACAGCAAACCGTTTATCATTTGGAGCAAGCCGGTGAACGTAGTGCCAAAGGAGGGCGAGGAGTTCAGCTATTTCCCGATACGGTTCCTGTTTTCCAATTTGCAGGTAGAAGAGAGGAAGGCGGCGTAGCAAATACTTTCCTCACATTATAGCCCTTTGTCGTAACTGATGAAGGGCTTTTTTGTGCGCGGGCAAACGGTAGGCTTGTGCCTGAATTTAGTTGAAAACGGGTACTTTTCGTTAATGGGAAAACGAAAAAGTATTCCGTTTGAAATGGTAAACCCCAACTGTATGGTACGCAGTTGGGGTTTTGCTCGTGTTGTATAAAAACCTGACGGCAAATATATAGCAATTCGATAAGAAGCGAACTATTTTTACACAGGGAAAAGAAGTGCAAACTGGAAATATGTATGATATATTTTTTATATGCAAAAGGTACAAGAAGATCAGCGTGATATATCAGAAGAAGAATGGAAAGAAATATTGCGAGTACCTGCCGTGAGAGAAAAACTGCTTCTTTCAGGAAAATTCTCAGGCTGTAGAAAAAAAGTGGACGGAACAAAATTTGTCTATACAAAAAGCGATCCCTTTGGTAAGGAAATGTTTTGGGTTCTCAGAAAAGAGCCAATTGACGGCGAAGGCGGGGATTATCGAAGCGAAGTGGTGTATAGAGAAAACGGCAAATTGCGTCCTATTTTTGATACCAACAATTTTTTCAAGAGCAAGCGCAATAAAAGCAGGTAGGGAATTAATTTAAATTATTGTTTGTTAAAGAAATACATAAAATAGTTTTAATGCAATTACTTAATTTTCTTAGTAACGGGCATGACAACATACCCTGTGAGTTTGTTTTTGTCGGCGATATTCACGTTACCGGAATCATATCGGCTTTCTTTTTGGCTGATGCCTCGCACTATCAACTTGTTGAATCTGTAAACATACATGCTTTTAAGCAATCTATGCATTTTCAGGATATTGAGAATATGCAAAGACTATCTACCCCGGTACATCTATGCGACATTATTTCGGCAAGAAATTTAAATTGAAGCCGGGACCCGAACGGAAGGCATTATGCCTGAATTAAGTTGAAAACGGATACTTTTCGTTTGGGGAAAGAAAACGAAAAAGTATTCCGTTTGAAAGAAGGCCATCCCTCACGCCGGAAAAATCCACCACCCTCATGCTTCGGGTTTTCCTGTATTTCTTCCGGCATTCCGCCGCCCCTCCCTCCGTTGTGATATTCCTGTACACACTTTTTGCTTTATCCGCCCACCTGCATCACCTCTGCATCCGCGCCCCGGATTTATTTCCGTGACTGACGGATGCAGACGAGATGCAGGCCTCCCATCAACACATATCCTCATTGCAGGATCGGCTGCGCTTCATCCCGCAATTCCGGTATGAGTTGCTTTTTCCGCAAGCAAAAAGAAAGGCGCATCCCAAAAGCTGCTTCATACGCCATGTGCCAGGAATACCCAACGCCAGCAATTCAACATAATGTTAAATTATACAAACTGCGGCTGAAGAATATTATGGAAAATACTATATGCCGGGTTGTATAATTCGTACATTATGTATAAATTGCTCACAACCATTCCACAATGGAAAAAGAGCTATCCTTTGAAGGGAATATTTTAGTAGCGTATTAGGATAGTTGACGCATTATTTGACATATGTATAAAATTTAGTGTATTAAATATTCGGTTGACAATGCCAAGCGGTTAGCATATACTGTACTCAGATATGATCGTGAGCGTGGCAGCGGGGATAGTCCCCCCGCTGGACACACTCTTATAAAGTATAGCACGGTCAATCATTAACAATGGAAACACGGAGAGCTATTCAGGAGGTAGTTAGCGAGGTCGAAAGGCAGGCAGCAGATAATCTTGGGACGTATATGGAAACATTCAAGATAAATGAGAAAGGGGCGTACCATTCATTCTTTGAAGATTGGGACGGCGACAAGATACGGTTCTATTATCTTCTCAAAGGAAAGGGGTGGCAAACGATAAGCTATGAGGCTCCCTATCTCTGGAAACTTTCAAAAGACGGCTACTATCTCGAATATGTTGAAGGTGATGTCTATATTTATGAAATCAAAAAGGAATAAGAAAAAAAAGAACCCTGCCGCCGTCCTCATGGGACGGCTGGGAGGTAATATGCGGAAAACTAATCCAAGAAGGAGCGAGCTTGCACGGCAGGCTGCCCTTTCACGGTGGAAGGATAATCCAAAAAATTAATACAGGGGAAGGATATTATTTATCAAAGCCTTTAAAAAATTCTTCCATTGTCATGCCGAGGCCATTGACGATTTTCAATAAACTGCTTAGTCGCATATCCTCCCCTTTTTCATAACGGCCATATTGTGTTCGGGATATATTATTGTCATATGCGAAGTATTCATAATTGGTGTATCCTTTTTCAACTCTGACGGATTTAATTCTTTTTCCTACCCGCTCCAAAAAATCTTCAACAGCAGGTTCTTTATGCTTTGGCGTTTTCATACCTGCAAAAGAAACGGAAGCATCTTGTTTTAGTTACCGCTAAAAAGATACATCTAATAAGTGGTATTTGTAATTTTTGTTTTACATTTGCCGCACTTGTACAATCTATAAAATACAAAATCATGAAACAAACAGTATTAAACCGCATCACTCCACTTGCAGCAATTGGAGTTTTTTTAACTCTTTTAGGTTGTTCAAAGGCTGATATTTCCCCGCCACCAGTGGCATACACCGTAACTTACAAAGTATATGCCGCCACCACATACGGCTCAATTAATTACAACACCATTCCCAACCAAGGCTCTACCGCTGATCTATACACCAGCAGCTACAATCAGGGAAGCACCTGGAGCCTTACCCTAAACGCCACCGGCTACCACAACGCCCCATACTATATAAATGCACAATGCACCAGTTGGGGGCAATCCGGCTGGGTGTATGCCAGCGTGTTTCAAAACAGCACCTTGGTACAACTAGATTCAGCATATGGCTCAGTCAACACACAGCTCATCCTCCAGGGCAACCTGCCGAAATAACAAACAGTAAACTTTTTAAAATATATAACAATGAAAACAGCAATAACCAAAACACTTATTCTCTTTCTCTTCTGCTTCTCAGGTAATTACCTCAGTGCTCAGGAAGTCCTAACGGATTCTTCCATTGCCAACCTACACAAAATGGGCTTAGGCCCGTCTTTGATAATCAGCAAAATAAAAACATGCAAAACTAACTTTGATGTTTCTACTACGGCACTCGTGCAACTCAAAAGCAAAGGCATAGACGATGAAGTCATTGCCGAAATGATGAATGCAGAAGATCGGGACAAGAACAACAATGCCAACCCCAATGATCCCAAATCTCCCCATGAAGCCGGAATATACTATCTCGAATCAGATAACATGGTACAGCTTGAACCGTCAGTAGTCAGCACGGCAAAATCTGGAAGCACCATGCTAACCAGCATGACCTACGGGTTAGCGCAAACCCAAAACAAATCCGTGCTTGATGGCGCAAATTCAAAAAGCCAATTACAGGAAAAAAGTCCCGTCTTCTATTTCTACTTCGATGTTACCAAGACCAGTTTAAGCAACCAGTATAGCTTTAGCGCGGCTACCAATCCCAAAGAGTTTATCCTAGTCAAATTCAAAAGCAACAGCAAGCGGCGGGAAATGGTAACAGGCAGTTGGGACCCATGGTCAGGCGGAAGCAATGGCATTGATGAGAAATACAAAACACCTTTTGAGTTTGAGAAAGTAGCGCCTGGCATTTTCAAAGTATATTTTAATAAGGATATTCAACCCGGCGAGTATTGCTTTATCTACGGAGGTGCGGCAAACGGCAGAGGGAATAACCAGGTGTTTGATTTTGGGGTGGAGAAGTGAAAGAAATACAGCACGTGAGGTATCACTATAAGTAGTGAGATAAAATACCTATTTGTAGTGATACTTCTTTGAAAAGCAAATGTAACCTTTGGAGTATTATGCAAACAACAGCTAAATTATATTTTTGTAAAGCAGCATGGTATTCAAAATTTTATTAGTAACGTTGTATGGGGATTCAAATACTTCGGGAGAGTATTTGGAAATTTGATTTCATTTTACTGAATTTTAAAAAACTTTCTGGGGGCGGAAAGTTTAAAGTTTTGATGATGCAGATATTTAGAATATCCCCTTGCAATTGCAAGATAATCACTATCTCAATTCTTTCTCAAAGAATTACCGAATTTCTTGTTACCGTATTACCACTTCAAATTTGTTATAGCATACTATTATATATATCAACTCTAAATTTTAATATCAGTTTCTTCGTCTCATCTAAAAAACAAAATACATGAAAAAGAATTTTAGCTTTTTTAGCAAGCCGTTTAAGCACATGCTTGCCTTGTTCTTTCTTTGCAGCTTCAGCCACGCATTCGCAACACCTACTGGCGTTATTTCCGGTACAGCGACAATTTGCAATGGAGGGTCAACCACCATTTCCGTAGCGTTATCGGGTTCAACTCATCTCCCATACCATTTTACATGGTCGGACGGTACAAACAGCCATACGGTGTGGGGAGTATCAAGCAGTCCGTACACCTTTAGCGTTTCTCCCACTGTTAATACTACTTATACTCTTACCGCTGTGGCTGATTCTTCTGTTTCAGGTTCCGGTTCCGGTTCTGCCAAAATAACTGTCCAATTGGCAGGGGGAACATACACCATAAACCCATCAGGGAGCGGCTCTACCAATTATACCAGTTTCAATGCGGCGGTTACCGATTTGGTAAACAGGGGCGTTTGCGGGGCGGTAACTTTCAATGTATCGAATGGGACATATAACGAGCAATTGATAGTACCTGCGATAACAGGATCATCGGCTACCAATACTATTACGTTCCAGTCTGCTTCCGGCGACAGTTCTGCTGTTATCCTTACCGACACTTCTTCTTCTACCGCAGGAACGGGCAACTGCACATTATGTATGGAAGGTGGTTCGTATATCACTTTCCATCAATTAACATTTCAACGGACAGGAACAAAGACAGATGCAGTTGTTATAAATCATCACATTGGCGGTTCTTCCCATAACGTAAATTAT
>Ga0206827_1220_pt1 | contig 9712 bp, 6 predicted proteins | sample Alteio_BWOrgCont_77_FD_152852 | JGI IMG/M metagenome (GOLD analysis project Ga0206827, IMG submission 152852) | Enriched cells from forest soil in Barre Woods Harvard Forest LTER site, Petersham, Massachusetts, United States -... | ecosystem: Environmental > Terrestrial > Soil > Temperate forest > O...
GTTGATTGTTTTTAATTATTTTTTTTGCAATTTTGTAATTTGCAAGATTAATTAGGTCCATATATTTAAGGATGAACTACAATGAATAGATTACTACATGAATTTTTCCGGACAGGTTTTTTCATTTTTGCTTTGCTGGCAGGCTTTAGCGCCACCGCCCAGCATTTGAGATTTTCTACTTCTTCAAATACGGTTAAAAATTGTGACTCCGGACAAGTCACTTTTAATGATATAACAACACCACCTACAGGCGATACTATAGAAAGTGAATACTGGCGGTTTCCTCATTCTTATGATTCATCAACTTGTCCTACATGTTTGTCAGGTAGTAACCAGCAAGGGATTATTTATCCCCGGCCCGGGAAAGACACTATATACCTTACCGATTCATTTAGTAGTGGAAAAGTAATAACTCTGGATAGTGTTATTACAATACTTCCCGATGCGTATGCCAAATTTGTTCCAATTAATGGAGGTGCGTGCTCAGATTCTTCGGTGTCCTTTATTAACTATACAGACACGGCAATGGAAGGAGTAAAATCTTATTCCTGGAATTTTGGCGATTCAACCACTTCTTCGCTTAAAAACCCTCCTCCGCATAAGTACAAATATTTAGGTTCACATACTGCTTCTCTTGTAGTTACATCTCTTAATGGGTGTGTAGTTACTTCTGCACCTCAACCTGCTATAGTATATGACCCACCTGTAATTGATAGTTTCACCCTTGTGAATACTTGCTCAGACTCGGCTTTGCATATTCATTATGTTGCAAATCTTGTATATGGCTTTGTCGACTCGGTAACTTTTGATTTTGACACAGGATACGCCAGCGCTAACCCGCCGCGAACTAAGGATACTCTTAATCTTTACCAGGGAAGAGTTTTGCCGGTGGCCGATACAATTTTCGACCAGGCCGAAGCTACTTTTAGTCATACCTATGCGAATCCAGGCACTTATACAATACACATTCATGTTCAATCCACTTATGGATGTTCTGCCGATTCTTACCAAACTGTCATAATGAAACCTATACCGGTAAACAAATTCAGGGTACAAACTGAATGCAGGAGTGCGGGAGATTTGTTTTATGACAGTTCTGCCGTAGCCGCCCCGAGCCATATAGCATTCGTTTATTGGACCTATGGGGACGGCACTACTGATACTATTTTTGCTCCTTTTGCCGGCAAATTCCCACACCGCCATCTTTTTGTCCCGCAAAGTGATACAATAACATATTTCACAGTAGTGGGGCATGCAGTTACGGAAAATGGCTGTATAGACTCGTCAACACAGATTGACACTGTTTACAGGATTCCAATTAATAAGTTCTCTTTTAACTCCGGCGGCCCCGGGTGTGCTAATTTTAGCGGGCAATTTATTGATCAGTCCACAATGGCAGGGCCCGGCAATTTCCCTGATGATATAGTAAGCTACGGATGGAATTTTGGAGACATCAATTCAGGCCCATTGAATACTGATACAGGCGCCCAGCCCACACATAATTATAAAAGCCCCGGAAACTATGTGGTAACGCACTATGTATATACAGGGAGGGGTTGCATGGATTCCAGCCAACAAACAATTACAATACAGCCCCACGCCGCAGCCGGCGTTATTACGCCTTCTACTATATGCGCCGCTTCCACAATAAATAATACTGTTTATTTTAAAGATAATTCCAAAGCCCCTGCCGGGTACAGCATTACGGGCTATTACTGGGATTTCGGCGATGGGTCCAGTACCGAATTTTCTACAGCACAAAACCCAAGCCACATATATTTCACTGCCGGGACATTTATTGTTACCCACGCTGTTTTCACAAATGCAGGCTGTGCAGATACTACTACCACTTCTGTAACAGTACTATCAAGCCCGGTGTCGCAATTCTCATCATCCAGTCAGGGCGTATGCTTTGGCCAGCAATCCAGGTTTACTGATGCTTCTACAGATACAGCATCTCCAATAACAAGTTACTACTGGAATTTTGGGGATGCCGGAACCACCGATACCTCTACCGCCAAAAACCCTACTCATCAATATGCCAACCATGGTTCGTTTTACGTGCTACATTCAGTATTGGCTAATAACGGCTGCTCGGATACTGATTCTGTATCGGTTACTGTTTATCAGCCGCCGGTAGCCAAAATAAACCCGAATAAAACCTCATCTCAAGTATGTGCTAATAGTATCGCAACTTTCAATGATACTGATGTGCTTGGAAACACGACAGATGTAAGATGGAATTTTGGGGATGGCACCAATTCAGGCGGCTTTTCGACAAGTCCTACAGTATATCACACATACACCACACCTGGCAAATATATAGTTACAGATTATGTTGAAACCGCTACAGGTTGTGAGGACTCTGCTACAACTACAATAAATGTTGATAGCCTTCCCGTTCCATATATGGAGACCTGGAAAACTGACGTGTGTGCAAAATCACCGGCGCTATTTTTTGATAGTTCTTATTTCCGAGGCGGCCTTCTCAACAGCGTTTCGCCATATACTACTACCTGGGATTTTGGCGATGGCACTGCCTTATATAAAGGCCCTGCAGGCGCCACACCAACCCACGTATATACCAGCAGCGGAACCTATACAGTAACGCTATATGATACTTCTTTGTCCGGTTGCGGAGCAAGCTATTCACAGCAGGTAACTATTCTTCCCGGCCCGGTTTCCAGCGGGAATTTGACAAACGATATAACATGGGATGTTTGTGTAAATGCAACCGCTAATTTTTTCAATACTTCATCTATTGTAGCTCCTTATAGTATTGTAGGGTCTGAGTGGTTCTTTGGCGATGGCGCTACATCCACAGCTACCAGCCCAAGCCACGTTTATACTACTGCCGGAATTGATACGGTAAAACTGGTATCGCTCAGCAACGCCGGCTGCTCCGATACTTTTGTGCATATTATCACAATTGACCCTTTACCTAAGCCGTTTTATACAGTCTCTCAAAACCGCTGCTCAGGGGTTTCTGTTACCTTTTCAGGTGAAGATACCCTGAAAGGGGATTTCGTAAATGCGGGCGAATGGTTTTGGAATATAGCAGGGACTTCATTGCCGTCAGAGCAAACCCAAAACTATATTTTTAATACACCCGGGTCAAACAATGTTTCGCTTAGCGTTACCAATATAAACGGGTGTTCTGCTACATTCGATTCAACAATAAGCATATATGCCACCCCGAGCGCTAATTTTGTCTTCGATACTGTATGCCTTGGGCAAACTACTAATTTTTTGGATGCATCTATTCTTCCAAATGTGGGCCTTGGCGATACTCTGAATTCCTGGTTTTGGCAATTTGGCGATTCTACCACGGATTCTATCCAAAACGTTAGCCATACCTATCAATATGCCGGCAACCATGGCGTTGAACTCACTGTCAATACGAACCACGATTGCCCTGCATCAGTTACTGAACAAGTGCTGGTAAGGGTAACACCCGTGGCCCGCATAGTATATTTACCTAATCCTGTTACCATCACCAATCCTCACGTTACATTTTATGATTCGTCAATCAATTCCATCCCGGGAAAAAATTGGTGGGACCTTGGAGATGGATACTTTAGATCTGACAGTACTACGGTAAGCCATGTGTATGATACACCCGGCCAGTATATAGTAAGGCTTGCGGTATTTAATTCTGATGGCTGCACAGATACCCTTAAAGATACTATAAATGTCGAGCAAATTTTCACCATGTTCATACCAAATTGCTTTTCACCAAACGGTGATGGGGTAAATGACGTTTGGAGGCCTGTGTCTGAAGGTGTATTGACTTATGAACTACAGATAATTAATACTTGGGGCGGGGAAATGTTCCGCACTACTGACCCTTCAGCCGGATGGATAGGCGACTATGACGGTAATGGTAAAATAGCCCCGGTAGGCATATATATATATAGGATAGTATGCACGGATGTATATGATCAGGTAATACACGTATTTAAAGGCAATATCACCATTGTGAAATAAATAGCCTGAAAGAATAAAACAGGCGCGGAGATAAATTTCCGCGCCTGTTTTGTTTTAAAATGGCATTATAAAAACCCGACAATACTTTGGAACAAAAAGAAACAATAACGCCAATTAGCGATTTTGGGGAATTCGGTTTAATAAAACTGCTTACAGGTACCCTGAAAACCAATAATGGATCAACGCTTAAAGGCGTAGGTGATGATGCCGCAGTAATTGGTTATAGCGGCGATGAGTCTATACTTGCCTCCACAGACATGTATGTAGAAGGCGTGCATTTCGATCTTGCCTATACACCTTTGCTGCATCTTGGCTACAAATGCATTACGGCCAGCATAAGTGATATCTATGCCATGAATGGGAATGCGGAACAGGTTTTGGTATCCGTTGCCCTTAGCAGCCGTTTCAGCGTTGAGGCGCTGCAGGAGGTTTACCAGGGTATGCGCATTGCATGCGAAAAATATAAAGTAGACCTGGTTGGCGGCGATACCACTTCGTCACAAACCGGGCTTGTAATAAATATTACAGCTATAGGCAGGGCGGCAAAAGATGCGGTTACATATCGGAACGGCGCAAAACCAAATGATATCCTTTGCGTATCCGGCGACCTCGGCGGGGCTTATGTCGGATTACAGGTATTAGAACGGGAAAAACAGGTATTTCTGAGCAATCCTGCCATGCAGCCTGAACTGGAAGATTATTCTTATGTGCTTCAGAGGCAACTCCGCCCGGAAGCAAGAAAGGATGTGGTTGAAATATTAGCAGTATTGCATATCAAGCCTACCGCGATGATTGACATTTCTGATGGGCTTTCTTCAGAAATACTGCACCTATGCGACCAGAGCGGCACAGGGTGCGACCTGTTTGAAGAAAAAATACCGCGCGATGATAATACATACGATACCGCCCGATCGCTGAATCTTGATTTCACAATGTGCGCCCTGAATGGCGGTGAAGACTATGAACTGCTATTTACTATCTCACAGGCTGATTACGAAAAAATTAAAAACCACCCTGATTTTACTTTAATTGGATATATGACGGATAAAGAATCAGGAGTGAACCTTGTTACTACATCAGGAAACCGTTATCCATTACAGGCGCAGGGCTGGAAACACTTTTAAGAAAGTTATGAAATTTGAGTTATGAGTTTTGAATTGGGTAAAAAAAGGGACCGCCCGGTTTTAAGTTGGAAATACCGGCTTCTTCTTATTACTATTTTAATATTCCTTTCTTCAGTTAAAATAAATGCCCAGGTCACTAAAATGGATTCAAAAGGCATTGACAGCCTGCTGAAAAGCCTTCCGGAAAATGCTTCGCCTGGTGATAAGGTAGAATATATTACTATGCTCATTAATATAGATTCCTCCCAGGGGCTTTATTTTGAAAAAAGGGGCGAGGCCTATAATGCTATGCAACAGGATGACAAAGCGCTACAGGATTTTGAAAAAGCGCTTTCATTAGGCTATTCTGATAACAATTTTTTTGCTTTACTTGGATTTACCGCTTCCAGGGCGGGAAAGTGGGCCAGGGCAGTGATGTACCTAACACGTGCAATAACTTTAAACCCCGAAAATGAAATGCTATATGCCTACCGAGGCTATGCATATATGACAGTTGGCGACGATTCACTTTCAGAAAATGATTATTCCATATACCTAAAACATCACCAGGACGATGCCATTTCGTGGTTTGGGCTGGCCCGTGCGCAGGAGGATCTTAATGAGAACGATAAAGCCATTATTTCTTTTCAAAAGGCTATTTCGCTTGATTCGACTAATTATGAAGCATACTTTAACCTCGGAATGATATATGGCAATATGAAACTATATGCCAAAGCCATTGCAGAATTTGACACTACCCTCCATTTTAATCCGAACCTTCCTTATGTGTATTACAACCGGGGCATAGCCAAAGCCAAAAATCACTTACCGTTTTGCGATGATTTCAAGAAATGCAATGAGATGAATTATACCCCCGGCGTGGATATGTATAATAAATTCTGCGGCGGAAAGTGAAATCTTACGGAAATAACAGCTATTAAATAAATAATCCCTAATTTTGCACGGCAAATAGTACCTTATTTGCATGTTAAATCCTGAAGATAAAATAATTGGCGAAGGCCTTACGTACGATGACGTTCTCATTGTGCCTGCATATTCCGAAATTTTGCCTTATCAGACTAACCTGGAGACATTTCTCACGAGGAATATCCGTATCAATGTACCTATCATTTCGGCAGCAATGGATACCGTAACGGAATCACTCATGGCCATGGCCATGGCGCGTGAAGGAGGAATGGGCATGATACATAAAAACATGACCATAGCACAGCAAGCCGATGAAGTGCGACGGGTAAAACGCTCTGAAAGCGGGATGATACAGGACCCAATAACCCTGCATGCCAATGCCAAGGTAACGGATGCCCTGAAAATTATGAAGGATAACAAGATAGGAGGTATCCCCATCGTTGATGATAATAATATACTGGTAGGTATCCTTACCAACCGGGATTTGCGGTTTGAGACAGATATGTACCGCAATGTGTCTGAAATAATGACAACCAGGGAAAAACTTATCACTGCTAAAGAAGGCACCGACCTGGAAGAAGCTGAAAAAATACTACAGAAATTTAAGATTGAAAAGCTACCTGTCATTACTAAGGATGGAGTACTCAAGGGCCTTATTACCTTTAAGGACATAGAAAAACTGAACGCCCATCCTAATGCCTGCAAAGATAGTTTCGGTCGGCTGCGTGTAGGCGCTGCTGTGGGCGTGACCGCAGACATTGAAGACCGAGTGGAAGCGCTCATAAAAGCCGGGGTTGATGTAATAACCATTGATACAGCACACGGACATAGCAAAGGTGTATTAGATGTAGTGCGTCGCGTTAAAATAAAATACCATGACATGGAAATAATAGCCGGTAATGTAGCTACAGGCGAAGGCGCCCGTGCACTTGCTGATACTGGCGCGGATGCTATCAAAGTAGGCGTAGGGCCAGGTTCCATTTGCACCACCCGTGTGATCGCTGGTATTGGCATGCCACAATTAACGGCCATCATGGATTGTGTAAATGCTATTAAAGGAGCTGGTATACCTGTTATTGCTGATGGTGGAATAAGATATACAGGCGATATAGTAAAAGCGATAGCAGCCGGGGCAGGTACGGTAATGGCAGGTGGGATTTTTGCCGGAGTAGAAGAAGGGCCGGGTGAAACGATTATTTACGAAGGAAGGAAATTTAAAACCTATCGCGGCATGGGTTCCATAGAAGCGATGAAACAGGGTAGCGGCGACCGTTATTTCCAGGACCCTGAGGAAGAAATAAAAAAAATTAGTACCCGAAGGTATAGTTGGCCGCGTACCCTATAAAGGCCGCCTGGCTGAAGTAATGTATCAATACATTGGGGGGCTCCGGGCTGGCATGGGATATGCAGGGGCAAAGACTATTAAAGATCTGCAGGGCGCCCGGTTTATTAAAATAACATCCAGCGGCATAAAAGAAAGTCATCCGCATGATGTAATAATAATGAACGAAGCCCCGAATTACAGCCCCGACAAGAAATAATCACCTTCAATAGGCTATGTGAAATTGATTAATAAATCATTCCTGCTAATAATGTTTCCATGATTTATCAATAATAAATTGGGGAAAATTATGCATTCATATTATTTATTTTAAATTTGTGTTATCAAAATAAATTATCCTGGCAAATGGATGGGGATCCTATTTGTTAAGTGGTTTTTTTTGAGCGATATTTTTTAATACAATAAATACCAGAAGCATGGCACAAAGAATTGAAACAATCAATTTTAAGAAAATTTTTACTGCTTTGAAAAAGCAGAACGCATTTGACACCACCACTGAGTTCAGCAACCGGTTAGGGGTTAGTTCGCAGAACATCAGTAACATTATCAATGGGCCGGGAAATGTGTCCTTTAAAATCCTGCAGGGACTTTTCAGGGCATTCCCGAAGATCAACCATGCTTACCTCCATACGGGCAGGGAACCTATGTTCTTTGACGAGCCGGGTGGAAACATAAGCACTTATGAAAAAGCGCCACAGATAATTACCGCTACTGTTTCTTCAGACGGCGAAGAAATGGCTGTATATGTGCCTACCAAGGCTTATGCAGGTTATCTGAAAGGATATGGGGACCCGGAATTTCTTGGCAGCCTGCCTGCAGTAAGGATTCCATTCTTCAACATCCCCTCTATGCGTTTGTTTGAAGTAGGCGGCGATAGCATGGAACCTACTGTTTTTGAAAAAGATATACTTTTTTGCCAGCAGGTTCTAAACCCTGCAGACATCAGGAACGGAAGAATGTATGTAGTAGTAACCAAGCACGACGGCATTGTAGTAAAACGCCTGATGAAGCATCGTGGCGAAGATAATGTGAATTTATACTCTGACAATAAATACTATGAACCATATTCATTAGGTTTAGGTGAAATCATGGAACTATGGTATGTAAGGCGCCGCCTTACCGGCCAGGTACCAAGCCCCGATACAATGGAAGACCGTATTTATGAGCTCGAAAAACTCGTTTATGATTTGCAAAAACGCCTGAATATTAATCCGGGCAAGGGGACATTATAATACAAACTAAACAAACTACCATTTAAGCAAACCCGCCTTGATGCATATCAGGGCGGGTTTTCATTAATAAATATCTTGTCTTTTCATACACAAACAAGAAAACCTTACAATTGTAAATTTATATTGTTGATAGTTATCAACGCAGGCCTCAGACAAATATACTTTTGCAAGAAAAACAATTAATATTTATAATATGAAACGATTGATTCTATTTTCAATTTGTCTTGTAAGCATTAGTCTCTTAAGTATTGCAGGTGCAAATGATGCGAGCAAAGAACAGGTGTTAGGTACATGGCTTACACAAGACCAGGCTTGCTATGTTACCATATATACTGCTGGAGGCCAGTACTATGGTAAGATCACATGGTTGAAAAAAGCGACTGAAAGCGGCAAACCTGTAATAGATAGCCACAACCCTGACGAATCGAAACGCAACCAGCCGCTTATGGGCCTGGTAATATTGCGTAATTTTACATACGATGGAGACAAGGAATTTGTAGATGGAAAAATATATGAGCCACCCACGGGGAAAGATTATTCCTGCAAAATGAAACTTATCGACAACAATACCCTGGAAGTCCGCGGATATGTGGGTATCCCTCTCTTTGGTGAAAGCGAAACCTGGAAAAGGGTGAAATAGTATCGCCAGCTTTTTATTAAAGCCCAAATGGTTTTAACCAGTTCTGGCCATTCGGTTTGATTTAATAACTTTTTCATATCCTTTCTGGTTGGCTTTGCGAGGATTTTTTCCGTAATATTGCACTATATTTTACGATAATTGGCTGTGCAATGAGCAAAGAACTGAACGAAACGGAACATATATCAACTGTAGCCCGAAATGAAAATGGGAAAGCTGTAAAGCCAGTTAATATAAGTATTTTCGGCATGGGGTATGTAGGAGCGGTAACTGCTGCATGCCTTGCTTCAAAGGGACATTTCGTGGTTGGTGTGGATACCAGCCCTGCAAAAGTAGAAATGATTCAAAACGGCATTTCGCCTATTGTTGAAAAAGATTTACCTGAGCTATTTGAAGAAGTAAAAAAGGCGAAACTACTCAAAGCAACCAGCGATGCTACCTCTGCTATTTTTGAAACTGAGATTTCTATGATTTGTGTGGGTAC
>Ga0206827_1221_pt1 | contig 9607 bp, 6 predicted proteins | sample Alteio_BWOrgCont_77_FD_152852 | JGI IMG/M metagenome (GOLD analysis project Ga0206827, IMG submission 152852) | Enriched cells from forest soil in Barre Woods Harvard Forest LTER site, Petersham, Massachusetts, United States -... | ecosystem: Environmental > Terrestrial > Soil > Temperate forest > O...
TACAGATTCCTGCGGCAATATATCCGCCCCAAGCCTCATCGCCAAACCAATGGTCCTAAGCGCCACCAATTATGAAAACAAATACGCCATCGTTCAATGGACGCCTTATGCGAAGTGGCAAAATGGCGTTTTAAAATACCAGATACAGGTAGTCCAAAGCAATGGACAGTTCACTGATTATTTCGACACCCCCGATACCAACTACACCGATAATAGTTTCTTCGACAGCGCCCAAAATGAGCGTTGCTATCGCATAGAAGCCTTTGAAGACAGCGGCAACAATGCTGTAAGTTTCAGCAACGAAGTTTGTGTCCCTTATCTTCCTACATTATGGATACCTACTGCCTTTACGCCCAATGGTGATGGCCTGAATGATGTTTTTAAAGTAACAGGCATAGGCATAAAGTCTTTCAGCCTCAATATCTACAATTCATGGGGCGAACACCTCTACCAATCCACCGACCCCAACAAAGGCTGGGACGGCACATTCAATGGAAAACCTTCGCCGGATGGTGTGTATCTGTATATCATTGAGGCTACAAACAACGAAAATAAAACCCTATACCAAAACGGCATGGTGAATTTGATGAAGTAACTTACGGCTGATGGCTTATTACATCCCCTGCGCCTTATTAAAATCGGCGGATTTCCCTACAGGGATAGAAAGATTAACCCATTCCTGGCCTTTTACCTGCTTGGCAATATATACGATCTGCCCTATGTGGTAGGCATAATGCGTTAATTGCCTGTTGATGGCCTGGTAAACGGTCTGGGGCTTCTTTCTGATGTAAATAATTTTGCGCATGTCATCATCATCTTTTAGCGGCTTTATGGCGCTAAACAAGGCGTCCCAGCCAAAACCCCATTGCTTCATAAGCTCTGAAAAGTCTTCGTTGGTATCCACAAACTCCGCGTCACGGTTGCGGTCGGCCTTCTCCCCATCGGTATGAAGAAAATCAGACCACCGGGAAACCATGTTTCCGCTCAGGTGTTTGATGATGATTGCGACACTGTTTGATTCGGGATTGGGTTGCCAGTGAATCTGGCTCCCTGATAGTTGGGTGATAGCTTTTTCACCCAGGTCTTTGTAGGCTTCAAATTCGCGTATAGCGCTTTGAAGATAACCGATTTGCATTGCTTCTTTCATTCCGTCAGTAATCTGTTAAAAATTTTAAACCAGCGTTAAAGTCCATATATATTTTATAATTTTATCACTATACAATTTCTCTTCACTTTATGTTCACAGAAACTGCTTTTTTTTCGGATTGCAAATATCTGATGTTTTTAAGAATATCGTATATTAAATTTTTAATAATTTGGTAACATTGGAAATTCGTTTTTATCAGAATAAAGCAGGCTTGCTAAAAATGCCTTCTATTGAATTTTAAAGCCCTTTTTAGCAAAATACGTTTCCGCGACAAAAAACAACATATTTTTGCCGGGTTAAAGAAAGTTAATAAAACAATAGCCCAGTAGCGTGGAGCTTTAGCCCTACGGCCTTTTAACATAGGGCTGAAGCCCTATGCTATTGAGCCTGCGTTAGATAATTATGCAATCGTATTGTTCTTTATGGGTACACTTGATTTGGGCTACAAAAGATAGGGAATCAATGATTGGTAAGGGGTTAAAGTATAAATTATGCGACAAAATCCGCTCAATTGCCATTGAGAAGAAATATCATCTTGATTTTATCAATGGAATGGAAGACCATATTCATTGTCTTTTATCCTTGTCTTCTATGCAGAACGTAAGTACAATTGCGAAGGATTTAAAAGGCGGCTCTTCAAATTGGGTTAATGAAAATAATTTAGGCAATGGTATGTTTAATTGGCAAGATGGCTATTCAGCATTTTCTGTAAGCCCGGAAAATGTAATCAAAGTCCGTAATTATATCAGGAACCAGGAAAAACATCATCTTGGTATGAGTTATTCTGATGAATTAGAAAAACTTAAAAAAATGAGTAACCTTGTAAAATAGAATCGAATGCTCAATAGTTTAGGGCTTTAGCCCTACGGTGAAAAGGCAGAAAGAAAGAAATGCTGAATAATAAATGGGTTAAGCTCTAAGTTGATGGAATGGGAAAAGAGGGAAGGCTCAATAGCATAGGGCTTTAGCCCTATGGTGAAAAGGCAAAAAGGAAATGCTGAATATCGCAGAGGTTAAACTCTAAGTGAATAGAATCGAAAAAAAGTGAATGCTCAATAGCGTAGGGCTTTAGCCCTACGAAGAAGATTATAAAAAAATGAAAAAAACCGCTGCTCTATTATTATTTATCAGCCTGTTTTTAATACAGGTTACGGCATATTGCCAAAAAGGCAAAGAAGAGGCTGCCGATTTGCTCCAGGTTATCAAAACCCAGGTGCAAAAGAAAATGGTGGACAGCGCTATGGCAAATACGATATATCTCCTGGACCATCTGAAACCTGATAATGCTACAAAAACAGAAGGCCGCCAGATTGCCCAAACTATCTATGACACTCTTGTAAACGAAGCGGAAAGGAAACTCAATTCAGGATACATAACTTTAGCAGTGGCTAAATATCAAAAGGCTTCAAATTTTTGCACATCAATTGGGGATGTATGTACTGACAAAGGCCAAGCGGGACTTGTCTCGGCAAAAACAGCCATGTATAATGACATAATTGCCAAGGCAAGAATAGAACTGGAAAACGACAACCTCACCGATGCAGAAATCCTTGCTAATAAAGCAAAAACCTATGCCAGTCAAAATCCAGGTGCCATAAAAAGCAGCTCCGGTGCTGATGACGTTCTCACTGGTATCCGCCAAAAATACTATAAGCGCTACCTGATGAAAGTAAAGGAAGCGATGGAGACAAAGCATTACAATACTGCCCTCATCCGCTTGCAGGAAGCAGATACTTTTTTGAAGAATAATGCGATGAACAGGGATGCAAACTATTTCCAGCTTTTAAAGGCCGCCTCTAAACCGGTTATAGCAGCATATATTGATAAAGCAAATGGCAGCAAAGACAATCTCACCAAAGCACGTCAATATTACCACTCTGCTGATAGCCTTGCAAGCCTTTCAGGCTTAAATGAAGGCCACATGAAAGACGAACTGGAAGCCCTGGGCAAAGCAGTACAAAACAACGACTGCATGTACTGGCAGGCGGCTTTCAAGAACCTTATTGCCAAAGCTTCTGCATTTGAAACCGATAAGAATTTTAAGGCTGCCCTGGAAACGTACTCTTATGCAGTGGGCAAAAAAGATTCTATACCCGGCTGCCATGTCGATTTTCAATTAGCTGAAAAAAAGGTTACTGAATTAAAACCGGCGGCAGATTATCAAAATCTAATGGCTGCTTCCACTCAAGATGGGAAAGATAATAAGTTCCCTGCATCTATTCTGGAGTATGACAGCGCTGAAAATATACTTATCCGCGATTCATTATCAAAATACAACCTTACCGCAAAAAGCACTTATAACTTTGTACTGGAGCATTCTGATGCTGATTTTTTGATAGCCGGTGCAGAGTTCTTTTCCAATGCCAATACGCCGGACAAAGCACTGAACCTGTTAAAGGAAGCATTAAAAGCAGGATATCAGCCATCCACAAAAGAACTTCAGCATGTCATCGCTACCCAACTGGCTGAATCTGATTTCAAAACCCAGCCTAACGAAAACCCTAAAAAACTGGCTGACCAGTATTGCGGTGAAGATGATAAACTCAGCGTATTAAAGAAAGCCTATCTGAAAGCCTGGAAAGGCATGAAATAGATTAAAAAGAACATTCGAACATTTGAATTATGAATATTGAATAAAGAATGAAAAACAAAACTCCATAGTTAGAAGGATTCTTAATTTCGTTATTCAATGTTCTATTGTTCAATTGTTCGTTATTCAGTCTAATAGTTTCCCGCAAAGGTTAGCACATACCCATTCAGGTCCTGTATGGCAAACTCTTTGGTGCCATATAAAGTATGACCAAGTTTTTTCAGCACAATAACATAGTCGTGTATATTGTCATAGAAAGCTTCTATGTTGTCAATGTTGATATACAAGGTCATTAGCCCGTTTTCCCTGCCTTTCAGTACCGGATATTCGTCGGCCAGGCTTTTGCTTTCCTGGAACATCAGTGTTATTTCGCCTTGTTTCATCATGGCCCAATCGAATTTTCCTTCTTCCGGTACCGACATGATCAGTTCAAAACCAAGGATCTCGCTATAATACTCCACCGTCTCATTTACATTCCTTACCGCCAGGTTCGGGCTCAAAGCCGTCATGGATACGGTTTTGGTATTCTGCATCGCCAATGTGATGAAATTCATATTACTTCTTTTTTACTAAAGACGAATCAGAACCCGAAATGTGAGGCGCTTCTTTTTTTAATATCTGGCTCGCTTCTCTGTGGGCTTAAAATTTTAAGCCCCTACAATAAACCTTTTCCCTACATTTGTGCTATGGCAGAGCTACCCGTACAGCAGCATTTTTTCGTTCTCATAAAAGACAAACTTCCTCCCAGCCTTTCCCTGGTAGATGAAGTGGCCGATTTGCTTAAGATAAGCACCGATAGCGCCTACCGCCGCATCAGGGGCGAAAAGGAGCTTTCTTTTAATGAGATAGAAAAGCTCTGTACCCACTTTCATTGCCCAATAGACGCCCTGTTCAACCAGAAAGTAACAGACCAGGTTAGTTTCAGATATAATTCCCTCAACTCAGTTACCTTCAATTTCCAGGACTACCTCAAATCTGTCTGCGCCAGTATGCGCAGTATCGTGGTAAACCCTGAACGGGAGATAATATACGCCGCTAAAGATATTCCCATTTTTTATCACTTCCTGAATGATGAAGTAGCGGCTTTCAAGTCATTCGTGTGGCAAAAGACCCTGATAGGCTTCCCGGAATTTGAAAATAAGAAATTCCTCCTTTCAGATACGCCTGATGCCATTTTGAGGCTTGGCAAACAGTCCCTCCAGGACTATATCAATATCCCCGGCGCCGAATTGTGGAACGTGGAGTGTTTTCACAGCCTCTTCCGCCAGATCGAGTTTTACTGCGAGGCTGGCCTTTTCGAGAAGCCTTCCGAAGCCCTCCTTATCGTGGAGAAGACCGGCGAACTCATCAGCCACCTCCACCTCCAGGCCTCTCTTGGCAGGAAATTCCTTCCCGGAAATGAACCACCTATGGACAGCAATTATAAAATGTATGCCAACGAAGTGTACCTGTCTGACAACACCGTCCTTGGCATCATGGGCGAGCGTAAAATAGCCTTTCTTACCCACTGCGCCCTGAATTTCCTGGCTACCGAAAATGAAAAGTTCTGCAATACCACCCACGACTGGTTTCAGAACCTCATCAAAAAAAGCAGCCTCATATCCTCCGTCGGTGAAAGAGACCGCAACCGTTTCTTTTCGCAGGTAAACACCAAATATGAAGCGCTAAAAGAAAACGTGAAGCATTTGTTGAGGAAATAAACTCTGAAAATCTTACGCGCTCAAATCTCAACCCTTCCAAAATTTTTTCAAAAAATAGCATGGTTTTTCATTCTAACTTTTGCTTTTTTTACTCTTTTTTATCATTTTTCATGCTATTTTTCCAGGCAAAAACCCTCTTTAGAGCAAATGGGATTCTAACTATGCTAAAATAGCATGAAATAGTATGGTTTTGGCAGCGGAATCTTACGCGCGTAAATCATTAGGGAGTGTTTTGGTGAGGTGCAAATGATAGTGGAAGCAGGAAGTTTATTTTTCATAAGGGCTAATATAGGGATATTCCCTGGCATCTCCAAACCAATCCTAAAATCTTTTCAATCTTTTTTATCATGTTCAGACAATTTTCCCCTACCTTAGCCCTGAAATTACTCAGAATCAAATATTAACTCTATGAAGAATACCCTTCTATTCAAAGTCGCCCTCGCTTTTTCACTTTTCATTTTTCACTTTTCACTCGCCTTTGGGCAATTAAGCGGCACCTATACCATCAACCCTTCCGGTTCCGGATCTACAAACTTTACTAGTTTTACAAATGCAGTAAATGCCCTTGCTAAGAGTGGAATTAGTGGCCCGGTAGTGTTTAATGTGGCTGATGGGACTTACATGGAGCAGTTAACCATTCATGCTATTAAAGGCTCTTCAAGTACCAATACAGTTACTTTCCAGTCAGCGAGTCGAGATAGTAGTAAAGTGATTTTGACAGACACTTCTGGGAATAACCTTTATTCCTTCACAATACCTACACTGACTTTAGATAGTGTTGGGTTTATCACTTTTAAAGAAATCACAATTCAGCAAACGGGAGCGTTGGCAATTGCAAAAACGTTAATACTACTTAATTCTCCCAAAGGATGCAGTTTTTTAAATAATAGAATTATTGGCCAAAATTCTGCTAATGGTATTTTAATAAATTATGGAGATAGTGGCAATACTTATAAGAACAATCTTTTTAAATGTGGTTCTTATGTTTTCGTTGATAATTGGGATTCAATAGTAAATTATGAAACCGACTTAGTAATTGAAAATAATATCATTGATAGTTTCGATACGTATGGAGGTTATGGCCTGTTGATATTTAACGTTCAAAATTTAAAAATTTCAAAAAACACCTTTAATTCAGGCGCTTACGGTATAAATATAGAAAACTGCATAAAAAAAATAAATATTACCAAAAACAAAATTTTGTGCTGGGAGAGTGGTATACAGACATCAAATTGCAAGGGTACGGCCAATGCCCCCGGCCTGATTTGTAATAATACAGTATCTCACCATAATGTTGGTAATTATGGTTCGGGTATTTTGATGAGTGGCGATTCTAACCTTTTAGTCGCTTATAACACTGTAGATTTATGGAGTGGTGGCTCAGCCATTGCCATTAGTAATGGTTATACGTTTTCTTATTCGAGTTATGATTATTTTTTCCCTTACGGCTACCAAGGGGGGGGGCCAAAACAAGATTTTGAACAATAATTTAGTTGATAATAATTTATATATTAATAGCGGATATTGCATTGTGATTGACTCGGTGGTTAAAGCAGATACGATTAATTATAACAATTTGTACACAGCGGCCGCTCCCATAGCATTGTTTGATACATTAAATGAAGATTCCCTATCTGACTGGCAAAAAGCTACAGGATTTGATTTAAACTCTATTTCTGTAAACCCATGGTTTACATCGGATTCGAGTGTGTATTCTGATAACCCTGTCCTCAAAAGCGGGATACCTGTAAAGGCCGTCAAAGATGACTATTATGGCCAACAAAGGGATACTATAAAACCTACCATTGGGGCATTTGAAATTAATCCGTCATTAAACAATGTTGGCCTGTATTCTATTGATAGTTTGCCGGCTGGCCAATGCTTTAGTAATTCGAATATAAAAGTATATGCGACCATTTTCAATTCAGGGGCAAACATCCTGACTTCCGCGGTAATTCATTGGAGCGTTAACGGTATTAGCCAGCCAGATACTAACTGGACGGGTAACCTGAAGCCAGGGTACAATTCAAATAGCTTTAATATTGGAAGCTATTTGTTTTTGCCTTTAAATGCATATAGTGTAAAAGTGTTCGCCTCGCTTCCAAACGGAAAAAACGCCGCACGAAATGTGCAAGATACTGTAGTTAAATCTTTTGCGCTGGCTATGAGCGGAAATTATACAATTGGGGGTGCGGGGGCTGATTATCCAAGCTTCACTGCGGCTGTCAACGCCTTAAATAAATATGGCATTTGCGGCCCGGTTGTTTTTAATGTGGCGAATGGCGTTTATAAAGAAAGGGTTCTTTTGGGTTACATGGTAGGGTCCCCCAATAACACGATCACATTTCAAAGCGCAAGCGGCGATAGCAGCAAAGTAATACTGACATACCCTAAAACTGCATCCAATTCAGATACCGGTGTAACCAACTTCAACTTATATTCTCCGATAGTAGGCAGTAACTTATGGGTACTTAATTATCCTGAAATTACATCTAATTTGGATAGTGGTGTACTTACTTCATATTGTAATATTCCCATCATAATGAAACAAATCACTATTACCGATTCTTTTGGCCCGGTAATAGTACTTGGTTCTGGAAGCATTTTAAATTGCAGGCTCATTGGGGGCAAGAATGATACGATAAATGACGTCTTTACTAGTTATGGCCAAAACACAGTAGAAAATAATTATATAAAAGGCGGAAATGTTGGAATATGTGGAGATTTTCCTTATTCAATAATTCGTAATAATTATTTTGACAATTGCCCCACTGGGATCTTGCTAAACAATCCTTATTTCAGTTTTGACAAAGTAGTTAATGTAACCATTTCAAGCAATAAAATAGTTGGGGGTAAATTTGGGATTGAAGTGGCTTATGGCGCCGTCAACCTCGAAATAAGCCATAATAAAATCATAATCCCAAATGGAAATGGGATTCTTTTGTATAATTGCTGGGATGATTCTTTTATGCGCAATTTTTTGACAGAACCCTGTAATATATATGATAATTTTATCAGCGCAGGCTACGATGGGATTTATTGCTATTGGTCCACTTTAGTTAATATTGAATTTAATAGTATCTATGCTGGCGGCATACCTGTTTCTCTTTTCGATGCTCCCCAGAACAATTTAGGAGGTTGGACAAACTATAATGTCCTAAACAACATTATGCAAAACCCTAAGGGCGGCTTGCTGGCTTATATGGGTTTACTGGATTCTGGGGTATATAATTTTAATTATAACGCATATAATTCAAACTATACAGACACGGTTTTTTGTTTTAATAGCGGCTTATATTTGAGTATTAATAAGTATATGAATTTTAATACCTGGCAAAAAATTTTCGTTCCCTACTTACCCGAAATTGACAGCCAAAGTATACTACTAAATCCCAGCTTTGTTTCCTCTACCAACTTATATGCAACCAACTATTCACTGGCCGGCAAAGGAATTACGATACCGGGCATTAATGACGATATAGACGGAATCCCACGGCCAAATCCGCCTTCAATTGGGGCGAATGAGTTAAACTGCGCTTCCTGTGTATGGCCTGGCGATGCAAACCATGACAAGATAGCAGATACCAATGATATATTATATATAGGCATTGCTTACGGCGAAACTGGGGCGCAACGCCCGGATACATCTACAAAATGGTATGCACACTATTGCTCCGATTGGGGCAAAGCTTTTAATAATGGCGCCAACTATAAAAACGCCGACTGTAACGGAGATGGGGTGGTGGACTCTAACGATATGATAGCAGTAAGGCTCAATTATGGAGATACTCATCTCAAGACAGGGCAGCTCAAAACAGGCAATCCCAATGACCCTGCGCTATACCTCCAGTTTGCAAAAAACAATTATAACCCCGGTGATTCTGTAAAAGCCAATATTATGCTCGGTAAGGCTTCTATTCCTAATTTTTATGGACTTACATCAGGTTTTGATTTTGATCGTTCTTTTGTTGATACTTCTTCATTAAAGATCAGTTTTGGCAGTTCATGGTTTGGTACGCCCGGCAAGGATATGGTTAGCTTTATCCATCCTGATTTTAGTAACAATGCCTTTGCCTTTGCTATCACGCGTATAGACCATAATAATACTTCAGGCTATGGAAAAATAGGCACAGTCAGTTTTGTTATACCTGCTACTGCAAGCACTCAAAA
>Ga0206827_1222_pt1 | contig 9512 bp, 12 predicted proteins | sample Alteio_BWOrgCont_77_FD_152852 | JGI IMG/M metagenome (GOLD analysis project Ga0206827, IMG submission 152852) | Enriched cells from forest soil in Barre Woods Harvard Forest LTER site, Petersham, Massachusetts, United States -... | ecosystem: Environmental > Terrestrial > Soil > Temperate forest > O...
CGGAGGCAAGTTGACCAGGGGAAGGATTCGGCCGATGCGGTCGACGATCTCAGACAGCGGGACAACAATTTCCGGAGTCCAGAGGCGGCCCTCTTCAAGGGGCATGAATTCGATGAAGCGGACGACGACGTTTTCCTGGCGGGCAAAGTGGGCGAAGGCTTCGATCTGATCGTCGTTGAAGCCGCGCAGCAGGACGCAGTTGATTTTGACAGGCGCGAGACCGGCGTCGCGGGCGGCGCGAATGCCGGCCAGCACCTTGGCGAAGCTGCCGGGCACGCGGGTGATGCGCTCGAAGGTTGGGGCGTCCACGGCGTCCATGCTGACGGTCACGCGATGCAGGCCGGAGGATTTGAGCTGGTTGGCGAGGGGGCCGAGCAGATGGCCGTTGGTAGTGAGGGCCAAATCGAGCGCTTCCCCGGTCGAAGTGCGGATGCGGGCGAGCTCCTGGATCAGGTTCGGCAGTCCGTGGCGCAGCAGGGGTTCGCCTCCGGTGAGGCGGACCTTGGTGATGCCGAGGTCGACGAAAAGGCGAATCAGGCGGAGGTAGTCTTCAATGGGGAGTTCAGAGTATTGAGCTCCGGCTTCGCCAGTTCGGCAATAAACGCACTTGTAGTTGCAACTGTCGGTGATGGAGACGCGCAGATCGTGAATGACCCGACCGTGACTGTCGGTGAGTCGTCCGGCGGGTTCTGCGGCGAGGGGAAGGGTTGGGGAAACAGCGGCCATGGGCTAGTTAGAGGCTATACCGTCTGGCGCGGATGTGCGAGGCGGCATCCTGGCCTCGACATTTTCAGGCTCCACGGTTGAAGATCGGCGGGAACGCGGGTTGGGAACGCCTCGTTTAGTCGATACGCGGGGTTCCTTTGCGGAGGACCATGCCGGTGAGGCCGAAGACCACGATAATGGTGATGGCGATGGCGAAGTAGTAAAACATGGGGTGCGCCCAGCCGGGAGAATAGGCCAGATCCTGGCCGATCCAGAGAAGGAGAATGGTGGCAATGACGGCGAATTGCCCGGCGATGACCAGGAAGGTATGGCCGAGATCGCGGCGTTTGTCCAGCGCCTCCACCTGGTCTGGGGTCAGGTTGCGCTCTTCGGGGGGAAGCAAGGAATTTGCCATCGCGTTTCTCCGTTCGGAAATGTTTCCAACTCCAATTGAATCACAGGTTGCGCTGGGTGCGCCAGTGGCCTACCAGGCCTATTCGGATAAGAACGCGATAGTCTGCAGTTGTGTGATTTCAAACGGCTTGCGGCAGCGAATGTTGGCGCAGGAAAGCTTGTCGTCGCGTCGCACCATGTAGGACTGTGCTTTGGCGAACCGGGCCCGGTCACGCTCATCCGCGTTACGCGGCAATTGCGCGCGTTTCCGGCGTACGACCCAGGTTACTTTGTATTCGCCGGCCTGGCCGCATTTGGGGCAGACAAGGTTGTGACTGCGCTGTTCGGTAGTTTCGTTGAAAAAATCCCGCTCTTCCATAATGGCCCGCTCTTCCCCTTCAGCAAAATCTAATCCATACTCGACTTTACGGCAACGAAACGCAAGCCTGCAAAAGAACGGAAAAAGGACAATGGCCAAGAAAAAGCCAGGGATATTTTCGGTGACCAAGGCAGTGAAATCGAACGCACGGGACCGGGTGGGGCAGCCCAAGCCGGCGCGGGTTTTGGATTCCGAGCCGCGCACGGGCCGGGAGGTCAAGCACAAGCCGAAACTCGAGGATGTGATTCGCAGCGAGGAGTAGGGGCGGACTTGCGAGCGCGTAAATCTCGTCCGACACGCCGAACGTCCCGTAAGACATGCGGAACATCCGTAAGACGCGTGGAACATACCGTCGGACGCGCTCCCCATTCCGTAAGACAATCCGCAAAGGTTTGTCTTACGGAATGTTTTGGTTGGGTGACGCCGTTGGACGGCTATTCCGGCTTTGTAAGGCGGTCATACGGAATGTATTACCAAATTTCGGTGGACAGTGTCTTCGTCTTACCTGGGCATACGCATGTCTTTCGGAAGTGCGACAGGTCTCTTACAAGCGTTGGACGGGCATCGGACAAAGTCTTGCGGAGTCTTGCCGGTGAAATGTAGCTGTACGACGGCGGCTTACAAACGATGGCCATCTGCAGGCGGACGGAAGGCACGGGTGTGCGGATGTACGAGCGCTGGAGGACGCCGTAAGACACGCCGTGAAACCAGGAGGTCGATGCTCGAAGCTCGACCGGAGGAGAGCGGCCGGGCGCGCTTGACCCTACCGATGCCCGGATTCGATTTTTCGCATTGGGTTTGGCGGGCTAGGTTTTTGGAAGCTGATCGAGCCAGTCGGCAAGCTCCAAGTGACCGCGATCACGCGCGAAGTCGGCAGCAGTTTTGCCCTGGTCGCTCCGTTGGTGCGGATTGGCGCCATGCCCAAGCAAAAGCTCGGCCAGATCGCGCCGGTTGGCCGTCGCCGCGGAGAAGATGGGAGTGAAACCGCCGGCCTGGGTCGCATTGGGCGAGGCGCCATGCTGGAGTAGAACCTCAATAATCCGCGGGTTCTTGCCCAGCGCCAAAGCCGCGTGAAGGGGTTGGTTGCGTTGCGGATTCTGGCTGAAGGCATCGACCTTTGCGCCGGAACCGAGCAACAGAGCGACTGTTTCCGGCGATCCGAAGGCTGTGGCCAGGTGAAGGGGCGTCCAGCCGTCGCCCGATAACGTGTGAATTCGAGCGGGGTCGGCTGCGAGAAGCTTGCTCAGAACTGCGGCGTCCCCGATTGCGGCGGCTTCAAAGATGTCAATCGGTGTGCCGTCGCCAGCCAGGCGCGCGACCAGAAAATCGCGAACCAGCCCCTGGCCGCAGTAGATGGACCAGAGCAGCGCTGAGACGCCTTGTGGATCGCGCCAGGCGACAAGGCCCGGGTCTTGTTGAACGGCTGCGGCGATTTCTGCGGTGGATCCGGCTTGAATCAATTTGAGAAACGGGGTGCTCATTGGGGCTGGCGCTCCTGGCAGACCCCATTTTACTGTTTGGGGTGAGGAACGCTATAGGGACCCGGAAGCACTGGCTCGGGCGCCTTGTCCTTCTCCTTATCCGCGACCGTGGGATCGGGGGCGCTGTGCGCGGCGGTGCGATTGGAGAAGATGCGGAACTGGACCACAAGGTCGAGCATGACGGGAACAGGCTGGCCGTTCTTGACGGCCGGAGAGAACTTGGCTTTGCGGATGGAGGCGACGGCGTTCTCGTCGAGACCGAAGCCGATGGGGCGGGCGACGGCAATTTCGCCGGGTTTGCCGTCCGCGCCGATAACAGTGTGATAGAGGGCCATACCAGCCACGCCGGCGGCCTGGGCAAATTCATTGGAGTCGGGCTCAAAAGCGGTGAGCAGGTGCGCCTTCTGGTCGACGGTGTTCTGGCGAAGAACGGTGGGATCGGCGGGCCGGTAGTCAGCCTTGGCGGCGACGGATTTGTAGTAGAGCTTCCAGAAGTCGGGCATGGCGGCCATCATGCGGTCGTCAAGGCCGGGTGCCAGGGCGGCGTCAATGGCATCGCGGAGAACCTTGTTGGCGTGGTCCTGCGAGGTGGTAGTGGTGACGCTGGAGGGGTCGGCCGGGCGCTCGGATTCCGGGGTGGCAGCGATGGAGGCTTTAAGCTGATCGGCTTCGCTGAGTTCAGAGCTTTCGGCCGGCGCAGGCTGCGCGGTTGCTGGGGCCGTGGCCGGCTGCACGGGTGGTTGCGTCTGCTGGGCTGACTGCGAAGCTGGCGCGGGTGGAGCTGGCGCGGCGATCGGTGCAGCCGGCGCAGACGATGTTGAGTCCGACGCAGACGAGGTGGGCGCGGGCGCAGCTGCGTCGGATTCGGAGGAGGCAATGGGTACAGCGGTGGAGATAGGCCCCGAAGCGGTTGTGGAAGCCGGGGCTGAGGCCGGCGTGGTTGCGCTTGCGGCAATGGGCTTTGCAGCCTTTGCTTTATCCGATTTGGCCTTTTCCCTGGCAGGTTCCTTCTTCTTTTTGGGGCTTACGACCATCTCGCGGTCGATGGTGATTCTGACCACTTTCTTCTTGGGAGTGATGCGCACCTTGTCGAACGCAGAGGAGGCGTCTTCATAGGCCAACTGCTCGTTGAAATGCAGGCCGAATCGTGTTCCTTCGAGTTCCACTTTGTGCTTGGTCAAGCGGACGTGATCAATTTGGATTACGGACAAGGTGTACGATCCCTGCGGCGAATGGCCAATGATGCGGCCACGCTCGTCGAAGTTGAGGGAGTCGCCCTGGTAGCCGCCGCGCAGATAAAACTGTTTACCCACCAGCATCTGCTTGAGTTCTTCTTCGCTGATGGCGGGGCGTTGAGCGGGTGGCGCGGCTGCGGGGGTTTGGCCGGATGCAGCAGGGGCTCCAGCCGAAGTTGCATCCGGGATCTTGGCCGGCGCTGCGGGCGATTCCGCCGAAGGAACCGGAGTTGCCGGACCGGGGGCGTTGGCCTGCGCAGGTGTCGAATCGGGTTGTGAAGGCGGCGGCGTGGGGCTCGGGCTCTGCTGCGCGCCGGCAAGGGCCGCAACTGAGAGCGCCCAGAGCAGCAGAGTGGACCCCTTCAGCAAGGAAACCAGGTGAGTCTTCGACAGGCGGATAGTCCGAAACATGGAGGGCCTTTGACGCCCACTTTATCAGGATTGCCGCGCTTTTTGCGGCGCATTTCGTGGGAATGCCGCTTTAGTTGCAGACGCAGTCCGGGGTGATCGCTCACTTCCCATTTTGTGTGTGATGAAGACGCCAGAGAATGCGGCGGAACAGGCCGAGGATGCGGCGGGTGTCGCGAGGGTTGGGCGCCAGGCGGCGGAGCAGCAGCCGGAGATCGTGCCGATTGGCGGCCTGCATGGTCTCCGGCGAGTAGCCGGAAGCGAGCATGGATTCTTCAATGACGCCAGCCAGCAGTTCGAGGCTGCCGGACGGCGCTGCCGGCACAGATTTCCGCGCGGAGCCATCGGCTGTGTCCTCCGGATTTTGACTTGCGGACTCGACCGGTTGCGAGAACGCACGCGAGGCCAGCTCGTAGAGGCAGACCGCGACTGCCTGGCCGAGATTCGTGGATGGCTGGCGCGGGTCGGTGGGGATTTCGACCAGCAGGTGGCACCAGGAAAGGTCTTCGCGGGTCAAGCCATGCTTTTCCGGCCCGAAGACCAGTGCGATGCGGCCGCCGCCGGCCAGCTCATCGCGGACCAGGGGCGCGAGTGAGGGGAGCGAGACGACCGGCTGCTCCGCCTTGCGGTGGGTCAGCGTTCCGGTGCCGATTACCAGTGTGCATGTGGCGACGGCTTCCGCCAGTGTTACTGTTTCGCGCGCGTCAAGAAGCAGCTCCGGCGCGCCCACCGCAGAGCGGGCTTCGCGCCAGTGGGGCGCAAAGGGCGAAACAACGGAGAGACGCGCGAAGCCGAAGTTGGCCATGGCGCGGGCCACCGCTCCGATGTTGAGCGGGTTGCGCGGCGAGACCAGCACGATGTCGACGGATTGTGGATTGAGGGGCATTTCCATCAAGGAGCATTTCAATCAAGGGGTAACAGTCGATTGTAGTTGTGCGGGAGCACATGGTTGCCAGTCGGGGTCCGTCGCTGGTTTGAAATCTCCTTATCCGGCGTCTGCGGTTTAGAGTGGATGGGACACCTTATGAGCGCATTCAAACTGAAGGCAACGCACGTGCCGGTAAAGGCCTACTACGAAACGCTGGAACGGTTCGGGCGGGGCAAACTTGACAATGAGGGCAATATCCGGCGGGCGTTTGAGGCCCTGCTGGAGAAATGCGCGGGCACCTACGAGTGGTTTCTGGTGGCGGAATATCCCATCCCGCGCTCCGGGCGCAACCCTCTGAAGGTAGACGCCGCGGTGCTGGATGCCTTCAATTTCGCGCGCGGGTACCGGGAGGCGAAGCATTCAGTGTTGCCGAATTAGGCCGAGCAACATCTAAACGGGAATGGATAACCTCTCAAAGCGAGAGCGAAGTGAGCGGATGTCGCGGGTCCGAGGTGCCAATACCGGACCGGAGATGCTTGTTCGCCGTCTGGTACATGGCATGGGCTTTCGATACCGGCTTCATGTACGTAAACTGCCTGGGGTACCGGATCTGGTCTTTCCACGGCTTCGCAAGATCATTTTTGTCCACGGCTGTTTTTGGCATCAGCATCCCGGCTGTGGCAGACAGCCGAAGTCAAATTTGGAGTTCTGGGCCAAGAAGCTTTCCCAAAATAGGGCAAGAGATCTCCGCACGGAACGAAAGTTGCGTTCACTGGGCTGGCGAATCCTGATAGTTTGGGAGTGTCAGCTTAAACGGTCAACACTTGCAGTTCGTCTGCTACGATTCTTGGAGTCTTGAGCCATGCGATCTCTCGAACTTTTTGCGGGTGCAGGGGGGTTGGCGCTTGGAGCCTCTCGGGCTGGCTTTGAGCATGTGGGTGTGGTTGAGTGGAACCACGACGCATGTTCCTCGATGGAGGAAAACAGGCGCAGGGGCCTGGAATACGTAAAGCACTGGCCGATTCACGAGGCGGATGTCAGGTCCCTCCGTTACGCGGATTTTGGCACTGACATTGAGTTGCTGGCGGGGGGGGGTCCCTTGTCAGCCGTGGTCTCAAGGCGGCAAGCACGAGGGGCAGAACGACCTCAGGAACCTTTTTCCCGAGATGATCCGCGCTGTTCGCGAGACGCAACCGAAAGCCGTGCTCGTAGAAAACGTCAAGGGGCTCCTTCGTGAGAAATTCTGCAACTATTTTGAATATGTCCTTCTTAGCTTGAACTACCCCGGATTGGTGACGAAATCGGGAGAGCCGTGGGAGCGACACCTCAAACGTTTGGAGCAGCACCACACTTCAAAATCTAATAGAGGTCTCGAATACAGAACGGCTTTCAGGCTTCTCAATGCTGCCGACTTCGGTGTGCCGCAGAAGCGCGAAAGGGTTTTTATCGTCGCATTCCGGAGCGATCTAGCGGTGGAGTGGTCTTTCCCCGAGGCTTCACACTCAAGAGAAGCACTGGCCATTTCTAAATGGGCAACCGGGAAGTATTGGGACCGACATGCAGTCTCACGGCGCAAACGCCCCGCCCCGACGAAGTCGGAACTAGCCTTAGTTTCGAAGGGCGATTTGTTCAGCACAAATCGTGAACCTTGGCGCACCGTCCGGGATGCCTTGGCGGGACTTCCCGAACCAACCGGCCTTTTTCTGCCCGCCCAGCAACCGTCTCGCTTCCACCTCAAACAAAAACTCGAGCGCCTCCAGATGCCGCCGCGCCTCAGCCACCGATTCACCCCAAGTATAGAGTCCATGCCGCCGCAAAAGCACCCCGTGCGCGTCCGGATACTCGACCAAAACCACCGCCAATTTCGCCGTCAACTCCGCATATTCCTGCGAATTTTCGAGGATCGGCACCCGTTCCACATGCGTATGCGTGCTTACGCCGGAAAGACCCTTGAGCAGCTCATAGCCGCCGATTTCAACATGGCCCGCACCCTCACAAACTCCGGTCAGCAGCGTGTTCCAGACCGTGTGCACATGCAGAATGGCGCCAATCTCTTGCCGCGCTTTCAGCAGCACCAGATGCAGCCCCGTCTCCGCCGAAGGCCTGCCCGCGCCGCCCAGCACGCGCCCCTCGAGGTCTACTTCCAGCAGCCCATCAGGCGTCAGCAGGCCTTTATCCAGCCCGCTCGCCGTAATCAAGATTCGGCCATCGACGCGCACGCTGAAGTTGCCGCTGGTTGCCGGAACCCAGCCCCGCGCATAGCACCATCGAGCCGTCGCGCACAGCGACTCGGCAGCCAATGAAAGCGAATTCGTTTCCTGCGTCATGTTCAGAAGCAGTGTAGAAATCCGGCCGCCCGCTGGCTGGGCCCGGTCAGCGCCAGTCGTCAATAACCCACGCACCTGGCCGGTTGAATCCCTCCCGGTGCGGACGCTGCATCGCGACACCCTGCGTCGTGACGCTGTATCCGCGCTCGCGAAGGCGCTGGAATGTTTCCACACGCGCAAGGTTCACGCCTGCCTCAACCACTGCGCCGCGCTCTGCCGCAAACCGCTCGCTGCCATCCAGTAGCCGATCGAACCGGCTCGCCGCTCCAGCGCCGCCACGCACCGCGGCAAACTTGATATAGCAGACTTTTTCGCCTCCTTCCGAGCCCGCGCCCGTCAGGCAAATGGCAAAGCCGTCCAACTCGCGCCGCCCCTGCACCAGCACGACCTCCCCGTTTTTTTGCGCAAGCACCGAACGAATTTCGGCCGTTAAGTCGAGGCCTTTGTGGATGCGGTCCGTGAGTTGCGCCAACGTTGCGATGGCGCTCTCTCGTTCCGCTTGTCTGCATGCCGATAAGAGCTGCAGATCGCTTGAGACAAGCTCGGGTGTACGCGTAAGAATCGCCGTCAGGTACTGCGGCCAATAGCCGAATTTTTGATAAAGCCCCACATGCCTGGCGCTTTGCGCAAACGTGAAAAGCCCGCTGTGTTGCACTCCCCAATCGTCCATTGCCTCAACTGTGGCTTTCATGAGCAACTTGGCCACGCCCCGATCCCAGTACTCCGGCAGCACCGTCAGCGGCCCAAAGAACGCAAACGACCCCCACCGCGTTACCAGATTGGTGCCGACGAGCTTTCCTCGATCCCGGGCGGCCAGCGCCTTTACATGTGCCGATTGAACGCGAGGAATCATGAATTGCCGGTCTCCCATGAACTCCTCCGGATTGGGCGCTCCCAAAAAGGTGCCGAAGGCAACGCGCATGATCCGATCTGCCTCCGCCACTTCACTCTTCTTCAGCAGCCCAACCGTGATCGAGGACTCCGCGGGATGTTTCTGTGCAATCTTCTTTTCCCGTGGGTCCGGCTCGGGTGCGGCAACGGCCCGTTCTTGCTGTTCCTTCTTTCCCATGGCATTTCCTCAACTTCAAATACAGCACAAGCCGCATCGATTTTCCGGATTCGTTTATGCCTCCAGGCTTACAAGCGAATCCCCAACATCCTAACGATGGCCAACGCATTTGTCTTTCGCAAAATGCCCGGCTTCAAGCGATAGTCAAAGGCCAGCGGCTCCTCCGGCTTCTCGCTCTGCATGTGCACATTCAACCTTGATCGATGGAGAGCGCAGCCAGCTCCTTCACCAGCCGCACTGTCTCGACCGACACGGTAATTACCTGCCCCACCAGCCGCACAATGTATTCAGGATCGTCCTCCCGGTTCGGATCGTTTCGAATCCCCGACCGCGCATCGGTTGAAACTCGGTACTGGTCCACCACCCACTCGAGTGCGCTCCGGTTGCCCAACCGGTACCCATACGTCTCCGGCGGAATCCCGCTCAGGGCCAGAAAGCTGTTGTACTTCAACTGAGTCTTGTCCTTCGAGAGCGCCATCTTTTCCACGCGCCAATCCAGCTTGCCCGTCTCGGTCCGTTCAAGGGGATACTCCGCCTGCTGCTCATACTCAATATGCAGCTTCATCAGGGCCGCGCCAATCTCGGTGTACCGCCTCTGTGACCCTGGATGATAAGGGTAGCGGCATGCTCAACTTGGCACAAATTCT
>Ga0206827_1223_pt1 | contig 9511 bp, 6 predicted proteins | sample Alteio_BWOrgCont_77_FD_152852 | JGI IMG/M metagenome (GOLD analysis project Ga0206827, IMG submission 152852) | Enriched cells from forest soil in Barre Woods Harvard Forest LTER site, Petersham, Massachusetts, United States -... | ecosystem: Environmental > Terrestrial > Soil > Temperate forest > O...
GGAGCGTCGGGTGCTGTCTATGGGCTGCTGTTGGCTTATGGGATGATTTTTTCCGAACGGATGATCTATTTTATGATGGTCTTTCCGATGAAGGCCAAGCACTTCGTGTGGATCATCGGCTTTGTTGAGCTCGCAACCCTGCTAGATAGTGGCATGAGCGGCAGTGTGGCCAATCTGGCACATCTGGGTGGCATTTTGGCCGGTTTTCTGATTTTGCAGTTTTGGACCAAGTGGCGCTTCCGCCTGCAGAGCAACCGTTCGGTTCGCCGTGGACGCCGCCTCAAATTGGTGGTAAACAATGAAAAAAACTCGCCCCGTTACTGGAATTAAAAAAATTAAGGTTGGTCCATGGATCTGTCAAAAGCCCTAGAAAATCTCAAATTTGATGTCCGCATGCGCGATTGGAACCTCAAACAAGGCGTCCTCAAAGACAAAGACATCGAAGAGCACGCCAAAAATCTCAAAGACATCGGCGCCCAATCCGCTCCCTTAGAGTTCCGCGAAGAAACGCCAGATTCGTTTTCGTAAAATCAGGCCGTCAATGGCGTTCGGTTGAGCGGCTCCAAGCATGACCTCATGCCGCTACCGTTTCAATCCAAACATCATTAACTAACCTTATACTCAAGAATCTGAATCCTATTAGCAAAAGTCATGGGCGCTCGATTGAGCTCCCATGGAATCAATTCTTCTCAGGTGATCCGGTATTTGAAGAGGCGAGGCTCGGCTGCGCCTTGGCTTGCCAGACTTCGCCGACGATTCCGAGGCCCTTAGTGGAATCTTGGATGTAGAGGATTTTTTCGCCAAAATCTTGCTTCTGGTCAGATTCGTACTGTTGCAGGAAGCGGATCATGAATTTGCCTTGGTGTTTGAAGGCCTGCACTTCTTTGAGATTCACTTTGATGTAGCTGTACTTTTCGGTCAGGGCGGTTTTGTAGGCGCGCCATTTGGTTTTGTTCATGCCATTGGAGCGGAAGGCTTCGTCGTAGTACTCCATGTATTTATCGAGGTCTTTGGCTTCCCAGGCTGTGCGCCACTTTTCGATCCATGAGAACAGCTTTTCGCGCTCGGCTTGCCAATCTTCGGGCGTTAGATAGTCGACCCGCGATTGCACAACCATTGGTGTGGCACGCAGTTGGATGTAGGGACTGAGCTCCTCAATCACCTTGTTGCGGACCACCACGCAACCTTTGGAGCCGCGCCACAGAGTCTGACTATCGGGAATGGCGTGCAGCCAAATGCCGGTGCCGGTTTTCTTTTCGAGGCGGTCAAAGTAATTGGGGTAATCGGTCACGTAAGCGCGCACGCCGTACAGGCTAAAATCCAACTGGTCTTTGTCGCGCACGCTTTGGAAAAAATAAACGCCCTCCGGCGTGCGGCGATCGCCCTCGCTGGTTTTGTTGCCGTCGTTGCGGCCGATGTCGGTTGGAAAGGCTTTGACCAAAGAGGGGTGCTCGCCATTCCATTTCCAGAGCGTCAAGGTGCGCTGACTCTTATCGACCACCAGTGCGTAAGGTGAAGACGGCGACAGGGCCACTAGCGCCCGTGGCAAACGGCCTTCCGGCGGAATCTGCACAACCGGATCAGCCTTTGATGAGGCAGCCTCAATGGATTTGGGAGTAGCGGTCGCCGAACCTTCATCGGCGCGCGCCACAAACGTGGCAGTGAGCAGGCTGAGTGCTGTCGCGATTTGAATCATATGTGTCCAATACCTATGCACATTTTATCCTAATCTTGAGTTTAAGTCTCGCGCGACTTAAGGCCGAGGTCAAACGTCCGATAAGAGTTTATGGCTGATGCCCAACCGACACAATCCGCTCCCCGCAACACTCAGAAGCTACTCGGCTTTATCTTTGCCGGGCTCAATATTGCCGTCCTTGGAGCAGGTGTTTATCTCGTATATTCCTCGACTTTGGGAGTGTCGACGCCGGTCACAACAGAAAAAGACGCCAAAATTGAAGTCAAAAAGTTTGAAGAATCATTGCGCGGTGACCCAGTGCTCTACACCATGGAGCCTTTCAACACGGTCCTAGATGGCGTGCCGCGCCGAATGGTTCGGATGCAGGTCAACCTCGAAATGCTCGATCAGGAGGGCTTTGAAGAGGTCATCAATAAAAACGCGCAGGCGCGCGATTCAATCAACCGCATCTTGAATAGCAAGAGCTTTGGCGATGTCGAGAGTGTGCAGGGCAAGCTGGGACTCAAAAACCAAATCATTGGCGATCTCAATGCCTTTTTGGACAAGGGCGTCGTCAAAAACGTGTACTTTTCTGAATTCGTCGTCCAGTAACAAGCGCCTTGCCACCTGCCGCTTCTAAGATACAATAATCCAGTTTCTCACATCACTTGGAGCGCTAACCATGAGACATTGGATGTTCGCAATTGCCGTATTGTTCACCGGAGTCAGCGCGGCGGCCACGCCGGATCTCAGTCAGGCCATTCATTTGGATGTCGACAAATACCAATTGAATAACGGGCTCACTGTCTTGCTGCAAGAAGACCACGCGGTGCCAATGATCAGCTACCACACCTGGTACCGGGTCGGCTCCAAAGATGAAGACCATGGGCGCACTGGCCTGGCCCATTTTTTTGAACACATGATGTACAAGGGAACGCCAAAGTACTCCAAAGAGACCTACGCTGAAGAGCTTCAATCGCGCGGCGCGGACTACAATGCCTTCACGACCGCGGATTACACCGGCTTTTATGTCGAAGGCCCCAAAGACACGCTGCCGTTGATTATTTCGATGGAATCAGATCGCATGCGCAATCTGGCGCTCAAGCCGGATGACGTCAATAGCGAGCGCGAAGTGGTCAAAGAAGAAAAGCGCATGAGTTTTGACAATCGGCCCGAGGGCGTGATCACCGAGTCTCTGGACGAGATGATGTTTCGCAATCTGCCGTATCGCTGGCCGGTCATTGGCTCGATGGAAGACCTCAATCAAGCGTCCATGGCTGATCTTCGGGCCTTTTACAAACGCTACTATAGCCCCAACAATGCCGTCATCGTGGTGGCTGGGGACTTTGACCCTGCGCAAGTTAAAAGGTGGCTGCAAAATGCCTATGGTGGAATTTCAGCCGAGACCATTGACCGCAAGACATTTGCACCAGAATGGAATCAGGCGGCCGTGCAAGAAAAAACCATCCATCGCAATGTCCAAAGTCCGATCGTTGCAACGGGCTACCTGACGGCACCGGCCGCAAGTCCCGATACCTTTGCCACCGATTTGATTTTAACGGCCCTAGCGACCGGTGACTCCAGCCGCCTGCAGAAAAAGCTGGTCTATCAAAAACAAATTGCAACTGGGGTTCACGCCGGCTGCCAGGATGAGATTCTAGCCAGCCGCTGTTTGATCTATATCTATTTAAAACCCGGTGCTTCGCCCAAGCAGGCCATCCAGCTGGTCGAGAACGAAATGCAGGATCTGATGCACAACAAGATGTCTGATAAAGAGCTCGAAAAAGCCAAAAACAACTACCTGATGGAATACCTCACCGGCCTGAAAAAAACCGGCGGACGGGCCGAATCCCTCGCTTACAACGAAGTGCTGTTTGGTGATTACAGAAAACTGTACACCGATGTGCCACAGCTTGAGGCCGTCACCCCCGAACAAGTGCAAGCCATAGCAAGCAAATACTTTCGGCCGCGGCATAAAAACATCGTGACTGTCATACCCAATGAGACCAAGCCCAAACAAACAACTGAGGTCGAGTGATGAACAATCAGAGCTGCACCGTGCGTTTTTTATCATGGATTTTGGCATCCTTTTTTTTATTGAGCTGCTCGCATACGGCGCCAAAACCCGAGGCCGGTTCTGAGCCGATCGCTGCTTCAAGGTCTGGCAACTCACCCCAGCTGATGGATTACGAGGTGCAGGTTTTAAGCAATGGCCTCAAGATCATTTGGATCAAAGATGCCAAGCTGCCGATTGTCTCGGTGGCATTGGCGATTCGCTCCGGCGGCAGCTTAGATCCAGCCGGCCACGAAGGGTTGGCAGAACTGACGGCGCAAGTGCTCGACAAGGGCTTGCCTGGGCAAAATGCCATGGCGGTGGCCAGTCGGTTGGAGCAACGGGCCGATAGCTTTGGTGCATCGGTCGATGCCGATGCGACATTTGTTGGGATGCAGGGCTTGTCGTTCCACGCTCTGGACTCTTTGCATGACCTTTATGATTTGGTTGCGCACCCCACTTTTCCTAAAGCAGAGGTCGAGCGCAGTCGTCAGTTGATGCTGGCGCGCTTGAGTCGAGTGACCGATCGACCCGGTGAATTTACCAGTATGGTTTATGAAAAATATCTGTTTGGTAGTCACCCCTACGCTCATGATGGCGTGGGCACTCCGGCAGGTTTGGCGCATATCACCCGGGACGACGTCGTGCGCTTTCACAAACGCTATTACTCGCCCGATCGGACGACGATGGCAGTGGTGGGGCAATTTGACGATGCCTTTAAGGCTGCTGTTGTGCAAACCTTTTCGAGTTGGCCCAAATCGGGTGTTGCCATGACGGCCATTCCAACGCCTACGGAAAAACCAGGCTTCTCCATTTTGGCGGTTGAAAAGCCGCAGCTGCAGCAGACCGAAATTCGCATGGGACATATTGGCATCAAACGCAATATTCCCGATTATCTGCCACTCAAAGTTGCCGCAATGATTCTGGGCGAGCCAGGTTCTTTCAAGACTCGCCTCTTGAATGAGATCCGCATCAAGCGCGCTCTGACTTATTCGATTCACGCCACCTTTGACCCACGGGTTGAGCCGGGTGCTTTTGAGATTTCGACCTTCACGCGCAATGAAAAAATCCATGAGATGGTCGCTGAGATGCTGAAGGTCTTTAAGACCTTTCATGACAGCGGTGTGACCGAGGCCGAAGTGGCTAGCGCTAAGTCGGAGCTCAAGGGTCGCTTTCCGCGGCTGATTGAGACGGGTGATGATTTGGCTCATCAGCTGCTGGTTTTGGATCTGAACGGTGTGCCTTACAATTACCTAAACACGTTTTTGCAAGAGGTTGATAGAGTCACGCCGGAACAAGTGAATGCCGCCATCACCAATCACTTCCGGCCGGAGAGCTTGAAGATTGTTGTTTACGGACCGCAGGGTGATCACAGCTTAGAGTCCCTTAAAGACTTTGGGCCAGTCACTATTGAGGACTACCGCAAGGCTCTGTAGTTTTTTGTCTCACTCCAAGACACTGGATCAAAATCTTAAGGTCTAGTGTTCCGCCATCGATAAGTACGTTTTGTCAGGAACTCGAGCTCGTTTGAGCGGCCAGTTTCTGCGAATGGGCACAAAATTGGCGAGCTTATAAAAAATTACATTTTTTCGAGCGACTACTTTTGAGACGGCACCACCGATTCATTTCAGGACAATGGAGCAAATCCTTAAGGTCCAGTCGCAATTTTCCGAAAAGTAATCCAGCAGAGCTCTACAATTGGACGTTTTTTGAGGCAGACACGGTGAAGATAAGACTAAGTAAGTGTACATTGATATTTGGCATTCTCGGCAGCGTGCTGCTGAGCCCGCCATCGTTTGCCGTGCAATCGGGGATTACCTATACCGGGCGACTTTTGAATCCCGATCTCACTCCTGTGGTCAACGGGGCCGTGTCGTTTCGGATGCAGATCCGCTCTCCCGACAGCCAAAATTGTTTGATGTATGAAGAAGTCCAAACCAAAGACCTCAGTCAGTCGGGCGGCGCCTTTTCGATCACGATCAACGATGGCACTGGCACAAGGACCGATACGACCGGTTACACAGTCAATCGGATCTTTGGCAACCAAGGTGCGTTGACCTTTGTGGCGTCGACGTGTTCGACGGGCTCAGGAACTGACACGTACACACCCAATGCCTCGGATGGTCGGGCGTTTCAGGTTTACTTCAAAAGTTCAGCGATGTCGACTTGGGAGCCATTGCCCGAGCAGTCGATCAATTTTGCGCCAATGGCCATTGAGGCGCAACAAGTGGGCGGCTTTCCGGCGGCGACCATTGTGCGAGTGGCTGATCCGGTGACGGGTCCCTCGAGTGTCTCGGCTCTCACGCCGGCCAATTACACAACGCTTTTGGCATTGATTGGTGGCACATCGACGCAATATGTGGCGGCGGGATCCAGTGGAGCGACGATGCCGTCGTTTGCTTCGAATCCCAGCACACCGCTAGCTGGCGATGTTTGGTTCAATTCAACATCGCACACAATGGAGTATTATGACGGCACAACCACGCAAACTATAGGGTCTGGTGGTGGCGGTGGAGTGACCTCGATCACGGCCGGCACGGGCCTAAGTGGTGGCACAATCACAACAACCGGTACGATCTCCCTGCCGAACACCGGCACAGTTGGCACATACACCAAAGTGACAACCGATGCGCAAGGCCGGGTGACGACAGGTGCGCAGATCACGGGTAGTGACATCACCTCCGGTACAATCGGCGGCACGACAGTTGTCAACACCAGTGGCACGGTGACAGCCAGCAGTATGAGTGGCAACAGTTTGCTTCTTTATTCTGGAACCAAAGCGGTGACCGTCAATCCACCTGCTGGTTTGGCGACGGCTTACAACTTTAATTTACCAGCTTCGGCGGGATCATCGGGCCAGGTGCTATTGAGCGGTGGTGGTGGAGCGAGCCCCATGACTTGGGGCTCGCTGGGTGTTGGTGCGGGCGGTACGGGTATCACCTCTGGAACAAGTGGCGGGATTCCGTATTTCAATGGCACCAGCACAATGGCATCATCAGCCCTTTTAACAGCCAATCAGCTTGTTATTGGAGGCGGTGCCGGTGCAGCCCCGTCAGTCCTAGCGGCGGGCACGCAAGGACAAGCGTTGGTCATGGGAGCCGCCAGCCCGGCCTACTCCAATACTGTTGGTGGCGCGGTCACTGCCAACATGAACTTTGGCGCGACGGCCACAACCTCAGCAACAACACTGCAATCCGGCTCTGGCGGACTGACTCTGAACTCAGGCAGTGGCAATGTCACGGTGAGTGGAGCTAGCCAATTGGTTTTGCCAGCGGCGGCCTTCACCATCACGCAAGGAGCTTCATCCACGGGAGATTTGATTCTTTCAACGACCAACAACAAGAACATCGATCTCACCCCCAATGGCACTGGCAATGTCGGGATTGGAACTGCGAACCCAGGCTATCCTTTGCAAATCGGCGCCGTCATCGGGGCAGGCCAAAATCCGGCAGGAGCGACCGATGAGTTTGACATTTTTAATACCACAGGAACTGCCAAGTTTTATGCATTCACGACAGGCAGCGCGAGTGCCAGTATCGGGGCTTGGGATACTGCGGGTGGAGCGATTTCGCTGATCCTCAATCCACCCGGTGGAAACGTAGGCGTCGGGACCTCAAACCCTGTCGTTCCATTTCAGGTACATCTCAACGCCGATCAGAACGTCGGCATGCAAATGAACAGCGGGATTGCATCTATTGTCGCGTTAGATGATGCGGGCACAGCCCAAGTCTCGTTGAACTTAGTTGCGTCCCAGTATTCATTTTTAGGCGGCACCGGCGCCGGTAACATCGGTATAGGAACTACGTCGCCGGCGGTGTCTTTGGATCTTGGTACAAGGACAGACGCCCTCCGACTACCAAACGGTACGACGGCCCAACAACCAACCGCCGGTGCGCTGGCGGCGGGCGAGATCCGCTACAACACGAATGGCGGCACTCCTCCGGGATGGGTTGAGTACTACAACGGTTCGGCATGGACCCAGCTGACCTCTGGCGGCTCCGGGTCCTATCTGCCAGAGAGTGGCGGTGGTACGGTTTCTGGCAATGTGACGATCACGCCCAGTAGCGGCACAGCGCTGACGCTGACCAGTGGTGGTGAAACGATCACGGCGGGTGGACTGAATGTCAGCGGCGGCATTGCCGCCAATTCTGGCAATATCACAGGGGTTGGTACAAATCTGACCGGTGCGGGTGCAATGACAGTGGCGGCCGGTGGCACCAATCAAAATCTGACGGAGAGCTCGTCTGGTACAGGCGTTGTCAATATTGGTACTGGCAATGGCACGGGGTTATCGGTCTTGGATCCGGGTGCCGCCTCAGCAGACTATGTCACTGTGAAGGGTGCCGCATCCGGTGGTACGCCGGTGATTGGCACGGCCGGCTCTGACTCCAATATCAATTTAACCATCACTCCTAAAGGCAGCGGCAATACGATCTTCAGTTCCGGCAACGTCGGCATAGGAACGGCAACTCCGACCAGCGGTGCAGTGCTGACCGTTAACGGCAGTACGGTTTTAGGAACCAATGCAACTATTAGCGGCCAAAACAGCACGGCAATGGGATCCACTGTTACCGTCAGCGGCAATGATAGCACGGCAATGGGGTATTTAACCAATGTCAGCGGCGCCTACAGCATGGCTATGGGGCAAGGCACCCTCGCCAGCGGCAATGCCAATGCGGCGTTGGGAAATTATACCACCGCCAGCGGCAGGAACAGCATATCGATGGGAAATTACAGCACTGCCGCGGCCTTTGCGGATACCGCTATAGGGCAGTACAACGTCGGTGGTGGAACGGCGACATCATGGGTGTCGACCGATCCCGTGTTTGAAGTTGGAATTGGAGCTTCGGCAGGCGCGCCGGCGAATGCACTTACAGTCCTAAAAAATGGCAACGTCGGGATCGGAACGACGGCGCCGGCCACCACCCTGGATGTCAATGGTCCGACGACTTTGCGACAGGCTTATTTTGAAAGTGTCGGTGCGCTTGGCGCACTGGCGTGTGGCGCGACGAATATCACGGGTTTCACGACCAATCTCTACACACTAACGGCTTGCGCTTCGGGTGCGACGACGTTGAATATTCCGACCATCAGTGGGTGGCCGACCGGCTCGATGGCGTGGAACGTCAGCTTCTTTGTCACCGGACAAACCGCAAGTGTTTTCAACGTGACCTACAGCGGCGCGACCACGAATGTATTTTGGGATAGCAATTCGACAGGCGGAGCCGGTGGCAGCGGTTACACTGGCTTTGCTATTCCTTCTGGACACACCGACGTGATCTCATGTGTCGTCCTAAGCACAGGCAACGTCTACTGCGGTGTCTCGGCTCAGTATTAAGAGTCAACTAGGCGTATTCACTCAACAATGATCGTTTGCCAATTGGCGCTCGCCGGCAATGTCTGCATGGTCCACGTGACGCCATTGCTGGATGTCGCGACGATATTTAAGCCAGAGGCGGTGGCACAGAAGACGGATCCATTCCAGGCGATGCTGGACCAGAAGGAGCTAACCGGTAGCGTTTGCGCCGTCCATGTCAGACCATTGCTGGATGTCGCGGCGGCATTACTGGTAAAAAAATCGCCTTGATTATTGCCTGCCACGGCGCAAAAGATCGAGCCATTCCAAGCCACGCTGCTCCAATAGGTGTCAACAGGAAGAGTTGCAGCCGTCCAAGTCACTCCATTTGTTGAGATGGCCGCCGCCGTTGAAATCATGGCGTTAGTTCCAGCAATAGCGCAGAAGACAGAGCCGTTCCAAACAATGTCGCTCCACGAGGCCGAGG
>Ga0206827_1224_pt1 | contig 9447 bp, 4 predicted proteins | sample Alteio_BWOrgCont_77_FD_152852 | JGI IMG/M metagenome (GOLD analysis project Ga0206827, IMG submission 152852) | Enriched cells from forest soil in Barre Woods Harvard Forest LTER site, Petersham, Massachusetts, United States -... | ecosystem: Environmental > Terrestrial > Soil > Temperate forest > O...
ATAAACAGTCATTGCTTCTGCCGCCGCATGCGATTTTTTCAATTCCTTGAGTAACTCATATGCCGTTAATGGTGTTTTCTGTTGATAGATAACTTCTAATAATAACCGGCGTAGTAGCGTAAGCTTGACATTCTTCTGGCTACAAATGAACTCAGCCTCATGCATGCGTTGTTTTACTGATTTCATATTAATCCCAACTAAGTTCATCTAAAAATTGCTATATGATTTTACCAAATAATCTCAGGATTATCTTTAAATATTGTCAACATCCCCAGCGAATCGCGCTAGCAATGATAAAATATTACCCTAATTAACTATTTGATTAATCAATACTAACTCGGCTTCACCCAGAAAAACTGCTCAACCGTGCAAAACTGATTGATATACAATGTTCTAATACGGTTATAACCTGTAAAACAGGAATTTCATGTTGCTTGAGCGTTTTATCAATAAATTCATTCCTTATGGTATAAATAAAGATATCGTAGAGCTTTCGCATGCTAAAAATTTTGTAGGGGTTTGCATTATCTCATTGGTTGCTTCACTGTTTTATGCAGGATTGTATTATTATCTCCATTATTACAAAGCAACTTATGCAGTGATATTAGCTGAAATTATAATGCTATCGTCTCTATTAATCTTGAAACACTTTGGATCACTTATTCACGCAGCCAATGTATTTATAATTTCATTAACCTGCCTATTAATTTGGCTCACCTATCATTTAGGCGGATTATATTCGGCTACTGCATACTGGTTTATATTACCCCCGTTAACCGCTACATTTATTGCTGGAACACGCTCCGGATATGTATGGTCTATTATCTGCCTAGTCATAACAAGTACATTTTATCTTTTACAATATATAAAATATGTATTTCCAATTATCCCTATCAATGATCCATTACTATTACAATATATTGCGATTTGCGGTTTGAATGTTGTCATCATTTGCATGGCTTATTTTTATGAACAAGGAAAAAAAGATAGCTTAGAAAAATTACGTTATATTGCTTATCATGACACTACTACTTCATTACCTAATCGTCTCGCCTATGAAGAATTTCTAGAGATCATCTCTAAAAAAAGCCATGAATCATTTTCGATTTGTTCAATATGCATCGATAAAATGCAAAGAATAAATGATATTTTCGGCAAAAAGATAGGAAACTTATTACTAACTGAAATTGCTCAAAGAATTAAGCGACATATACTCAACACTGACATGATCGCCTTGATTAGCAAGGATGAGTTCAAAGTAGTCATAGAGCATAGTGGAGATTCTGGGGTTATAAAAGAAATTGCACATATACTTTTACTCGCATTAAAAATTCCATACCACATTAAAAATCATGAAATAAGAATTACCATCAGTATTGGCATCGCTATTTATCCAACCAACACGAATAATATTGTTTTAATGGATCGTTATGCTGATATTGCTGTAGCACGCGCAAAAGATTTAGGCGGCGATAATCATCAATTTTTTACAGAGACACTTGCAGGTCAAGAATTACTGCTAGCTGATATTGAAAAAAATCTACCTTATGCACTTGTCAGAAATGAATTATATTTAAATTTCCAATTATTATTTGATGCTCAAGATACAAAAAGAATCGTTAGCTTAGAAGCATTATTACGCTGGAATAATAAAGATATAGGTGACATACCATCCAGTGTTTTTATTCCTATTGCAGAACGATCTGGGATCATTAATCAATTAGGTGAATGGGCTTTAAAAGCAGCATGTCAACAATATATGAAATGGCTTGATTTACACTTGGTAGATAACCGCATTTCATTGGCAGTCAATATTTCTGTTCATCAACTTTATGATGAGAATTTTTTAAATACCATAGATAGAATACTCAATGAGACCGGTATTCATCCCCGTAATTTAGAGCTAGAAGTCACAGAAACAGTGATTATTTCTGATTTATCCCATGCGGCTAGCATCCTACATGAATTAAATAAAATGGGTATTCGCACTGTGATTGATGATTTTGGTGCCGGATATACTTCATTAAGCTATCTTGCTCAATTACCCGTATCTGTCATTAAAATTGATAAGTCATTAGTAGATAATATGCTAAGTAACAGTAGTAATTCAGCCATTATCGAATCATTAATTGATTTAGCACACAAAATGAATCTCAAAGTTGTTGTAGAAGGCATCGAAACTATCGAGCAATTAAATTTTATTAGAAAGATCCATTGTGATTACGCGCAAGGGTTTTACTTAAGCAAACCATTAGACATAATCAATACACAAAAAATTCTAGCGAAAAAATAAAATATCAAATAGGGGCTGTTTACAATTCGCTAGGCTGAGCCAAAAACCACTGATATTCGAGCATCGCAGCGCAGTTTACGTTGCTGGTAAATGAGCAGCGAAGCACAGAATATCAGTGGTTTTTGGCCAGCATAGTAGAATTGTAAACAGCCCCTACTGGTGTCATGTCAGCGCGTCAACCAATTCGCAACCTCTTTTGCATAATAGGTAATAATAAAATCTGCTCCTGCACGACGAATTGCGGTCAGAACTTCCAGTGCAGTACTGCGTTCATCCATCCAACCTTTTTCAGCAGCAGCTTTAATCATCGCATATTCACCACTGGTATGATACGCGCCTAGCGGTAACGCTGGATAAGCTTGTTTAACCCGGGTAATAATATCAAGATAAGTATGCGCAGGTTTCACCATGAGCATGTCAGCACCTTCTGCAATATCCAATGCGCATTCACGTAGTGATTCATGAATATTTGCAAAATCCATTTGATGTGTACGTCTATCACCAAATTTTGGCGCACCTTCCGCAGCATCACGAAATGGCCCATACATAGAAGAAGAATATTTCACAGAATAACTCAAGATAGGTATATTGTGATATCCGGCATTATCAAGACCATGACGTATTGCCTGCACCATGCCATCCATCATGCCACTGGGCGCAATAATATCTGCGCCAGCCTTTGCATGGCTGACAGCTTGTTTAACTAATAACTCAAGTGTTTTATCATTATCAATTTCATTACCATGCTCGATGACACCACAGTGCCCATGATCCGTGTATTCACAAAAACAACTATCTGATATGACTAACATATCCGGCGCTGCTTTTTTAATGGCTGGAATCGCTGCTTGAATAATTCCATCATCCGAATAAGAATCTTTACCTAAACCATCTTTTATTTTAGGAATACCAAACAAAATAATACTTTTAATGCCTAATTGAGTAAGCGTTTTTATTTCTTCTTCCAGTTTATCTACACTCCATTGAAAATGACCCGGCATAGAAGCAATCGGTGTTTTCAGTCCAGAACCATGTTTGATAAACAACGGTAAAATTAAATCACCAATATCAAAATCTACTTCCCTAACTAAATCGCGTATGTTCGCGTTTTTTCTTAAACGTCTTAACCGTGTTTTAGGAAATTGGCCATGATGATGCATATTGAATACCTACACTTTGATAATAGAAAGCTGCAACTGCTGCTCCCTCACTTCACCTAACACAAAATCAATCGGGCTGGATTTTGTCACATTTGTTTTTGCAATAAAAAATATAGGTGTTGCATTTAATGATAAAGAATTTGCTAACTTTTGATTTGCCTTCAGTTGCTTATCAATGGTAGAACTCTTCATATCAACAAGTAGCTTATCAGTATCTAATCCCACTTGTTTTGCAACCGCTAAAATTTTATCTTTGTTCAACTCACCTTTTGCCAACATTAATGCTTCATGAAACTCATAATATTTCCCCTGATTTTTTGCTGCAAGAGCTGCTTTTGCTGCATAGACAGAAAGATTGCCAAAGATGGGAAAATCTTTAAATACCACGCGTAAATCCGGATTACTTTTTATCAGGTCTGCAATTGCCTCTGTCATTCTGATACTATGCACACATCGATAATCAAAGAATTCAACAAGAGTGATATGACCCTTTGGATTTCCAGCTTCTGGATCACTTGTATTATGGAATAATTGATTTGCTTTATCGTGAATTTCTTCATTAGTAGGAAGGTCAACTTGCGATGCTTGCATTTGTGTTTTTTGGCTTGGATCATATCCTTGCAATACCAAATCACCCGCATAAACTGTTGTGCCAAATAAGACTGCGACTAATACCCCAAAAAAACCTAATTTCACTAGAAATTTCCTCCCTAGATAGCGACGATGAATCAACCGCATACCAGTGTACTATCTTGATGTTATATCGTCGAGCTGTTGTTGGTAAATCATGTTCTTCTTCTAGTAAATTGAGGTAGTGGAGCAGCGACAGGAGGCGGCAAAGGCATTAATTCGATAGCAGCAACTCCTCTTGGTGATGGCGTCGCTGCTGGCGCTGATGCTGTAGAATGCGGAGTAGTTGAAGCTGTCGTTGCAGCGGGTGTTGCTAAACTATGTGGTGTTGCTCGCGCGCTTTGAATGCTAACAAGTAAGCCTTTTGCGAGTCCAGTAGACAGTAGAGGAATTAGCTTGGCCTCTGCTTTTTTTACAGGCGCTGGTTTTACTCTTGGAGCTAACAAGATTGGTTCAGCCGCTTTTCTAAAATTATCAGAGCGGTATTCTGTTTGCGGTTTATTAACATCCACAGTAATAGTTTGTTTATTTTTAGGAGAATTTTTATCAATGACAAAATCAATAAGCCTACCTAGAGTCTGACCTATGCACAAATGCCACAACCCTTCAGCGAGTCCAAAAGGTAAGCCTACAAAGATAAATTTAACTGCTCGAGTCAAATAATTAGAAGGCACGGGCTCTAATGGTTTAACATATGAACTTCCCGCCCACTTTCTTGAACAGTAGCTTGAAATATTATCGATGGCTTGGCAACCCAATTGCTTTAATGAACCCAAACCCCATGTCACCGCATGGATAGGATTGTAACGGCGAGATCTTGTCGGCACATGACTATCATATTCAATTGAAACCCGCACGTTAGGTTTAGGGGCCACATACTTGCTAGCTACAGCAGAATTAACCGCAGCGGGTTTTTTATCATCGGTATTGGGCTGAACCAGTTTCAACACATCCATATGTGTTATCGATTTTCGCATGCTTGCTCGCCGTCGTTCGACTTTTTTCAACTGCGGTGCAGCTGCTGGAGCTGCTGCCGGTAAAGCAAATGGACGAACGGAAACATCATCTCGAGTAGATTGTTTTGCCATCGCTTCCCTTTTTGCCCGTATTAGCCTAGCAAGTTCTGTGTGCGCCTTACTTTCAACTTCTACTGCGACCGATGGATCATTCTCATAAATACGCGCCGCCAATATCGCCATGCGTTGCGATGTTGTAAAACAAGATTGATTCTGCGTGAAGTCATGAGACCAACGCTTAAAAAACGTTCCGATGGAAACTGGCATATTGAACACCCTCGTTAAGGAGTTATGACTCTGATTTTATTATATTAAAGTGCGAGTATAATCCAGTATGTACAAAAATTACAACTAGTTTGCGTAATAGGCAATATAATCAATAAGTTATATAAAATCACCCATAAAAAATAAGGGGTGAGCACCCTTTTAATGAGTGCCTGGTACAAAGAAATAAGTTATACTCCGCCGCCGTTTAAGACAGTTAATTTGAGGTTTGCTTTTATGGAACAGCAATTATTGAATAAATCTTACAGTCTGACTAAAGCACAAAAACGCGTATGGTTTCACGCGAAATCCTCAGAGAAACCTCTACCCAATATTGCAATGGTATTTGAATTACAAGGTAACTTAGATGTCTCAGCATTACGTAAAGCCATAGAAATTTTAGTCGATGAAAATAGTGTTTTGAAATCGACAATTTATTCCTCGACAGACCACTTAGAAAGAGTAATCAATCCTGCAATCAATGGAAGTGTAGAATTGGTTGATCTCACTGACGATACCAAACAGACCGATATTTATTGGTTATTACAAAATATTGCTGACATCAATTTCAATCTTGCAACCGGCCCTTTATTTCAATTTCATTTAATCAAACAAAGTAATAATCATTATTATTTTACGATTATGATTCATCCTATCATTATTGATCGTTACTCACTTAAACATCTCGTCTCTGAAATTTCTCGACACTATAATAATATCTCAGGTGAAAAAAATGCGACAATACATGATGAATTATTCGACTTCAATAAAATTGTAGAATTAGAAAAAGAATTTTATTCCTCAGAAAAATGTAGGAACGGTCTCACACATTGGTCAAACACTTTAAAAGCAAATCAATTCTATCTTGATTTACCCAAACAAGGTTATTTCACCAAAGAATATATTGATAGCCCATTCTTTGAAATACTTTTAAATACCCACTTAAGTAAAAAAGTAAAAAGTTTTGCTAAATTAAATCACGTTGATTACACCATTGTGTTAATGGCAGCATATCAAGCATTATTAAAACGCTATAGTAATAACAACAATATTATTATCAACTACTCCACTGCCGTCAGTTACACAGACAAAAAAGTATTTGGCTGTCTGGAAAATAGAATTCCATTACGGGTTCTCCTCCAAGAAGAAATTTCATTCGACGAATTAGTCAAACTCACTCATAAACAATTATCATATGACTCATACTACAAAGATGTTCAAATCACTGATATCGTAAAATCCATCCGTGATAAGTATGATTACCATTTCTCTGGTTCATTCACGAATACTTCTTTTGATTTTAACTATTTGCCCTATGAAGAATTGCAATTAGGTGCAGTGTCAATTAAGTTGATACCCAAATTCATGAAAAAGTTTGTTACAGAAGATCTCGCCATTTATTACCGTGACATGGGTGAATCAATTTCACTAATCGCGGATTTTGACGAAAAATTTGATAGTACCGCCGTTAAAAATTTCATGCGCCATTATGAAATATTACTCGACCAATGTTTGCAATCTCCTGATCAACCTATCGCAAAACATCCTATTCTCACAAAAGATGAATATGAAACCGTTATTGTCGAGTGGAACCAAACACATCATGATTATCCAAACAAATTAATTTATCGATTATTCGAAGAACAAGTTGAAAAAACTCCAGAAAAAATCGCATTAGTCTATGACAAGCAAACATTGACATACCGTGAATTGAATAATAAAGCTAACCAACTAGCACATGTGATTGCTAAACAACTGAAAAAAGAAGACAAAATTATTGGTATCTGTTTGAGTCGCGGCCTAGATATGATTATCAGTATGTATGCAATCTACAAAGCAGGTATTGCATACGTGCCACTCGATCCGCAGTATCCAGAAGAGCGTTTAAATTATATTCTCAATGATGCAAACATAAAAATTATTATTTCCAACGATGATCTAACCAAAAAACTCGATTTTTTAAATTCTAACAATCGCCATATTGTTAATGTTGAAAAACATGCACAACAAATTGAGATGGAATCAAAAAATAATTTAACCATAGATGCAAAAATGACTGATCTCGCCTATGTCATTTATACCTCGGGTTCTACTGGATTACCTAAAGGTGTAATGATTGAGCATAGGAATCTCACCAATTTATGCTGCGCTTGTAAAGACTGTTTTTTCATTGATACAAATAGTCGGGTTTTACAATTTGCATCAATGAATTTTGACGCTGCTGTACCTGAAATTTTTAGCAGTTTGATTCATGGTGCAACTTTATATGTAATTAATGAAGAAATCCGACAATCATCAGAATTATTAATCGATTTTATTGAACAACAAGCTATTACCTCTGTGATTCTGACACCTGCACTATTAAAGATTCTACCAAAACGCGCATTACCAGCATTAAAAGTCTTATTATTCGCTGGTGACGTCTGTGATCAGGAAACCGCAGATTACTGGTCCAAAGATCGCAGATTTATTAATGGCTATGGTCCCACTGAAGTTACAGTATGCTCAACATTGTCGGTCTTAAAGCCCGGTGATCCAGTCAATCGCATCGGTAAACCAATGCCAAACTACAAAGCCTATGTATTAGATGCAAACTTAAATCCAGTACCTATAGGCATGTCGGGTGAGTTATATATGGGCGGAGCAGGCGTTGGCCGTGGATACATTAATCGTGACAAGTTAACCGCGGAACGTTATATCTCAAGTCCCTTCAGTAATGATCCAAATGAAATACTTTATAAAACCGGCGACTTAGTGCGTTACTTGCCTGATGGAAATATTTTATATATAGGACGCAGCGATTTTGAAATAAAAATACGTGGTTTTCGCATTAATCTAGATGATATTGAATTAGTATTACGTTCACATCCAAGCATTAAAAATCTCACCATTAAAATATGGCAAAAACCCGATCTCGATAAATTTATTACCGTTTATTTTGTCACTCATCCCGGCACCACTACTGATACACAAGAATTAAGAATACATATTTTAAAAAAATTGCCAGAATATATGGTACCCGCATATTTTGTTGAACTGGATGAAATACCCATCTCCATAAATGGTAAAATCAATCAAGCATTGCTACCTGATCCTATACAAAGAGATCTTGCTGGCGACCAGATAGCAAATCGTGAAGAAGAAACGCTTAAAGAAATCTGGGCAACCTTACTGAGGATACCTGAAAATATTATTCACTCTAACTCAGACTTTTTTGAACTCGGTGGCCACTCTTTATTGGCTACACAATTAGTATCACGGGTTAAATCAAAATTGAATGTTGATGTTACTGTAAAACAAATCTTTCAAAATAGCATGTTAAAACAGCTTTCCAAATTAATTCGTGACGCTGGCTTGTTACAAGCGAAAAAATTTACTTTGGTAAAAGCTGAAATACAAGATAAATATCCATTGTCGTTTGCACAACAACGTTTGTGGTATTTTGCTAAAACCATGCCAAACAGCATGTTCTATAATATTTTATTTTCCATTCAATTCTCTAATACCATCAACATTAGTTTACTACGCCGAGCATTGGTCAACTTATTTAATGAACATGAAATCTTCCGTACTATTTTTATCGAAGACACTGGCGTTGCTTACCAGAATGTATTGAATAAATTTGACTGCGATATTTCTCTAATTGATTGCGCCACTGATCAAGAAGTGAATGACAGACTAGAAGAAGAAAGAAGTTTCGCGTTCGATCTAGAAAAATTACCCTTATTTCGCTGTAAATTGTTATTGCTAGCGAATGGGAATATCACCTTATTATTTAATGTTCATCATATTATCTTTGATGGCTGGTCACTCGATATATTAATGCGCGATCTTGGAAAACATTATTCCGCATTAGTGCGCGGCCAGACCATTCTACCTACCCCGGCTGCTGTTTCCTATATTGATTTTTCATATAGCCAAAAAACCTGGCAGCAAGATAATCAATTCATGGATCAATTAATTTATTGGCAACAAAAACTTCAGGGTGAATTACCCGTTCTTGAGCTCCCTACAGATTTTAAACGCAGCAATGAACGCGCATTCCTAGGTGATATTATAAAAATATCATTACCCAATGAAATAG
>Ga0206827_1227_pt1 | contig 9358 bp, 8 predicted proteins | sample Alteio_BWOrgCont_77_FD_152852 | JGI IMG/M metagenome (GOLD analysis project Ga0206827, IMG submission 152852) | Enriched cells from forest soil in Barre Woods Harvard Forest LTER site, Petersham, Massachusetts, United States -... | ecosystem: Environmental > Terrestrial > Soil > Temperate forest > O...
GTTGATCTTGTGCGTCCTTTTGCCGGAGCCGTTGTGCATTGGCTGTGTCCGTTCAACTACGCAATAGGGAACGGTCACCGCAACTAACCAATAGTTCATTAAACGGCTGCGTCTGATCGTTTCATCCGAGCTTTCACACTAACCGCTAGGGGATAAGCATGTCCTATGTTGACAATTCCTGGCTCCACTCCCAACCTGTAAATTTGGGTGGGATGTTGCGTCACTCCGCTCGCAGATCTCCGCACAAACCCGCGGTCATCTGCGGCAACCGAGTTGTCTCGTACGAAGTGCTGGACCGGTCTACTGATGCTTTGGCACTCTGGCTCTTGCGCGAAGGGTTGGAAATCGGAGATCGCGTGGCCATACACTGGTGCAACTCCGTGGAAGTAGTAACTCTCTTCTTCGCGTGCTTCAAGGCCGGCCTGATCGCGGTACCGCTCAACAACCGGCTGAAGGCGGCTGAGATCGCCTACATCCTGAGACATTCCAAGGCTAAGTTGTGCTTCAGCCAGTCCGAGTTGGCTCCGCTTTGCGAGGAAGTACGCACGCAGTGCCCGGATCTAGAAGACATCTACACTGAGCTCACCCAGCTGGATACTTCGGAATCGGACAAGTTCGCTTTGCCCGATATTACTCCTGATCGGGTAGCTGCCATCCTGTATACATCGGGCACTACGGCGCGCCCTAAGGGAGTGATGCATACCCACGTTTCCCTCATCGGCGGTGCTGAAATGATGTCGTCGCTAGGCGTGGACCAAACAGATTCTTTGCTGGCGGTAACGCAGTTGATGCACATTGGCGCGCTCAGCTGCGTCCTGCTGCCGGGAATATCCTACGGGAAAACCGTGGTTCTACTTCCAGCGTTCGACGCCGCGCAGTCTCTGGAACTGATCGAACGCTGGCGATGCTCCTACCTCTTTATCCTGCCAGCGATGTTGCAGTTCGTAGTCGAGGAACAAGGCCGTAGTCCCCGCGACGTTAGCTCTATGCGGCTGTGCATTGCAGGGGGCGACACCGTGCCGGTGGCTTTGCAGGAACGCTTTCGAGATCTTTTTGGAACGTCAGTGCGGGAACTCTACGGGATGACTGAGACTGTCCCTGTCACCTGCATCCGCGAAGGAGCGCTTCGGATCGGCTCCGTGGGTCCCGCGCTGGACATCGTGGAAACACGCGTGGCGGATCAGGCCGGGAACGTCCTGGCAGATGGGCAGATTGGAGAACTGCAGGTGCAAAGCCCTGCAAATTGCGTGGGGTATTGGGATGACCCGCGGGCCACGGCGGAGACGTTTGACGACGGCTGGTTGCGCACGGGCGACTTGGTGAGACGTGATCCCGACAACTTCTTCTGGTTCGCAGGGCGGCTTAAGCAGATCATTATCCGCGGCGGATCGAACATCTCGCCACAGGAAGTTGAAGAAGTCCTGTATCGCCACCCTGCCGTTCTTGAGGCCGGTGTCATTGGCATGCCTGATCCGGTCCACGGGGAAAAGGTGATCGCGTTTGTTGCGTTGCGAGATGGATTGACCACTGGCGAGGAGGAGCTGCGTGACTTTGTCCGCAATCGCATCGCTGATTACAAGACTCCGGAGCACATTGTATTTCTCCCCGTCCTTCCCAAAGGACTTACCGGTAAGGTGCAACGGCGCGACCTGAAAACCCTCGCCTTGGCTTCGCTAGAATCCGAGGTTTAAAACCTCGGATTCTATACTATGCGACCAATCTGTTATGCTGCGCCAAGCCGAGCCATGAAAGATGCAGGCAATGTTCGCACCCAAGCTCGTCAAGCCCCCGACAAAAGCAGCCGCGAACCCAGCGAGCAACCTGGCGCAGCAGCGATCGACGCCCGTAGCGTACCGATTTTGCCGCCCGGTTGAGCAAGTCCCACTCTTTCTCCAGCCCAACTCCGGCAACGACGCGACACCTGAGCTTCTGTCGGAGCGGAGTTCGAGCATCGGGGAAAGCGTTGCCGTCACGGAGGCGCCCCGCCGCGCAACGTGGGATCTCAGCAAGGTTCCATTATCCCCGCCGGGCCGAATCAACCGGCCAGAGATGCAGTTGCCCGCTCAAGAACACGACGCTGATTTGCCCAGACCGGCATTCCCTCGCTTTGTGCACCATCTTGGCCGGACTCCCATACATCCTCCTGACACCGTGCAGAACAACATTGTGTTCGCGGCCGGCCCGTTCGCGCCGGCACCCGCCAGGGACGGCAGCTGATCGCCCATGAACTCGCTCATGTGGTGCTGCGCTGGTGCCTGGCGAACGGCCTGCACGTCGTCCAGCCAATGACACTCATGAGCACCGGACTCTATAACGATCCTGCTGGAGCGTGGCTGCCATCCATCGTCTTCTGAAAGTTTTTCGAAAAGCAACGACAAATCCTCATAAGCCGGCCAGGCTCTAGTGCAGCCTGGCCATGACCGCGCAGAAGGCCACTCTACCTTCAAGGCAAGCTGTGCGATGCCACTTCTACCGCCGTCTTTTCAGGGGCGGATTGCCTCTGCTCCGGCGCAGCTGCGCGCCACTTTCTCGTGAAGCCCATCAACTTGTCAAAGACGAGCTCCGAACTGGCTGTGATCAACTGATCGGGGTAGTGCCTGGGGTCCATCAAGTGATGCATCATCAACCCATGGAACAAAGCGATCGCAATTAAGACAAGTTGGTCTGCGGCAATTCCATTCTTGATACCTGCCTCAGTCTGAAAGCGCTCAAGGACGCTCGTAAGTTCCTCGTGTACTTCGCGGAACAGAGCGCTAAGCTTGTTTTTGAACTGCCCGTTCCGAGCCGCGTAGAGGCGCGCTTCGGCAATGAGAAGGTGAGCATCCTTATCCCTCTCTTTGACAACCCCGTAGAATTTGCGGAGACCAAAGAGTGTCTCCTCCGCGATCGCTTGGTACTTCCATTTCCGAAGGCTGTCAGATTCCTTCCGAATGCCCTCTGCTGTGCTTCGCTCCGATCACTCAGCTTCAGTTCATTTCGTAAGCGGCGAGCACCGCGACGAATATCGTTAGTATTCAATCCAATCTCTGAAAAGTGCGGCCAACCTAACACGTCGCGACTGCACCTGATCGTAGAAGTCTGACCATCTGGTGATTCTTCCGTCTTTTACTTGTGCGACTGTGACTCCCTGCAGACAGATAGGAAGACGGCGGCAAAAGTATCCAGAGGATTCTTCCTGTGTCGCGGTAAACTCCCACTCTACGGCAATGTTGTCTTCAGCCTGAAAGATGGAGACGATTTTCACCGAGGCATCTGGCTGGAGTTCACGCGATTTACGAAAGAAGTCGATCAAGCGCTCTTTCTCCGTAAACTCGAGACCCAACGCATGATCAGTAAATGTAAACCGGTCAGCAAACTGATCAATAGCGTCAGAAATCTGTTCTTTGTTTAGAGCAATAACTACAGAACGCACAATCGTCTCCGCAGCGTCCATCGTAATCAATGGGTGTTGAACTAACCACATCGGCACTCATTAACGATTCACCCTCTTCTCTGTCCTATCTACAACCTCTGCCTCGCATCTCTTTTGTCTTACTTAGAACTTTTACCGCCTCTTTGGTCGATCCTTCTTACCACCATGATCACGGCCTACTTGTAGGACCGTTGCTTCGTACCGTGCAGAGACAGACGATTAGTTCTGCGACGGTCAGCTAGTCCAGACCTTCCACCAGCAGGCCCCCACCGTTACGGCGGGAGCTAAGTGATAAAGTCGCGGGTGATGATCGGGGCGCGAATGGAAGGCCGACTTCGGGAGTGCTTGGCACGGCAAGCGCCTGTATAACCATGGGTCCGGCGAGATAGGCAGCTCGGCCCGCTCCAACCGCATCACGAAAAGCCTCGGCCATTTGCACCGGCTCCACGGCGCGAGAAACGGCTGTGTTGAGAAGTACGCCATCGAAGCCCCATTCCATGACCTGGCAGGCATGCGATGGAAGACCGATGCCTGCATCGATAATCAGAGGAATGTCGGAGACACGCTGACGCAGCTCGCGCAGTGCTGTGGGATTGCGCGGTCCGCAGCCGGTGCCGATCGGAGCGGCCCACGGCATCAGTACTTGGCAACCGGCATCCATCAGCCGCTTACAGAGCACCCAATCTTCAGTGCAATACGGCAAGACATTGAAACCGTTCTTAACAAGTTGGAGTGCGGCGTCCACTAGCCCGAAGGGATCAGGCTGCAAATTGATGTCGTCTCCGATTACCTCCAACTTGATGAAATTGGTTTCAAACAGCTCGCGTGCCATGTGTGCGGTGTTCACTGCCTCACGTGCGGTACGACAGCCTGCCGTGTTCGGCAGGATCGGCCGCTTTGTATCGCGAAGAAGGTCCCAAAAGGATTGAGCCCCATCGACTCCTCCCGCAATCTGCCTCCGTAGGGAAACGGTGATCAAGGCCGGATCTGCGGCGGCGATGGCATCCGCGAGTTGGCGAGGGGACGGATAGCGTCCGGTTCCGAGCAGAAGACGACTGTCAAAGCTCTGCCCGTATAATGCTAGGCGATCTCCAGATTCGCTTCTTGTCATTTCAACCTCCCGCCGTTGGGTGAACAATATCGATACGGTCTCCCGGAGAAATGCAGCAATCACCGTAATCTTCGCGCGGGATAAACTCCTCGTTCCGAGATACGGCGAATGGTCTTTGGGGATTGAGGGTCAGCAATAAATCGGCCAACGTCTGCAGTTCCGACAGAGCCTGGGCGCGACCGTTCACCAGGATAGTCATGCGCAAGCCTCCTGTATCGCACCCTTATTCATGCCGGGCGACGATGAGCGAAGGCAATCCCATTGAACGCTGAGTTCTCCTTCATTCGGAGAGGTCAGAAAGGCCAGAGCTGCCTCGACTACTGCGGGAGACAATAGAAAACCGTGGCGGTAAAGACCGTTGATACGAAGGTGGCGACGCGATCGGTCATACAGAAACGCCGGGCGGTTGTCAGGTAGAGCCGGGCGCACCTGAGTTGAAAACTCGAGAATGCGTGCCTCGGCCAATGCCGGCAGCAGCGAATACGCGGAAGAGAGCAACTCCAAGACACCGCGCACAGAAGCCGGCGAACGGTCGTCGCTTTCGACGGCAGTTGCTCCAACAACGAGTCTTCCTTCGGCTCGAGGTGCCACATAGACCGGCTGACGCGGGCTGATCAGGCGCAACATGTGTCGCAATTCGATATCAGGAGCAAAGAGGCGAACGATTTCTCCGCGAACGCCTCGCAGCTGCGGCCACTCGCAACGTGCGCCCATGCCCCTGCAGTCTACGATCCTGCCTGCAGGAGGGAGATCCGAATCAGTAACGAATGTCTTCCAATGACATCGGACGCCAGCGTCTTCGAGAGCGAGCCCCAGGACGGTCAGTAAGGAGCGGTTGTCCAACTGCGCTTCATCCGGAAGATAGAACGCCCGAGAAAATGATGGGGCGAGTGCGGGCTCCATCTCGTGAAGCTTAGCTGCATCGATGTATCGGAGCTTAGCCGCCGAATCACGGCGACCGATTGTTTCTTCGACACGGCGCGCTTCGTTGGCCTCCTGTTGAGGCCACACAAGAATGGTGCCCGTGTCGCGATAGAACAAGGTTTGCGGCAGTTCCGCAATCCACTGAGGCCAGAGAACGAGACTACGTCGTCCCATTGCAACGATCTCGGGATCGGCATCGATGGATTCAGATGCCGGACTGATCATCCCGGCTGCAGCCCAACCAGCGGACTCCTCACCTTGGCTGCTGGCTGCGTCGTAGAGAGCAACGCTCAGCCCGGAACGAGCCGCACGCCATGCCAACAGGCGGCCTAACAACCCTCCCCCAACAACGGCAATATCGGGACTGGTCACTGGTATACCTCGGCGCCGTTTTCGACAAACTCGCGCGCTTTTTGCGCGAGACCTTCCCTCTGCTCATCTGCCCCGTACGTCCTGCGAATCTCCTCGGTGATCTTCATCGAGCAGAATTTTGGCCCGCACATGGAACAGAAATGGGCGGTCTTAGCGCCGTCATGTGGAAGGGTCTCATCGTGATATTCCCTTGCGCGATCCGGATCGAGGCTCAGATTGAACTGATCTTCCCAGCGGAACTCGAAACGCGCCTTCGAAAGTGCGTTGTCGCGAAGCTGAGCACCTGGCCATCCTTTGGCGAGATCGGCTGCGTGAGCGGCGATTTTGTAGGTAATGATTCCATCGCGTACGTCGTTCTTATTCGGAAGCCCCAGATGCTCCTTGGGCGTGACGTAGCACAACATGGCGGTTCCATACCAACCAATCTGCGCAGCACCTATGGCGCTGGTGATGTGGTCATAGCCGGGTGCGATATCCGTGACGAGCGGGCCTAGCGTATAAAAGGGTGCTTCGTAACACTGCTGTAGTTCCGCATCAACGTTGACCTTGATGCGCTGCATTGGCACGTGACCGGGGCCTTCGATCATCACCTGAACGTCGTGGTTCCACGCTCGTTTCGTCAGCTCTCCCAGCGTGTGCAGCTCGGCGAACTGTGCATCGTCATTGGCGTCATAGATACTGCCCGGCCGCAGCCCATCGCCCAGGCTAAACGACACATCATAGGCTTTCATGATTTCGCATATCTCGTCGAAGTGCGTGTAAAGGAAATTCTCTTCGTGGTGGGCCAAACACCATTTGGCCATGATCGAGCCGCCACGCGAGACAATTCCTGTAAGCCGTTTGGCAGTGAGTGGAATCCACGCCAACAGCACTCCGGCATGTATCGTGAAGTAATCGACGCCTTGTTCGGCCTGTTCAATGAGCGTATCACGCATCAGATCCCAGGTAAGTTCCTCTGCCCGCCCTCCCACTTTCTCGAGCGCCTGATAGATCGGTACAGTCCCGATCGGCACCGGCGAGTTGCGGACAATCCACTCTCGGGTTTCATGAATGTGCCTTCCTGTGGAGAGATCCATGATCGTATCTGCTCCCCAATGCGTCGCCCAGATCATCTTGTCGACTTCTTCGGCCGGCGATGAAGTTACGGCTGAATTGCCGATATTCGCATTGATCTTTACTTTGAAGTTGCGGCCGATAATCATAGGTTCTAATTCAGGGTGGTTGATATTGGCAGGAATAATGGCCCGTCCCGCGGCCACCTCGGTCCGGACAAACTCTGGAGTCACCTGCTTCGGAAGTTCGCCATCAAATGATTGCCCGCGGTGCTGGTGCAGGAGCGGCGCGTATGCCGGATCCCCATATAAGCGATCGAGCTGCATAGACTCGCGCAGCGCGACGAATTCCATTTCGGGTGTGACAATTCCCTTCCGCGCATAGTGCATTTGAGTGACATTGAGTCCACCAATGGCGCGGCGCGGACTCGACATGGAGGGGAAGCGCAGATGGTAATTGAGCAGATCATTTTGACGCTCACGGCCATACTTAGAACTGAGAGCATCCAGTTCTTGCGTATCTCCTCGCTCCGCGATCCATTTACTACGCACATCAGGCAATCCACACGCGAGGTCAATTGTGGTTTCGGGGTCAGTATACGGACCTGAAGTATCGTAGACGGGCAGAGGAGGGTTCTCCTCCAGCCGATCGCGATGCTGCGTGGACGAAAGCGATACTGCGCGATAGGGCACGCGCAAACCAGGGCGCTCGCCGTCCAGATATTGCTTGCGGGACGCTGGAAAGGTTAAAGGAGTCCGAATCGTTGCGAATGACTTGACTGTGTTAGGCACTTGATCCTCGCGTTTGTGAAACATGTAGTGGCTCGGTGTAAGTCGAGCTGCGCCAATTTTCGTTATGTGTGAATAACCGGATCATCCTCGACTATTTCCGTTGGATCTCCGGCAGAACTGTGGTCGGGGCCATCTGGACGAATGATCCGAAGCCTCGTGACCGGCATTCCCAGCATTCGAAGTCCAGTCGCGGAGCAATCGACCATTACTCCTCCGCGGCCTTCGTCGGGCGATATGAAATAAAAGTGATAGCCGGGTGCGCATACTGCACTCGTGAATCGAGAAGACCAGAACCCTATAACGGTTCCTCTGACATCTTCGAATCTGTTGGTGCTACCGGCGGCGCTGTTGCCGTTAGATTGAACTCCGCCGCGACTGGCAAGCACAGATCGCACAGTGATGTTGCGGAAGCGTCCGTCAACGCGGAAAACATAGAATACGTTGCTTCCCGCCCTGAGGCTCTCGCAGTGGTCCACCAAAGCATCAATGCTCGCGCTCTCAAAATCATTTCTCAGCGTCTCGGCCTCGAAATTGACCATCATTGCGTAAGGAACTGATACATCTTCAGTGATTTGCACTGCTGTTCCGTTCGCCCCAATCCGATACAGATGCCCATCGAGAATCACAACCGGCGCACCCGGTGGAGTCATGCCTATCCCGAGTTCTTGCAGCTGAAGAGTGAATGCAGAGATCGAAATATGCGTCGACTGCCCGCTCTTTCGCAAAGGGTAAGACGCGGCACCCAGCCAACCTACGTCACCGTGCAGATAATCTGCCAGGGCCGCAGCTGCGATCCGGTTGATTGAACCCACGTCAGTTGAGCCCAGACAACGAATCTTGTGGTATGTCGAATCGGAGATTTCAATAGCGATCGATTTCATCGAGATTCACCTGAACCTTTCTTGCGTTGGATCCTGGGTTGACGCCACTTCTCGGAGCTCCATGAATCGTTACTTCTCCTCATCATCAACTTGCAGACAACCGAAGCTTAGGTTCGCCACGTTCGACCGAACCCCATCATCCATATCTCGGTCAGCTTCGGACTTCGGGATCGTTAGCGTTGTCTCACTGGAATGCACGCAATATGCCAATGAAGAGACAGGCTGGGCTTACGTTAGATCCATTGAAGTGACATGGGTTAGGCAGAACCTCAGACCCAAGCAGTTGGTTTCTCGATGCCAGCATCTGCACAAGTGCCAGCTTAGGGCTATCGGCAGAGACCCTAGGCGAATTCTCCGAATATCCAAAACAGCACTACACACTTGCAAGCGACCGAACTGCGTTGCCTTCCAATACGGCCTGAATGTTATCCAGACAGATCATGCCCATCTTGGTCCGAGTCTCTATGGTTGCGCTGCCTAGATGCGGCAGCAGGAACGTATTCTGGAGTTCGAGATATCCTGTGTTCAAGTGGGGCTCTCCGTCGTAAACGTCCAACCCTGCGGCAGCGATATGTCCACTCTTGAGCCCAGCGATCAGATCAGCGTCGACAACCAGGCCGCCCCGCGCTGTGTTGATGAGAATGGCTCCTTTCGGAAGCATCGCTAGCGTCCGAGCATTAATCATGTGTCGCGTCCCTTCGGTCTCGGGCGCATGCAAACTCAGGAATTGGCAGTCCGGCAGCATGTCCTCAAGAGTCGCATGGTAGACAGCGTCACCCACCAGATCTCCGGGTAGCTGAGAAGGATTGACATA
>Ga0206827_1202_pt2 | contig 9336 bp, 9 predicted proteins | sample Alteio_BWOrgCont_77_FD_152852 | JGI IMG/M metagenome (GOLD analysis project Ga0206827, IMG submission 152852) | Enriched cells from forest soil in Barre Woods Harvard Forest LTER site, Petersham, Massachusetts, United States -... | ecosystem: Environmental > Terrestrial > Soil > Temperate forest > O...
TCTCGGCGGGCATCCCGGGGGCGCTGGCTGAAAGATGACGAGATTGACTACAGCGACCTTCCGCCCCAGGTAAACGTGAAGTGGACGCGACCCGGTGCGCTGGTTCCTTCCGAGAACAAACAGCAGATCACACTTCGTCTGGATGCGGATGTCGTGTCGTTTTTCAAGAAGACAGGCAAGCGGTATCAGAGCCGCATCAATGCTGCTCTGCGTGAGTATGTGAATTCTCAGAAGAAGGTTAGTTAAAGGCTCCGTCCGATTTTCTTTGTACTCGCTTCGAAAGCAATGAACAATTCGCAGTTAAGCAGAGGAAATCTATGGCCTTCATACCCGATAATGCTGAATGGTACTTGGCGGAAATAGTTGTCGAGATTGTTGCAGAAGATGATCCGCGCAATGTTATCCAAATCAATCTGGTTCTGATTCACGCGAATAGCCCTGAAGAAGCCTACGCGAAAGCCCTCGAACGCGGCAAAACTGAAGAGTTGACATACGAGAATCCGCAAGGCAAATCAGTGATCATAACTTTCAAAGGCCTGCGTGACCTACAGGTTATCCCTGACAAGCTCGAAGACGGTGCAGAATTGAGCTACAGCGAGCAAATTGCCTTGACGGAGACGCAGATAAACGGCCTCATCACTCCCAAGCACCAACTCGGAGTCTTCGCTCCAATTGAGGAGGAAGATAAACCAAACTACGCTTCCGGAGACGTTATGGCGCAGGTATACGAGCGATTTCCTGAGCTGAAACGATGAGATTCTTTCCGTATCAATTCAGCCATTCATCGCTGAGATTCTTCCTCCCGTTGGTCGTCAGAATGACGATCGGTTTATGGTTGCGATGAGTCTCTGCAAAAAGCAGATCCTGACGCTTTCCCTTCGTTTCACTCAGGGGCAGCGTCAGGATAACAGGGCATGGGGAGTTGCGGATCCTACGCCAGAATCCCCAGCTTCTTCGCGGCATTCTCCAAAGTATCGAGCGCTTGATCGAGCTGATCCTTTGTGTGTTCGCTGGTCATGATGGTGCGGATGCGCGCTTTGCCTTCGGGGACGGTGGGGAAGGCTATGCCGGTTGCCATCACGCCTGCGTCGAAGAGGGCTTTTGAGAAGTCCATCGTCTTTTTGCCGTCACCGATGATGATGGGCGTGATCGGCGTTTCGCTGGCGGGGGTGGTGACGCCGCCGATGTCGAAGCCGATGCGGCCCAGCTCTGCTTTGAAATAGCGCGTGTTGCTCCAGAGGCGCTCGATGCGTTCGGGCTCGTTTTCGAGCAGGTCGAAGGCGGCGATGCAGGTTGCGGCAACCGATGGCGGATGCGAGGTCGAGAAGAGGAATGGGCGCGCGCGATGGTAGAGGTAGTCGATGAGGTCGCGGCTGCCGCAGACGTATCCGCCTAGTGCGCCGATGGCTTTTGACAGCGTGCCTACCTGTATGTCGACGCGTCCGTGGCAGTGGAAGTGATCGATGGATCCGCGACCGTTGCGACCCAGCACGCCCGATGCGTGGGCGTCGTCGACCATCATGATGGCGCCGTACTTATCGGCGAGGTCGCAGAGCTTGTCGACAGGGCCGATGTCGCCGTCCATCGAAAAAACGCCGTCGGTGATGATGAGCTTGCGACCGGGCTCGTTCGCGATTTCCTTGAGCTGCTCTTCGGCGTGGGCGGTGTCTTTGTGGCGGAAGACTTTGATCTTGGCGCGAGAGAGGCGCGCGCCGTCGATGATGCTGGCATGGTTGAGCTCGTCGGAGATGATGAAGTCTTCTTTGCCGAGGATCGATGAGACGGTGCCCGCGTTGGCGGCGAATCCGCTCTGGAAGACGACGCAGGCTTCGACATTCTTGAAGCGCGCGATCTTTTCTTCTAGGTCCATGTGGATCTTCATGGTTCCGGCGATGGTTCTTACGGCTCCGGAGCCGACGCCGTATGTCTTCGTGGCTTCGATGGCGGCTTCGCGCAGCGTGGGGTGGTTGCAGAGGCCGAGATAATTGTTGGAGGCGAGGTTGATGACTTTTTTCCCGTCGTAGGTGCAGACGGGGCCCTGCTCGTCTTCAAGGATGCGCAGCTTGAAGTGGGTACCGCGCTGCTTGAGGTCGTCCAGTACTGCGGTAAGGTGCTTGAGCTGCGGGCGCTGGGAGAGGGTGGTCGACATAATGTTGCCTCGCTTGCCAAAAAAATAGGTAACTAAGCATCCTATCGTGTAGGGGTGTGGGAATACCAAGCCGCCGGGCCTGCCTGCAGAAGGCAGCGCTTTTCTGCGGCGTGGCATCCGAACGAGGGCGATTCAGGAATAGCAAGGAGAACGGTCCAAACATGCAGATACGACAAATTTCACAGATAGCGCTTTTGCTTGCGGTTGCCTTTACGGCAGGTTGCCACAAGAGCTCTCCAAACGCTGAGAATCCGCCGGCAGCAACTCCGGCGTCCACGCAGCCGGCAACGAGCGATCAGGCAGAGAGCGCAGCTACGGCTCCCGCTCCCGCGAGTTCAGGTGCGGCGGCAGCTCCCGCAGCATCGCAGCCGGCTCCTGCTGCAGCACCTGCTGGAGCTACGACTCCAACTCCGGACCAACCGGTAGCGCCGCAGCAGGCGGAGAGTAATCCGGCACCGGTGCCAGCGCCGTTGCCGGAGGTGCCTGCGGGGACGGTCCTCAGCATTCGCATGAGCCAGACGATCAACGTGAAGCATGCGCAGGCAGGCCAGCCTTTCACGGGAACGATCGTGAATCCGATCGTGTTGGATGGGAATACAGTGATCCCGTCCGGTTCGGGGGCGGAAGGCGAGGTGGTGCAGGCGCACAAACGCGGCCACTTCAAAGGATCGTCCTATCTCCAGTTGACGCTTACCGCGTTGAACGTGAATGGGCACCATTACCGCATTGAGACGAGCAGCATTACCCAGACCAAGAAGGGTAAAGGCAAGCGCAGCGCGGCGTTTATCGGCGGCGGCACCGGGCTCGGAATGCTGATTGGCGGCGTGGCCACGGGCGGCGTGGGTCTGCTGATTGGCGGGCTTGCCGGCGCGGGCGCGGGTACGGGAGTGGCGGCGTTTACCGGCAACAAGGACGTTACCATTCCGGCGGAGTCGGTGGTGAGCTTCAAGCTGGCAGCGCCGATTCAATTGCGCTGACGCCTTCGCGACACGAATCGGGGCGCTCTTCGGGGTGCCCCCTTTCTTTTTGTCGCCCGTTTCAACCGGGCCTGTTCATTTCCGGACGCAGTCATCTCAATTCTGGACGGCATACTCTGTTGCTGGCTTCCGATAAAACCTGATAATTATATGAATAAAAAGCACTTAGCTCCAGGAAAAATTTGGCGGAACAGATGCTGAAGTATAGACGTAACTGCATTTTTGTGAGGACCAGATGCCGACGCTTCTTCTCGATTTGAAGTTCGCCTTCCGCCAGCTGCGCAAGTCGCCTGGATTTACCGCCACAGCGGTGCTGATGCTCGCGTTTGGTATTGGCGCGACGACTGCGATTTTTTCGATCGTGGAAGGCGTCCTGCTCCGGTCATTGCCGTTTCCCGATTCTGACCGGCTGGTTGTTCTGGCGGACCGCCTGCAGGGAGCAGATGTTGGCGGCAATGGCGAGGCTGGGGTGACGGTGCCGGACATTCGCGCCTATACGCACGACACGCATTCTTTTGCGAGCCTCGGCGGCTATCAATACGCCGGGTTTGAGCTTTCCGGCAACGGAGATCCCGCGCAGGTGAATGCCACGCGCATGACCGGAGGAGTCTTTCCCGCGCTCGGCGTGGCTCCGCTGCTGGGGCGCGTTTATACCCAGCAGGAAGATGACCAGAGCCAGGCGGTGGTAGTGCTGAGCTACTCCACATGGCAGAGCCGCTTCCATGGCGATGCGAAGATCCTGGGCACCAAAATCCTGCTCGATCGCAAACCCTATCTTGTGATCGGCGTCATGCCGCGCAATTTCGAGTTTCCTCTCACCTCCGGGCATCTGAACCGCGTTGAGCTTTGGGTGCCGATGAGCTTCCGGCCCGATGAGCTGGTCCCCGGAGCCTCTGCCAACTGGAGCTACCAGATGGTGGGCCGTCTGAAATCTGGCGTCACGCCATCCCAGGCACAGAGCGATGCCGAGCGCGTAGCACAGGACATCATGCGCGGCTATCCGTCGTTTATGACGAGCCTGCATATCAGTTCGGTGGTGCGTCCTTTGCAGGAAGAGACGATCGAGCAAGCGCGGCCGCTGGTGCGGACGCTCTTCTTTGCCGTCGCTATCGTGCTGCTGATCGCCTGCGCGAATCTCGCCGGGCTGTTGCTGGTCCGCGCCATTCGCAGACAGCGCGAAGTCGCCGTACGACTGGCGCTGGGAGCACGCGCGGCTGCGCTGCTGCGTCAGGCCATTCTTGAGAGCCTCATCCTCAGCGTCCTGGGCGGCCTGCTTGGCATCGTTCTTGCCGCAGTGGCTCTGAGCGTAGGCAAGAGCCTGTTGCCGGAAAGCCTGCCTCGCATCAGCGAAATCAGCCTGAACTGGGTGGTGGTAAGCTTTGCGCTGCTGCTGGCGGTCGTCACCGGCTTTGTCTGCGGACTCGCTCCCGCATTTGCCGCTCTGCACACCAACGTGAACGAAACATTGAAGGAAGGCGGACGCAGCGGATCGGCCGGCGGCGGCCATGCACGCCTGCGTTCGGCGCTGGTGGTGGCGGAGATCGCAATTGCTCTTATCCTACTTACCGCATCGGGGCTGCTGCTGCGCAGTTTTGACAAGATGCGCTCAGTCGATCTCGGCTTCCAGCCCGAACATACCGCTACCGCCGCATATTCACTGCCGCAGAAGCAATATTCGACTCAGCCAGCCGTGGACACCTTTAACAAGGAATTGTTGCTGCGCCTGCGGCAGGCTCCCGGCGCGCAAGCCGTGGGCCTCACCAGCTTTCTGCCGGCTTCGGGGAACAACAACAATCAGGCCTTCGTTCCCGAGGGCTATGTTCCGAAGAAGGGCGAAAATATGAGCCTGGCTACGAGCGCGATTGTCATGGGCGATTACTTCCGCGCGATGAAGATTCCCCTGCTGCGCGGGCGCTACCTGACCGAAGCGGACAACGCTAACGCGCAGCTTGTCCTGGTGGTGAACCGCAAACTGGCCGAGCACTACTGGCCGAATCAGGATTCGATCGGGAAGCGGCTGCGCATCGGGACACCGGAGATGCAGACTCCCTGGCTGACGATTGTGGGCGAGATCGCAGACGTGAAGCTCGGTTCTCCGGATGAGCCAACCAAAGAGCAGTACTACCTGAGTGTCGATCAGATTGAGAAGGCCTTCGGCACGCTGGCGCAGCCTGCTACCGACCTGAACGGCAACGGCGGCTACATTGTCCTGCGCAGTGCGCTGCCGCCCGAACAGATGGAGAACGTTCTACGCGCAACCGCTCGTTCTATTGATCTGCAACTGGCGCTGACGCAGGTGCAGACCATGCAGCAGAACGTATCGGACACGGAGGCTCCGCGCCGCTTCAACACGGCTATCATTACCGCCTTTGCCGCTGCCGCCGTGCTGCTGGCGGTGCTCGGCATTTATAGCGTCATCGCTTTCTCGGTTGCTTCGCGCGTGCAGGAGATGGCCATCCGCATGGCTCTCGGCTCGCAGCGCTCCGGGATCATCCGGCTGATCCTAATCTCCGGGGCAAGGCTTGCCGCCATTGGTTGCGCAATCGGATTGCTCGGCGCGGCTGCTGCTTCCGGCTTGCTGCGATCCTTTTTGTTCGGAGTCAGCCCCTTTGATCCGGTGGTGCTGACGATGGCCGCAGTAGCCGTGCTTCTGCTGGCCCTGGTTGCTTCGGCGCTTCCGGCAACGAGGGCGGCATCGATTGATCCCATGCAATCGTTGCGCGGAGAATAATCCCGATCCATATCCGGCGGGGGATTTGCTGCGTCTAACCAGTGCGTTCCGGCGTGGGAAGTGGCTACCATTTCCCGTGGCACATCGCCGATTTCGCGCGGCACGGATACAATTGGTTATCAATCAGAAATCCTGTTGGAAAAGAGCAGAGAACCGGACGAATGAGTTTGCAGTCAACGAGCAACATCTGGAAGTGGAATTTCACGCCAACAATCAGGCACGGGTCGTTCTGGGCCGCCGTTCTTGCTCTCTTTCTCGTAGCTTCTCAGGGCTTCAGCCAGACGGTCGGAACGCGGACGGCTCTCTCCGTCACGGCGGAAGCAGCAAAGACTACGCTCGCCGTCACGGTGAAAGATCCCACAGGCGCGGCAGTTTCCGGCGGGACGGTAAGCTTTGTGAGCAATGGGCTGTCGCTCGGTTCGGCGTTTGTGGGAGACGATGGCAGCGCTGCGCTCACGCTCGATAAAATCCCTGCCTCAACAAAGCAGATTACGGCTGTTTATTCGGGAAGCGGGCGCTATGCGGCTTCGACCTCGGCGAGCGCGAATCTGCAGGCCAACAATACGACGGGGCCGCCGGATTTTTCCGTTGCCGCGAATCCTACTTCGATGACCCTGACCCCGGGCGAGTTTGGGACTGTCATCCTTACGGTGACGCCTGAGAACGGCTTCAACCAATCGGTCACGCTTGCCCTGTCCGGATTGCCGACCACTACAGTCAGCTCGCGCTTTACCCCGAGCATCGTTACCCCGACTTCGACAGCAGCTGCCACCAGCACTCTGCAGATTCAGACAACTGCGAGTTCGACTTCTTCCCAAAATGACAGCGGCCCTTTCGGCGGAGGTGCGTCGCATTTGGCGTATGCCATTCTTTTTCCCGGAATGCTGGCGCTGGTGGGAATCGGAGCCCTGCGCAAGCGCGGTGGCAACGGTCTTCGCCTGATGGGTGTGGCCCTGCTGCTCGTGGTCAGCGCATCCGGCCTGACTGCATGCTCGCAGCGGTATAGCTATCTGCATCATCCGCCGACACCGAATACCGGAACCCCGGCTGGCACTTATCCGGTCACGATCACCGCCTATTCCAACAACGGCGGCGAGGTCACGAGCCACACTCTGCAATTGACGGTGACAGTGCAGTAAGCTTAACCGGCGATTGCCGCGGCGAGCTTTTCGATGACGGCGATGTTGGCGACCAAATCCTGCGGCAATGCATGCCGTGCAGCAAGATAGGCGGGAGCGTCCCAGGAAATCCAGACGTTCCCGTTCGTGTCTTCTCCGTTTTTTTGTTCGTAGATGAGCAGTTTCAGCGGCAGATCGATGGCGATGCTCGGGGTCGCGAGCATCAGCGGCGTTCCGCCTTTGGGGTTGCCGAAGATCGCGAGCTTGGTCGGCGGCATCTTCAGTCCGGCCCTTTCTGCCTCGCCGCTGTGATCGACCAGCGTGAAGAGCTTGATGCCTTTTTCCTGAAGAAGATTCTCCAGGCGCTTTACAGTCTCGTCGACCGAATGGCGGCTGGGGATGGTGACAATTCCGTTTGCGTCCGTCATGTTCGCGGCCTCCGCATCGGCCATTGTAGCTCAGGCGTTATGGCTGAGCGCAGCGAGCGTCTTTTCGAGAGTCGCCTCGTCGCCGACATGCAGCGCCTGCTGCGCCCGATCAATCTGGCGCATCAGCCCGAAGAGCACTCTGCCCGGGCCGACTTCGATGAAGTGTGTAGGCTTCTGCTCGATCAATCGACGAATCGATTCGACCCAGCGCACCGCACCGGTAACTTGACGGACGAGCGCATCGTGCAACTTCTCGGCGTCGGTCGTCAGAGCTGCATCTACATTCGTTACTAGTGGCACGCTAGGTGCGGAGAAGCTGAGCTGGCGCAGGTCTTCGGCCAGGCGGTCCTGCGCTGGCTGCATTAGCGCGCAGTGGAAGGGCGCGCTCACCGCCAGCATGATGACCTTCCTGGCGCCAGCTTCCTTCGCCATCGCGCCAGCTTTCTCGACCCCAGCTGCGGCGCCCGAGATCACCGTCTGCTCAGGCGAATTGAGGTTCGCCGCCGAAACGACTGTGCCCGTGTCGGCGGCAGCTTTCGCGCATACGTCGATGACCGCATCCGGAGCAAGGCCGAGGATTGCCGCCATTGCGCCTTGGCCTGCGGACACGGCTTCCTGCATGTAACGGCCACGGTTACGAACTGTCTTCACTGCGTCGGCGAAGGAGAGGACGCCGGCTGCGACGTCTGCTGAATATTCGCCGAGTGAGTGGCCGGCGACGAAGCTGGGCTTCACGCCTTTCTCGGCTAGCACGCGTTCGGCAGCGATGGAGACGGTGAAGATCGCGGGCTGGGTGAACTCGGTGAGTTTGAGCTGCTCTTCCGGGCCATCAAAGCAGAGCTTCGAGAGCGAGAATCCCAGGGCCTCGTCGGCTTCTTCAAATGTTTGTTTTGCGATGGGGAACTTTTCGGAGAGGTCGCGGCCCATGCCGACGGCCTGCGAGCCCTGTCCGGGAAATAGGAATGCTAACTTCGTCTCACTCATGCCTTGGGTATTTCAAATGATTCCGTCATGCGATGCAAGCCGGGCGCATCTACAATCGACGTATCATGAAAATCATCAGCAACCAGATGCGCGGCTGCCGCAAGGGGCCGGAGGCTTATTTCACTGGAACCGTCTGGATCGATGAGGTCATCACCACGCCTGCTCCGGCGCGGGTCAACGCCGCGATGGTTTCCTTCGCGCCGGGAGCGCGGACGGCCTGGCACACGCATCCGGTGGGACAGGCGCTGCATGTCGTCTCTGGAGCAGGGCGCGTGCAGCTCAAGGGCGAGCCGGTGCGGGAGATTTATCCCGGCGACTCGGTCTGGATTGAGCCGGGTGAAGAGCACTGGCATGGCGCGGCTCCGGACCGCACGATGACGCATCTTGCGATTCAGGAATCCGACGACAGCGGAGCGTTTGCCGTCTGGCTGAAGCATGTGACGGATGAGGAGTATTCGGCGGGCTAGGACCTAGTCTCCCCCAGGCTCCGGACGGCAACATTTTTGGGATTGCCCAAGGTATACGAAATCGATGATAATAAAGTACGAAATCGAGGACTACCTTTATGGCAACTCTTTCGGCCCCGCCCAATGTCAACTACCAAAGACTTGGTGACGAGCGCCAGCTCAGATTCGTCCAAGATACCCTTCAGCTGTGTTCCGGCTTCGAGTCGGGAGTGTAATCAGCTTTCCACTCTATTAATGGTTCGGTCTCATGAATGGCATTTTCGAGACCGAGGATTCGCTCCGGAAGCTGATCCATCAGCCACGAGTAAAAAAGCTTCCGCCTCGCGCTTCTTCATATTCCTGAAGTCAGTTCTGTGGGGCGAGTTGAGGATCTGGTATGTCATTCAGTCTCAAATAAAAATGTAGCAGGGAGGACAGCTTGGGTGCCCCATCCTTTGCGATGCAAAGGGTGGGATCCGCGATGTCATTTCGAGCAACGACCC
>Ga0206827_1228_pt1 | contig 9248 bp, 8 predicted proteins | sample Alteio_BWOrgCont_77_FD_152852 | JGI IMG/M metagenome (GOLD analysis project Ga0206827, IMG submission 152852) | Enriched cells from forest soil in Barre Woods Harvard Forest LTER site, Petersham, Massachusetts, United States -... | ecosystem: Environmental > Terrestrial > Soil > Temperate forest > O...
TTCTACCACCGCATTATTAAAAAGGATGGAACAATAGCCCATGTGCGTACACAGGGAAAATATGAGATCAATAGAATTGATAATTCTATAAGCCTTATGGGAACGGTGCAGGATGTAACGGAAATAAAAGAGGCGGAAGAAAAAATAATGCATGCAAATCAAGAGCTGGAAAAGAATGAAAAAAGATTGAATGCAGCACAGGCAATCGCACATGTAGGTGATTGGGAGACGGTCCTTGGTAGCGATAAAGTAACATTGTCTGACGAACATTTCAGGATATTTGGCGTTGAGCCGGGCTCTTTTGAGCCAACCTTTGAACTCATTTCCGGGTATATCCATCCTGACGATTTGGATTTGCTACAAAACGAGATGCAAAAGGCGCTTGAAACATATAGTCCGTTTTCTTTTTTTGACCGTATTATTCAGCCTAATGGAAATATTCGTCATGCATTTGTGACTGGCAGGTTTGAATTTGACGCGTCCAATAAACCCGTAAAAATGTATGGTACCTGCCAGGATATCACCGAACTCATTGAAAAAGAGGATGAGTTAAAACAGGCTGTTGAAGAACTCCGGGAAAGTGAATCAAGATTAAATGCCGCGCAGGCAATTGCACATATAGGTGATTGGGGGTCTGTACTGGGCAGCAATAAAATATCATTGTCTGATGAGCTTTTCCGGATATATGGCTTTGAACCAGGCTCTTTTGAGCCAACCTGGGAACTCATTTCCACGTTTATCCATCCTGATGATTTGGATATGGTACAAAACGTGATAAACAAGGGGTATGAAACATATAGTCCGTTTTCTTTTTATGAACGCGTTATTCAGCCTAATGGAAATATTCGTCACATATTTGCGACAGGCAGATTTGACTTTGACGAGTCCAATAAACCAATAAAAATATATGGAACCTGCCAGGATATCACCGAACTCCATGAAAAAGAGGAAGAGTTAAGCCGGGCTAATGAAGAACTCCGGGAAAGTGAATCAAGATTAATGGCTGCGCAGGAAACTGCTCACCTCGGCGATTGGGAAAGGGATTTACAAACTCAAAAAGCTTCATGGTCAGTTGAACTCTATCGTATTTTTGGAATTGAACCTTTTTCGGTTGAACCTTCTTTTGAAAATTTTATAAATATGGTTCATCCGGATGAAAAAGAAATGATAAAGGCTGATATGCTATGGTTTAGGCAAGAACGCATTGCTTATTCACACACTCATAGAATAGTTCAGCCTAATGGCAGGGTTAGGTTTCTGTTATCTACAGGCAAATTTGAAATAGATGATAACGACAACATAAAAAAGTTTTTTGGTACCTGCCTTGATATTACAGATATTGCAAAAAAAGAGGAGGACCTTAGAAATAGTGAACTTAAATTCCGTGACTTCTTTGAAAATGCCCCCGAAATGCATAATACCATCCTGGGCGATGACAATAATGGATATGAGTACCGGAAAATTTGTCAAGTGCAATAACAATGCACTAAACCTGCTTAAATATACTTTAGAAGAATTGCTCGCCAAGGGCCCTGTAGACTTAAGCCCGATCCTCCAACCAGATGGCAGTGAATCTAATGGAAAAGCTATAGAATACATTATTGAGGCGATGAAAGGGGAAAAGCCCGTTTTTGAATGGACGCTCATTGACGCAGAAGACAGGGAATTTATCTGCGAAATAAGGCTTTCAAAACTTTCAGGTACCAACGACAATACCACAATGGCAAGTTTTGTTGATATAACGGATAGAAAAAACGACGAAAAGATCAGGGAAAAAATAACAATGGAACTGGTACACCGGAATAAAGACCTGGAGCAGTTTATGTACATAGTATCCCACAACCTGCGGGCCCCTGTCGCCAACATTATGGGTATTGCTGACCTGCTGCAAAGCAATTGCCCAATAAATGATGAATCTGCAGAATTGCTTTCCGATCTCACTACTTCTGTAAACCGGCTTGACGATGTAATTATAGACCTTAGTTATATATTACAGGTAAAGCGCGAAGTATCTGAGAAAAAGGAAATTGTTTCTTTTTCCAACACCGTAGAAAATATTAAATCAAGCATTGCCGACCTTATTAAAAATGAAAAGGTTGATGTTTTATATGATTTCTCTGCGATAGATGAAATGTTCACCCTCAAAAGCTATTTGTACAGCGCATTTTTCAACCTTATTTCCAACAGCATTAAATACAGGCGGCCTGATATAAAACCCATCATAGAAATTACCAGCGCGGTATCGGGGAATAAAATAATACTTACTTTTAAAGACAACGGCCTTGGTATAGATCTTGAGAAAAAAAGAGACCTGGTTTTTGGATTGTACAAGCGGTTTCATACCCATGCAGAAGGTAAGGGCATGGGCTTGTATATGACTAAAACGCAAATTGAAATAATGGGTGGAAGTATATCAATTGCCAGTGAAGTGAACAAAGGAACTGAATTCAGGATAGAGTTTGATATAACCGACTAAAAACAAAGCTATGAATAAAGAGATAATCCCTCATTTTATTGCAATTGATGATGACCGAATTGATAATATGATCTGCCTTAAAATGATTTGCAAAGTATTGCCTGGCGCCAACGTCCAAACATTTACCGATCCGGAAAAAGGGCTTGAATATTTATTGTTAGCTTCTTCTCATGTAAGCCAGCCGGGTATTATACTTTTTCTTGACATTAATATGCCTACGTTATCAGGTTGGCAGGTATTGGAAGAAATTAATACTTTTCCGGAAAATGCCAGGAAAAAAATAAAAACCTATATTTTGTCTTCATCCATTAATCCTGAAGACAAAAAGAAAGCTGATAATAACCCTCTTGTGAGAAGCTTTATCCAAAAACCGCTAACCAGAGCGCGTTTAAATGCAATACTCAAGGATAATTAATATCCTGCTTCATATCAGTACCGCATTCAGTCCTGCCACCAGCAAAAACTGTATCACCATGGTACCATCCAGCAATCCTGTGAAATAGTATTCATGGTTGGTTTCTTCGGTTTTGTAAACAATATATAAAGTACTGACGGCTGATATTATCCGCGCCCAAAAATTACCCGTCCTAAAAGGATAATGGATGATGGCTATAATCATAAATACTACCATGCACCCAACGGCAAGTATTTTAGCATTGCGAATCCCGATCATGCCCGGTATAGTGGAAACATTGGAGGCAATATCTGACTTATAGTCGCGTATATCAAAGGGTAATGTTATAATAAATATAAACAGAAACCGCTCAATAAAAAGCAAAACCACCTCTTTGCTGAAAATAGAAAGACCTTCGGCAAGGCAGGGCATTATCACTGTACTTGCAGCCCAAACGTATGCAATAAGAAAAATTTTTAAACCTTTGATACTGCGAAGCGTATGGGTATTTTTTTTTCCGTAAAGAAGTGGAAGGGAGTAGGCAACTGAAATAATACCAAGGTGCGCTATAAAAACCAAAACGGGCCACGCTATATAAAAAACACAAACAGCAAGGTAAATAAATGAAATCCCAGCTGATACAGACATGAGCAATAAATGCCCAGTGATCCAAACCTGCCGTTCCGCCTCTGCCCGCGATATTTCCTTATATGCAACAAGCCTGTCAATATTATAGGTAAACAGTGTAGAGAAAAAGGCAATGGAAGTATAAAACCATGATTGTGGTAACGCCAACAGTATATATGTTTCATAAAGTAACAAAGCGGCACAAACAGCAATAAAATAATTGCCGTAAATAACCAGGTCAGTTATTTTTTTCAGGAACTTCATTACACAAAAGACAACTCGCCATTATTTTCGTTTACCAGCCCAAATGGTTCATCTTTTATGATCAAAGAGCCATCCAGGTCTACATAATCTACCAGGCTGCAAAGGTACATGGCTGAGGATATGCCAAGCGTAGATTCCACCATGCAGCCTATCATAGTTTTCAACCCCCTATTTCTTGCTTCCTTCAAAATTCTTACCCCATTCAGGTAGCCGCCTGCCTTCATCAGTTTCATATTTATACCATGAAATTGCTTTTCGAGCGAATCAAAATCGGGCTTGTCTAATACTGATTCATCAGCCATAAGCGGCAACGGCGAATGTTTTTTCAGGAAAATATATTCATCTTCCATTCCAGCCGGAAGCGGCTGCTCAATAAACTCAACCGGCAGGCCTTCAATATGTTTCATAAACTTCAAACATTCATCCAGTGTTTGAAAAGCCTCATTCGCATCTATCCGCAAAGGCATTCTATAAATATCAGCAACAGTATGTACCAGTTCAGCAGCATTTTCCCTGTTTACCTTCAACTTTAGCATAGGGAAACGTAATAAGTTGTTCTCTTCAATAAAACCTTTTATATCTGCTACTGGCATTATTGGCAATGAAAAAGCCGTTTTGATATGTTTTGCAGGAGACAATCCAAGAAAATAAAATACGTTTATTCCTTTCTTTTTACAATAAAAATGGACATAAGCCGATTCAATGGCGAATCTGAGGGCATTAGGTAAATGGAGGAAATCTAAAAGACGTTCAAGTTCATGAACATCCGCGCAGCTTTCCGGGCCTGATGCTATAAACCTTGCCCATTCATAACGCAAAATTTCAGGCGTTTCATTGTACCGGATATTTGGGGCAGCCTCTCCCATGCCGGAAATACCGTTTTCAGTAGCTGTAACAAAAGAATTGTTTTTTTCAGTAGAGTTGTTTCGGGATATCCTCCACTGGTATTTGAGTGAGAAAATTCTTTCCTCGATTTGCCACGTGATCATCGTGGCAATTTACTACTTTTTGATTTACTCATCAATAGACAAATCAACCGGGAAACCACCCACCATGCACATCTGTGAATGCGATGTATGGAATATCAAGCATATTATCCGAAACATTGTCGTGAACTGACAGATTATCGAATATGGCATTAACAGAATAAGATTCACCATCTTTATCCGTACTTAATGTTATATCTAATGTGCCTGATTCTGCTGCCCAGCTTTGTAGCCGTACTGCTTTTGACCTTGTTGGAAAATCTGAACAAAAATTATTGACAGAGGGCCTGTTATAGCGAGTAACCACCACCCTGATGTCATCTTTATAATCCTTAATATTGTATTTTTTATGGTTGGATGAGAGTTTTAAGTTTTCTTTGTTAAGATAAACGTAAATACTCATGGTAGAATCCTGGTTAAATTTGTACATGCACAGGTTTCCACAACCTGCCCCACTACCGGTAAAATCCACGGTACCTGTAATCTTTTTTGTAGGCAGCTTGTCACACGCAAACAAAACAATGCCTATCAGCAATATAGCCATTTTATCACCTCTCATTTTTTCAATTATTTAATAATCCCCGGGCGCAAATTAACATTTTTTAATAATGTTAACATAATTTAACCTTTTATTAGGAAAAATTTAATATTGGAGGTTCTTGAAACAATAAAAAAAGTAGTTTTTGGCTTTTTACATTTGTTAACTTGATAAAAACCGGAACATGATATATTTTATAGTTTTACCTTCTGCAAGGAACCGTGTTTCGTACGCAGTCTTTATAGACGTGAGATCGTTTAACAAAGGCGATTTATATAAATCATTGGTATACGCCAGCACTTCCACTTCTTTGTTTTCCGGCAGGGTTTCCATGCCATATTCATAAAGGCCGTCATTATCGCTTTTAAAATGCATAATACCATCCTGGGCGAGTACCTGTTTGTATTGCGCTAAAAAACGGGGAGAAATAAGCCTTCGCTTTGCTTTGCTTATTTTCGGGTATGGGTCAGGAAAGGGTATCCATATTTCTGATATCTCGCCAGGAGCAAATGCCTCAGTAAGAAACTCCACCTGCATACGTGCGAAAGCAACATTATTCAATTTTTCAGAGATTGCCGCTTTTGCCCCCGTCCATATACGTGGGCCTTTTATATCAATGCCAATAAAGTTAGAATCCGGAAATTTCCTTGCAAGGTTCAATGTATAAGCTCCTTTTCCACAACCTATTTCAGCCGTGACGGGATTGTTATTGCCAAAGACCTCTTTCCATTTGCCTTTATGTAAAGCAGGATTTTCAAAAACATTTGGCAAAGCCTTTATTTCGGCTATTTTTTCGGTTTACGTCTGCGTCCCAACTATTTTAATTTTGGTCGGCAAAATTACCTTTTAATTAAGTGGAAAAAGACCACCTGCCCTTCCCCATTTTTTATTTTTGAATAAATTTGCCCGGTTTTTGCTTACAAAGAGAAAGAAATAGTATTTTGCGGGGTAATTTGAAAGGTTTATAAGTATCGAAATTTAATAACTGTGATGGAAATTCTAAAAGATAAATTCGCGAAAAAGGCTGAAGAAATGAGGAGCCAGTTTCAGGATTTGAAAAAAAATTATTCCGATGTAAAACTCGGAGAGTATAATATTGGAAGTGTAATAAATGGTATGCGCGGTATGACCGGACTGCTGTATGACACTTCATTGCTTGACCCAGAGGAAGGTATACGCTTCAGGGGCTATTCAATTCCTGAATTAAGGGAAAAGCTCCCGAAGGTGCCGGGCGGCAGCGAACCATTACCCGAAGGTATATTTTACCTGATGCTCATGGACCAGCTGCCTACTGAAGATGATGTAAAAGCAGTGACTGCCGAATGGAGCAAGGCTACCAATATACCTGACCATGTTTTTAAAACACTTGATTCTCTGCCTGTAACTACCCACCCGATGACTCAATTCACTATTGGCATTATGGGTATGCAAACGGAATCAAAATTTGCCAAGGCCTACCATGATGGCGTAAATAAAAACGAACTTTGGAAATATATGTATGATGATGTAATGATACTCATCAGCGCGCTGCCAACCATAGCTGCGTATATTTACAGGCGTACGTATAAAAACGGTGAGCATATAGCCCCAGACCCAACCCTTGACTGGGCCGGCAATTTCGCACACATGCTGGGATTTGAGAATGAGGAGTTTAAAAAGCTCATGCGCCTGCACCTCACTATACATGCCGACCATGAAGGAGGCAATGTTTCAGCGCATACTACTATTCTTGTAGGTTCTGCCCTAAGCGACGCATACCTTTGTTTCGCTGCCGCTATGAATGGGCTTGCAGGCCCGCTGCACGGCCTGGCTAACCAGGAAGTAATACGCTGGATATATCAATTGCAGGACGAACTGGGAGGCGGTGTACCGACTAAAGAACAAATAGAAAAATATATACATAAAACCCTTGACGAAGGCCGGGTAGTGCCGGGCTATGGTCATGCCGTACTCCGCAAAACTGATCCGCGGTTTACCGCTCAGCATGAATTTGCCATGAAATACATGCCCAATGATGAGCTGGTAAAAATAATTTCTCTCCTATATGAAGTTGTGCCAAAAGTGCTTGAAGAAACTGGTAAAGTGAAAAACCCATGGCCAAATGTCGATGCCCATTCAGGTGCATTACTGGTACATTACGGACTAATTGAATATGATTTTTATACTGTGCTTTTTGGCGTTTCCAGGGCGCTTGGGGTACTTTCATCTTTAACACTTCAGCGGGTACTTGGCTTGCCGATAGAAAGGCCAAAATCTGAAACCACACAATCTCTTTTACAGAAAGCTGCTAAAACAGTAGCTGCATAAAGGGGAATTGATATATAATTATAAAAAAGGGGAAAGGTTAAAATCTTTCCCCTTTTTTTGTTTCCTGTATGAAACAATGTTTCTCTTAAAACTTATTCTTCCACATCATGCTTTCGATAGGTTTTACCGAGCGGCCATTGTATTTGGCATTGCGTTTATCTTTATAGGAGGTTTCAATTTCGCCATCTACGTTAAAATATATCATTTGTCCTACGGGCATACCTGCATATATGCGAATTGGCATGACTACAGTAATTTCCAGCGTCCACGTGTTGCAATTTCCTACATCGCCTTTACCCGCAGTGGCGTGGATAAATATACCCAATCTGCCTGCGCTTGATTTACCTTCAAGGAATGGTACATGAGCATGGGTTTCGGTATATTCTTCGGTTACCCCAAGGTATAATGTACCTGGTTGCAGTACAAAACCTTCATCCGGGATTTTCCATTCTTCTATCTTATTATGTTGGCGGGCGTCAAGTTCTCTGTTTGTATAGGCAGCAAGGTATTTGCCAAGATGGACGTCATACGAATTGGTGCCGAGGCATTCGCGGCGGAATGGCTCTATGAGGATAGTGCCTTTTTCTATCTCTTCAAGTATTTTCTTATCAGAAAGGATCATTGTTTGTTTATGATATAATTATTAATTGGTTCGCAAAGATATTGAAAAAGTGGATAGTGATTAGTGGATAGTGATTAGATTTTTAGTAAACCGTGGTTCTTGCACGTAGGGCTAAAGCCGCTACGCTATTGAGCTTTGTCAGATATAGTCATTCAGCCTTCCGCAATCCTCACTCCCCAACCTTCCATACCTTTACTACCTTATCATCTCCGGCGCTGATCAGGTAATTTTCATCAAGCCACAGCAACATATTCACCGAGTGGGTATGCCCTCCCCTATTATAGTCAAGAACTTTAAGCAGTTCCAAAGAATTGCTATTCCATATTTTCACTGTTTTATCCCTGCCCGCGGTGGCAAAGAGGTTTTTATCTGTATTTACAACTATATCATTAATAGTAAACAAATGAGCTGGAATGGTTTTTATTAGTGCATAATTATTTGACGCATCCCAACACTTTAGCTGCGCATCGCGCCCGCCGGAAAGGAGAAATTTACCTTCCTTAATATAAGCCACTGAAAAGACAGAATTTTCATGTCCTGCAAATGAATACGTTTCCTCAAAAGTATTAGTATCGTATATTCTTATCCTGTTATCACTCCATCCGGTAGCAATTTCCCCGGTAGATATTGCTATTTTTCTCGCGTGCTTTTCAGAAGGATGGTCGAATTTTAAAATTGAAAAATCTTCCAAAGAAATAAAATATAAATACCCGTCTGCCAAAGCCGCTACAAGTATTGTAGTATTTATCACCTTTATATCATAAATAGTTGACGGCAAGTCAATACGTGCAATTTCTTTTTGAGTATTCAAATCAAGCGCATATACCCCATGGAGCCTTGTCCCGACAAATAATATCCTTTTTTCTTTTTGATATTGGAGAGAATAAATAGCGGAAGGCAGGCGGGCTACCACTTTCCCAGGCTTGTAGGATAAAGCATCCCACTCAATTACCATCCCATCGCCACCTGCCGAAAAGAAGCGCAACGGCCCATCTGCTTTTTCAAGTGCATAAACCGCATCCCTATGCCCAGTG
>Ga0206827_1229_pt1 | contig 9228 bp, 13 predicted proteins | sample Alteio_BWOrgCont_77_FD_152852 | JGI IMG/M metagenome (GOLD analysis project Ga0206827, IMG submission 152852) | Enriched cells from forest soil in Barre Woods Harvard Forest LTER site, Petersham, Massachusetts, United States -... | ecosystem: Environmental > Terrestrial > Soil > Temperate forest > O...
GAGCTTTTTCGTGGCCCAAGCCATTGGCAGAAAGTATTCCGCAGTCATCGGTTTCGCAAACGACGCTGATGCCAAAAGGGCGGCCACGCTTATCAAGAAGGCAGCCAGAAGTAAATAAGAGTAATCGCTGTCTTCAATCGCCCGATTGCGCGTAAGGACAGTAACCGTCTGGCTCTTCGATTGGTACTTCTGACTCGGCGGCCTTTTGTTTCGGCTCACAGCGGCACCGCCCGAGTAGACTCTCAGTATGATGTTTGCCAAGCGGCTTCGCGAAGGAGTTCGTCGCGGAGAGATCACGTGCAGCGTCCGAATCTGGATGCGTCCTCACGTAACAGTGGGCGCCCGATACCGCATGGGGGAAGGCGAGATCGAGGTGGACTCGATAGAAACGATCGGTTTTCCGGATATTACTCCAGAGTTAGCGCGCGAGTCTGGATTTCTGGGTGTCTTGGACCTGCTCAAGGTAGCCAAGCACGGCAGAGGCGAGAGTATCTATTTAGTACGCTTTCACTATGTGCCGCCGACTCCGCTTAAGGTTCAGCGATCAGAGCTCAGAATTAAATCATGTGCCGTTAGGAAGTAGCAAGCCCACCTTGACAGCAAAAGGGACACCTCAAGAACTCGAGATTTACGTACACTGAGCCGCGCCATCTCGCCGAGACCTTCAGGCACCGGCCAGCAAGTTACCTATAAGCGGACTTTCCAGGAACCAGCGACCGTCTTTCCGTTTGCGGCTGCTATCCTTCCATCGATGCGCATTCTCAAGAGCATGGAAGAAGCGAACGAGTGCACGGCCATCCGCCTCACTGACAAGCGCCAGAGAGCGAAGGTGGGAGACATATTTCGTCTCTCTCCAGCTGTCGGAGTTTTCCTCTGGGGCCGATTGATCAAGAAAGCAAGCTTCTTTGGACTAGGCGTCGAGCTGAATCTCGTATACGTCTACGACGCGATGGGCTTTGACCGCCCTGCACCTGCGGCGCTGGCTCCGACCAATCTCATCCTAGGGCCTTCCGTCGTAAACAACCTCGGTTTCGCGCGAGGGTAGCGCGTCGTCTACAATCCGCGCCGGTTTCAAGAGAGTTCAGCCGGTCAGAGTAGCTATCTGGAGCCCGTTCCGGATTTTGCCAGCGACAGCCCGTTCGGAGGAGCTTATTGGTTCCAACCCCTGGTCGTTTACCGCGACTACAAATAACACCTTCGTATCGACCAAACGTTCCGTGCACTGTTACGTCAACCACTAAGAGGACTAGACTAACTTCGTCTGGGAGGCAGTGCATGCCGTACCGCAGAAGTCTTACCTTTTCCGTGTTGTTCCTGTCCTGTCTGGTCGCTGTCGCAAAAGACAAGAAAAAAGTCCCGCTGCCGATAGACGTTCTTCAGGCGCATACAGCGTGGGTCATCGTCGATCCCGCCGCTGGTGTCGATGTCACAGACCCAAACGCCAATCGCATAGCCCGGGCTGATGTCGAGAACGCCCTGGCCAAGTGGGGAAGGCTCATGCCGGTGACCGATCCTTCGCAGGCCGACCTCATCATCGTCGTCCGCAAAAGCAACGGTAAGCTGGTCCAGCCAACCATCGCCGGGACACCCATCAACGCTCCCCCTCCGGTGATCGCGCAGCGAACCGATGGAGGAATCAGTGCTTCTGGCCGCGCAGGGCCACCACTCGAAGAATCCCAGCCCCATCCGCAAACGGAGGTCGGCAACACGCAGGATATGTTCGTCGTCTATCGCGGCAATCCCGTCTACAACAACAGTGCAAGCAATGCCGACAATCCGCTCGATTCTCCGCCCGTCTGGCGATATATCGCAAAAGACGCGCTCGAATCTCCGAGCGTTCCCGCAGTCGACGCATTCCGCAAGGTCATCGCTCAATCCGAGAAGGCTCTGGCCGGACCATAGGCGCTGTTGCAGGGGGCTCACTCCACCCGCAGCATCGCAACCGGATCGATGCGCAGCGCCCGCAGCACCGCAGGTACAGAGGCAATTACGACGGCGATAAGAATCGTCAGGCAGGGAATCGCCAGCACGCGCACATCCGTAGCTTTCACCTGATATAGCAGCGACTCGATATACCGTACCGAAGCCAGCCCAAGCGCAAGCCCTGCAACCGCGCCGATGGCCACCGCATACGATATCCCCGCAATAATCCGTCGCGTCACATCGCCTACCTGCGCGCCAAGCGCCATGCGAATCCCAATCTCGCGCTCCCGCTGCTGTACGGAATACACCGCCGGTAAGGATTCGTGTCGGATTGTCACTGAGCCGGCCCGATAACCTATGGGACCGTCGCTACGCATCGTGGAATGGAACATTGAGAGGGGAGCCGAATTCGACGCGATTAAGTTGTCGCTGACCGATAAGGACGGGTTCATCGCCAAAGTACACAGCGAAGCTGCCAACAATACGAGCACGGCCAAGGTAGACGATCAGGTGCTAAGCGCACAGATGGACGTGCTTCAATCGGCAGACGTGCTCGTGCTGAATGAAGTGGATTGGGGCATGAAGAGAAGCGACTACCGTGCCGTGGTAAAGGATCTCGCCGATGCACTCAAGATGAACTGGGCCTATGGCGTCGAGTTTGTAGAAGTCGATCCCAAGGTGTTAGGGACCCAATCGTTCGCGAATGTGGAAAATGAAGCCGAGAGAAAGGAGTTGGACGAACTTTTCAGCACCGACAAGCCGCGTCTTCTTGCGCTGCATGGCAATGCCATTCTTTCTCGCTATCCCCTGCGGGATGTGAAGCTCGTTCCCTTCAAGTATCAGGCTTACGATTGGTACAACGGCGAGAAGAAGTATGGCGCCGTCGAGGCTGGCAAACGTAAGGGCGCGAGCCTGGTCTTCGGAGAAGAAATCGTGCGCGAGGTACGCCGCGGAGGCCGAACTAACCTCATCGCTACGATCGATGTGCCGGATCTCCCGGGACGGCAGGTCACCATCGTTGCGGCTCACCTTGAGAACCGCACGACACCGAAAGGCCGAGTCAAGGAGGCGGATGAGCTTCTCGACATGATTCGTCCCATTTCCCATCCCGTGGTGGTCGCCGGAGATATGAATACGACTGGGCAGGATGGCTCGGTTATGAGCATAAAATCGTCAGTACTGAAAAAGGTAAACAATCCTGCGTTTTGGGCCACCCAAGGCATCAAGTACGCGACGGGAGTGGGACTCGTCATGGACGTTGCCAGTTTCGGCTTTAAGACGACGAAATTCCAAGGCGACCCAACTGCGTCGGCAGTTCCTTTACTGGCGGCCAATCCCGAACAGGGATTCTTTAAGGACCTGAAAAAGTATCGTTTTGATGACGGAACCAGGCTTGATCTTCGCGGTGATGCTGAACTCTCGGTGAACGACCGAGAGGGAACACTGGGCAATTCAAACGAACGAGCCAGCAAGGGATTCGTCACGACTTTCGCCTTACCCCGAACCATCGCAGCAGTAGGAAAATTCAGGCTCGACTGGATATTTGTGAAGGGCTATCTGAAGGAGGAGCCCAAAACGGCCGACTCCTACCGCTTTGCGCCAGGCTTTGCACGTACCATGAACGAAGCGAACCAAGCACTGAGCGAGCCTCTGTCAGACCATGCTGCCATCAGTGTGGACCTGCCGATCACACAACCGGCGTTGCTGGGGTTAAAGAAATGAGGCTCGGGCTTAATCGTCGGGCCGCCGCCGGGAGATTTAAGACGATCTTATGCTGCTAGGAATCAACGGCACTGCGAATCTATGAACAATTATGAAGAATCAGTCAGGCTCGAAGAAACTCGAACAGCTAACGTGCTGTGGAAATGTTGGGGGCCCTATCTCAGCGAGCGGCAGTGGGGTACTGTACGAGAGGACTACAGCGAGGATGGTTGTGTTGCGAAGTTTGAGTGAGCAGGCATCGCTGCTTAGATTTCTCTCCCCTACGGCTCCATCTCGCTCTCGATCTCTACTCACTCAAACTTCGCAACAGATCTCCCATTTGAATCTTGTTCTTTTGAAAAGATCATCACCGTGAACACCGTTTACTTCTGGAATTCACTTTTGCAGGGCTTCCGGGAGATCCGCCGTGTACTTGCACCTGAAGGCCGACTGGTGGTCGGCTTCCTTCCCAAAGAATGGATGGACCCGATGGCCCTGCCGGCTGACATTTTCACAAGCCGCACAGTTGAAGATTTGCTATGCGCAGTCGAGGAAGCTGGCTTGCGGAACGTTCGAATTCAAAGGCCAGAGACCACGACATCGTGGGCCACCTTGGTTGCCTCCGGATAAGTCCGAGCAGTCCTCACTTCTTTGCGCCGCAGGAACACAGCGTTCAAGAACTCCGCGAAGCCCTCTCAACAGATCGATCTGGATCATCAGGAACCGTTCGGCTTCATTACGGTGCTGAAAACCTATCACAAGATCGTCGGCGTAACGGACGACACCACGTCGCCCTTCGCAAGTTTCTTGCGCCCGGCCTCAGCCCACAGATCGAAGACGTAATGGAGGTACACGTTGGCGATCAGCGGTGAGACAACTGCTCCCTGCGGCGTTCCCAATTCTCGGTGAGTTCAACAGTGAGATAAGCGACATGTTCGTGGCCAAGAAAGGAGACTCCTTGGTCACATCGACGCGCCGCGCCCTCACAAATCGCAAATCCTCCTATTGAGGATCGGATCGTACCAGCAGTGACCGCCGGGATTCTCATCGCTCGAATCACAGCGGCCGGCAGCGCAGGCAGCGCAGGCGGCCCGTGGTCGTCCGCCGTGCGTCTCACAATAGTCGAGAAGAGCGTCGCAATTTTCGCATCTCGGAATCGCAGGGATGACGGCGCTCGACCACGGAGCGGCCGACCGGCTGCTGCGATGGCGCCCGCGCACTGCGCGTAGCGATTGCTCGGCAGTAAATCCAGGCATATTCATGGTGTTCATTGATATCTCCTTTCAGCTGATTAGGCTTAACGATCATAGAAACGTTTTCGTTTGCTTCTAAGAAATTACCTAGTTTTTAGTCCCTCCCGCTTCCGAGTGAAGCACTAACGAGGCAGTATGGGAATTCTCATACGGCAGGGTGTAACATCGCCTGCTAGTTCAAGATCTCCTCACCACCGTGAATTCCGACACCATTCTTAGCCTCCCCTCCTCATCCAGGTTCTGGACCTAGTCGTTCAAATACACTCTTTCCGTCTGATTGTGTTGTAGCCGGTCTCCTATGGGCGATCGTGATACCCTCTAGAGCCGAGTTCGCCAGTCACGCCAGGAGTCCAACCGTGCTGAACTGTCCGAGCTGCCCCGGGCCGCAACGAAAGAAGCACTGCAGTGGTGTTCCGCCATTGAGAAAGCACCACGAAAAGCATTGGCCTACCGGGTCCCGCACCACGCGGAGTTGTGCCGTGACTCCGGGATCACCTTGGCCGTTTAAAAACCCACCAACATATGTCTGTGTATTTCTTTGGCGGAGCACGATCTCTGCAGAGAATCCAGGTAGTCGCATGTTCACCTCATTCCTTCTTTGATTATCTTTATCGGTTGCAATACCACGACAGCAGTCCACCTCAGGTTCGCCGGTCGTAGTACGACGGCAGTTTTGTCACCAGAAACGGAAACTCGTTGGTCACGTCCACCCGCACAATACTTGTCCACCTCCCTCGGCAAAAGCGGCGGAAGTGTGGGGCATCGGGCGGCTCCGCTCAAGCACCCCTTGCCTTCGTCATCCTTTACCAAAAAACACTCCAGCAGAAACAGGGTCTGCTCGGGTTGCCTGTCGGGAAGCAACCTGGCGGACACCTCCAGAGAGAAATCGAGCGGCCGCTCCTGAGCTTGTTTGGGGAAGACCGATATTCAACTTTTGTCCTCCGAGCGTTTCTCCTGCCGTAAACCCAGGCAACGCCATTTTTACGCACCTCCTTTTGACTTCGGTGTTCACCGGTCGTAGTACGGTGACAGCTTGGTGACCAGGAACGGAAACTCGTCGGTCACGTCCACGCGCGCAAAACATTTGTCCACCACATCGGTGTTGCGGTTGGTGTAGGAAAAGATCACGTCCAGCACATTGCGCACGCCGCTCAGGGGCGACCCCTGGACGTCCACTCCGGAGAGCGAACAATTCTGTCCGAAATACTCGGCTGCCTTGGCGTAGATGGCCTGGTAGCGCACCGCGAGATAATTCAACGCACGATGATCGTCGGTAGCGCCCGCATTGTCCGTCAACTGCATAATGCGGTCAAACAGTTCCTCCGCAGCGGGCGCAAATTCCTTGGCGGATGTCTTCTCCGGTTTGGGAATCGCCTTGATCAGCGCATCGCGGTCGAAAGAGTAGATCTGGTCGAAGACCACGATGGGGACCATCAAGCCGTTGCACTTTTGCGGTGGAGCGATGGGTCCTTTCATTCCGATCACAACGTCCAGATCCATGGGGCTGGGATTGGGGCGGATGGCCTCCACCAATAGTGCGAGGTCTGCGGGGTCCTGCGGCATCAGAATGTAAGTCTCCAACCCTTCAACCGTCATGACAAAGCAGCACTGCCGCACAAGGTAGCGGTTCTCAGGCTTGGATAGCACGGTGTGCAGCGTTTGCCGGTCAGTAAGTCCCGAGGTCTTTTCCCGGCCGGTGGCCTGGGCGAACTCCCTCTCCACCGAAACGCTGGGGAAGCGTGCCTCAATGTTGCCGAGGGCGTAGACCCAGGAAGGTGAGCTTGGTGCTGCGCCGTTGGTCGCGGGCATAGTTCCGCAGGTCGCGCAGGCCTGCGGAGCTATAACGACAGCCGTTGGACGAACGGGCGAGGCGAGTATAGTTGACTGACGCTTCGCCTCAGTGGGAGTGGTTATTACTGGCTCTTGAATTTCAGTCTGAGATTGCTCCATGTAGTCCTCCTTCAATACTGCTGCGGACATTAACGAGAGAAGGTCATCCAGCGGTTCAGCGCCGCCGCCCGTTTCTCGCACCCGCCGCAGGGTTTGATCCCTATGGCATAGGTCGCTTTCTTGATTAGGTCTCCCAGGCCGGTTTCGTCTTCGATCAGAAATCCGGGAAGGCGCACTCGATGAGTCGGGTGTTCGGTCGTCGCAGATGGCGCTGTGCTCTGCCTCTTCACTCGTTTGACTCCACGGTCAATTGATCCTCATTTCTTCATACGCTGCCCACGCGTCCAGCACGGGTGGGGCGATAGTTCTCTGCGGTCGCCTGCTAGCCTGGGTAACGGCTTGCTTAGTCCGGGCGGCGCTAGCCCCAGGAAACTCCGACCAAAGCAGAGCAATTGCGCCAGTCACGAAGGGCGCTGCCACACTGGTCCCGCCAGAAGTCTGGGGATTTCCGTTGGTTCCGAGGCTGGTAATGTTTTCTCCAGGAGCGGCCAGCCCCCATCTGCCGATGGACTTTCCCAGATTCGACTCGGTCGTCGGCCTGCCTTCGAGATCGCAACCAATAACGGCGATCACCCACGGGTGACGCGTGATGGCCGTACTGCCCACCGTTGCCTGGTTTCCAGCCGCGGCGACCACCAGAACTCCATGTTGCGACGCGTAGTCCAATGCCTGTTCCAATTGGCGGTCGCCTCGCGATGACGGTTGAGCGAGGGCGGCGCTGAGGTTGATCACGTTCGCGCCGGCTCCGATGGCATCGGTAATTGCTGATGCGAGCTCTTCGGGAGTTGCGCTTGGCATCTCGCCATTCCCATTCGTGTCTTCTGGAAAAATCGGACGCAAGATCAGGCTGCAGCCGGGGCAGATAGCTGGGGCTGAGGAGTCGCGTCGCGCCACCAAGATTCCCGCTACGAAGGTTCCGTGTGTGCAAGCGGCGCTCTGCTGACGCGAGCAAGCGCCACCAATGCTGCCCATAACTTGCTTGATTCTTGATTGCGAGAGGTCAGGATGATTGAGAGTGATCGGACCATCGATCAACGCCACGGCAAGCTCAGGCCGTCCCTGGCCGCGCGACATTAAGGACGGGAGCCGGACCAACCGCAGAGCGTCCATGGCGAATCCAATCCAATCTGCGAACTAACGCCAAAAAATTGTTCTGCCAGAACCGATCAAGAGTTAATCGGAAAACCCAATAACTCTCACCCCGAATCTTGGATCCCGATCGCTACGACCGTTCTAGTACATGGCTGCAAAGCAAGCCGCTCTCCGTTGCTGTGCGCTTACAAACAAAGGGTTTGCGGTATTGGTAGGGTCCCGATGTGCCTCATATGAGCCAGCCCTAGACCAAATGAGGCACTCGGGTGGGGCACGGCATCTGACAAGAGCGAATTTCGAAGTAATCTACCTAGACGAAGAGTTGGCTTCTCGGACACGCGATTGCCGCCAATTGACGGGCTACAGCTTCTGTCGATGAGCGCATAATCGCCAACGCGCTTACAGACGATGCCACGTGAGCCACATGGCACAACTCGGAAGCAATTCGGTACAACCTTAAATCGAGCAACCAATGATTGCTGGCCTACCTTGAGACCTGAGGGGCCGGTTGTCAGGAAATCGCGGTCATTCACGATATTAAAGATGACGCTGCTTTGGAGACATTAGCCTATGTTTCACCTGTCTGAAGAAATTGAATCATGCTGCCCATTTTGCCTATATCAACAAACTCCTCAGTTCATCGAGGTGATGTATCGATCGGGGCATGGCACCTGGGAGCAGCTAGAGGACTACTGCTCTCGATTGAAGCGGTTTCGTGAGGCAACTCATGAATGCTCCGAATGGGTCAAGCAGCAGTTGTCAAAGCTGGTCGGCATTCCTGATTATCACGTGAACTTAGAACTGGATGCATAAATCAACGAACGGCGACAATCCGCAAATCAACCGAACGAGATCAAATATGGTCAGTTCTCAATTGATGCCAAATTGCCAAGTCTCTCTTTGAGGCGGGTCAATAAGTGCTAAGGCCGCCTGGTATCGTCAACTGAGAATCAAAGTTATCAATAAGCGCCTTCGCGGTAGCCTCGACTCTTTTCACGGATTCTCGTCGCGCAGGAAGAATGCGCCGCCGTCTGGGAAAAACACGCGCGCGGGTTAGCGAGTTCCAATGGTCTTGCCTTCAATCCTAGCTCACCGAAACTAGCCTGCAATAAGCCCTGAACCTTCATTTCAGATATGCTTGGGCCTGTCAAATCGCGCGCCGGCCAGGAACCAGCGGGAAAGACTTGCGACAGCGTGGTCGTTCAGACCAAGGCGTCAGTAAAGACTGCTGACGGAACCGAGGTTCCCAAGGGTTCGAAGCTGATTGGTCTATGTGCTCGGCGCGAAGCCTAGCGGGGCGGGCGAGAAT
>Ga0206827_1230_pt1 | contig 9192 bp, 7 predicted proteins | sample Alteio_BWOrgCont_77_FD_152852 | JGI IMG/M metagenome (GOLD analysis project Ga0206827, IMG submission 152852) | Enriched cells from forest soil in Barre Woods Harvard Forest LTER site, Petersham, Massachusetts, United States -... | ecosystem: Environmental > Terrestrial > Soil > Temperate forest > O...
TGGCACAACTTCCAAATCTCCGCGTGATCTCACGCACCTCAGTCATGCAGTACCAGGGGAACAAGAAGTCATTGCAGCAGATCGGCCGGGAATTGAACGTGGACGCCGTGGTCGAGGGGGCAGTGATGCAGTCGGGGAAGCGAGTGCTGATTACGGCGCAGTTGATAGACGCCCGGACCGACACTCATCTCTGGGCACAAAGATTCGAGCGCGACTTGGACGACGTGCTGATCCTGCAAAGTGAAATGTCGAGCGCCATCGCACATGAAATTCAGGTCAAGCTTACGCCGCAGCAAGAGAGCGACCTTTCGAGCAGGGCCGGAGTAGACCCCGAGGTACAGGACGCCTACTTGAAAGGCCGCTACCATCTCAACAAAGGTGGCGAGCAGGAAATTCGAAAGGCCATTGAATACTTTCAACAGGCGCTCGCCAAGGATCCGAACGACGCACGAAATTACGCCGGCCTGTCGGACTCATACGTGGCGCTCGACGAATACTACGAAGCGCCCTGGGAAACCATGCCCAAGGCTAAAGAGGCAGCGCAGAAGGCAGTCAGCCTAAGCCCGAGACTGGCAGAGGCACATGTTTCGCTCGGTACGATACGTTTCAACTACGATTGGGACTGGATTGGCGCGGAACAGGAGATGAAGCGAGCCATTGAATTGAATCCGAACTCAGCCGACGCTCACATTGTCTATGGAGAGTTCCTGGCTTCAATGGGCCGTGGACCGCAAGCAACAACCGAAATCAAGCGCGCCGAAGCACTCGATCCGCTGTCCCTGGCTGTGCACGTTCAAGCCGGATGGGTGTTTTACGTTATGCGTAACAATGCCGAAGCCATTGCCGAATGGGGAAAAGCCCTTGACTTAGATCCTACTTTCACGGTGTTGCACAGTTCGATGTGGGCTGCGTATCTGCAGCGGCCTGAATTTCGCAAGGTGCTTGTGGATCTGCCCGAAGAAACTGTAGTCAATCAGAGCCCTGTGAATCTGGCTGCGCTTGCTGGTTCCTACGCAGTGACGGGGAGGAAAACAGAAGCCGAGCAGGTCCTGGCAAAACTAAAACGGATTTCCAAGTTCCGCTACGTGTGTCCTTACGAGATGGGTACGGCTGAGGCGATGCTAGGGAACAAAGATGAGGCCATCGGCTGGCTGCAAAAGGCTTATGAGATTCGCTCCATTTGCATGACGGGACTAAAAACGGATCCCCGCCTGGATGTGCTACGCGCCGACCCACGCTTCCAGGAGCTTCTGCGTAGCCTTCGCTTTCCCTTATAGGTCAACGCCCAATAAATGCATCGTCGTCAGTGCAGGCGCTTGCACCTTCCAAAACCTTACCTTAGCCTGGCAATACTTATGGTTGTGCTGTTTGAGTAGCTCCGCATCCGTCCCATATATTCATGTCTTCAAGGTAAGGTCCCCATTTGACGAGTGACGGTCAAACCGGAAGCCGGCTGTCCGTAGATAGCTGGCGTGAACAGGTTCAGCATGACGGTTCCCGGCACAATCAAGTGTCAAAAGAGGCCCGAGGCTGGGCCTTTCTGTGACAACAACTTGCCGCCCTTTTCATCGGACGCCACGTCGATAGCTAGCTGAACCGGACATAATGTTCCGAGCAGCATTCGCTGTCACATTGGCCCCAAACCGGCTTGGGGAGATTGCTCCCGATATGTCGGCCAGCGTCCCCGAATCTCATTGAGGAGGGGCCGGATAATTTGACACTGCGACAGTTGAGATTCTTCCTTGTCGGAAGTCAATGGCCGCAAGATGACTTGTCAGAGCATCAGCACGGGGCGGTATGAGAAACGCGCCCTTGTCTCATAAGTTTCATATCGCATTCTCTAGGGGGTGCGATTCTGATGCCACTCGTGTGGTGTAGCTCCAGTGACCCTCTTGAACGTCCGCGTGAAGTGGCTCTGGTCAGCAAAACCTGTTGCCACAGCCACCATGGAAAGGCTCTCTCCTTTCATCAGCAGTAGCTCCTGCGCTTTGCCGATCCGGGTGTTCAGTTGATAGCGATGTGGGGATACTCCTGTAGACGCCTTGAACATCCTCGCAAATTGCGAGGATGACAGGTCGACCAGACGGGCAAGCTGGAAAACAGAAACGGATAAATCGAGATGCTCGTGGATGAAGTCGAGAACGAGACGGAGTTGTGAGACCGATAGTCCTGAGTTCTCTTTTTGGGGTCGCCCCTGAAAGCAGGCGCTCAGGAGGGCGATCGTGAGTCCTTCTCCGTACAATCCTGTACTCGGGTCAGATGCGTCACATTCGGCAGCAAGGAGTCGCGCGCACTCGACCGCTCTCTTGTCATGAAACATCAGCTCAGGATTTCCTGCTTTGCCCGGGTCCAGATCGGGGCCGAACCAATCTCCCAGAGATTTCCTGTCGAAGCTCAGGCGAAGTTCGCGTACAGACTCCATGTTGTCCGTATAGCCCCAGACCCTTATCTCTGCCGGGACAAAACTGATGTGATTAGGCCGTTGACGTTCCAGGGTCGCGGGACGATGCAGATTTGTGCGGGCCTCACATCTGCCGCCTATCTCCGCGAGCACAACTGTGAGAGTGTCTTGCGGACCCGACAAATCGTGCCAGGCACGGCCTGGGTGGTTGAAGTGCTGCAGGTGACGAACCGCTATGCCCGCGAAGGTTCGACGTCTGCTGTGCGCCGCCTTCATACCGTGCGGAGAACGAAACTCAAATGTGTCCGATCCCTCAGAAACCTGCATCTGTCGTCCTCCCTTTGCGGCTCTCGCCTATAGCGTTTTCATACTATGGTAGCCGTTTCGTACAAGCCTTTCTCTGTTCCTTCTAAGTATTTTGAGAGAAATGCCAGGAGGAAGAATGGCCGGGAAGCTCAAAGGAAAGATCGTTACACTGGCAAAGAGAAACGAGGGGAGAGAAGATGACAGCCGCAGAACTGATGCACCACAACTTCGATAAGATCTTCATCGAGCTTGATCCAGTGAAGCGCGAAGCCATGATGCGCAATGCTTATACAGAGGATTGCGTATGGATACACCCGGGTGGCCGCCTGGTCGGCATTGCGGCGGTCAATGAGGCAGCATCGGAAATTCGTAAGCACATCCCGGAGTACCGCTACACGGTGGTTGGCGATATTCACACGATGCACAATGTCGGTATGTGCCGTTGGGGGAGCGGACTTCCTGGCCAACCGTTCCGCTATACCGGTACGGACGTTCTGGAGGAACGCGACGGCCATGTGGCTGTGTTCTACACCTTCATCGATAGTGGAACTCCGCCGGTCTCGTCGACGGAATAATCCGGGACGCGGGACGCCAGTTCTGCGTAGCTGACGGCCCATGCAAAGGAACAGTATTTGTTCCTTGGGAGTCGGCTTCTCGTCACGAGGTCATCGATGGTCAAGAGCGCGTTTTTCGGTGGTACACAGCCTAGTCAAGCACCGGCAGAAGCAATCGCGATGAAGACAGAACAGTATTGAGCGAACTGGTACCGACCGAGGCATGTCTGAACTCCAGTAGCGCGGGGCTGTCCTTCCTTTGATCATCCGTTGTGAGATGCAAGCGAATCGCGTGGCCAGCTCGAAAACGCCGGGCGTTGGGCACAATTGGGATTCGGTATGTAACGTTCTCGCCGATGGGTATTGCTTCAAAAGTTTGACACGACAGAACGGGGGCGCCGGGCTTGCTGGCGGCCTCATCTACCATCCGCAAGCTGGCCCGCAGATAGCCCGCCGTCACATTCGTTACTTTTCCTTGCTCGTCCAAGTCTTGCAACACCACGATGAAGGCGGTATCAGGAGCGGTGCACGCAGCCTCCAGTTGCAGCTCGATCGGACCAGTCAGATCGAGATCACGCTGCAGCGACGGCGTTGTCCACTCTAAGAACGCAGGCGGATCAGTCTCGCTTGGACGTGGCCGGTTCATTCCGCCACCAAGGTTCATATATGTCCTAGAGCCTTCCTCGCCTTCGTCTTCACTCAGAGAACCATCGACCCGCAGCGCATACGCATGATGCGTCGCCTCAAGGACGGGCCAAGTGTCGCTGGTTCGCCAGCCTTCGGCTTCCGGGATGACGTAGCGAAAGCATGGCCCGTCGAGGATGCCCGTTTCTCTCCCCTTGAGCCACTGGTCGAACCACGCGAGCGCTTCGATGTGAAGGCTCTCCCAAGGCCATGCGAGTCCGTGCTCTCCCATCATGGCAACCCGCAGATGCTTGCTATTGGTCAGGCGTTCGTAGGCTTTAAAGGTATGCGGTAGATGCAGTGGCACATTCTGCCAGTCGCAGCCGATATAAACAGGGATCTCGATCTGATCCAGTAACGGAAGTAGATTGCGATCCTCCCACCAGGCATCTCGAAACGGATGCTCCGCGGCAATAGCGCGCCAGAGGTCATCCCATGGATGCGGATCGTGGTGCAGGTTGAGAAGGGCCTTAAGGCCTGCGATGGCCGCCTCACCATTGGCTGTCTCAAACTTCTTGTGAATGGCCGGCGTGAGCAGCAGGGCGCGCATGGCGTCCAATAGCTTGCTGCGCCAAAGCTCATTCGTGTGACCAGAAGTCATGCCGATCATGTAGAGAAACGGCGTGATAAACCCACTGCTCATCAGTCCGTGATGTGTGCCCGATTCAAAAAGATCGAATGTACCGGCAATCGGCATGATGGCCTTGAGATGCGGCGGTCGTTCCACTGCTGCTTCCATCTGCGTCCCGGCGAAGTAACTGATGCCGATCATGCCGACATTGCCATCCGACCATGGTTGTTGCGCAGCCCACTCGACGAGATCGTGCATGTCGCGGCGTTCCTGGCTGTCGAAAAAACCAAAGGTCCCACCGGAACCGCTCGTGCCCCTGCAATTCGCGATGACGTGCACATAGCCCCGGGGGACGAAGAAATCCGTGGCGCCCGCTTCGATGAAGCCAGCTGGTGCGCCGAGATTTTGAATCTGTCGCGGGTAAGGAGAGGCAGCAACCAGAACAGGGTACTTGCCAGGCGCAGCGGGACGGTGCACATCCGCCAGCAAGGAAACACCATCGCGCATGGGCACGACAACATCATCGTCGTTGGCCATTTCGAAGGCAGGTTGCGACAAATTGCGATAGTTTCGGCCTGTTGTTTGAGGACCGTTGAGCCGACGTTGATCGAGATCGGTTCCAGAAGACTGCATATTCGTCATGGCGACGCTCCACTGTTTGGGAAAGCCATTTCGCTATCAGTCTACCTTCCATATCTCTGAGCTGGCGGATCGGTAACGGGAAGTGTGCGTCCAGCGAAGGCTGGCATGATCAGTGGGAGCAAGTCCCACCGGGGTAAGCGTCCAGGCCCCGTAGCTTGAATAGCAGGAAGGAAGGCAACCGAACATCCTGAAGCCTATTGACGAAGCCATCTAAAAGGATGGTGAGCGAGTCGCCGGGCCGTAACGCAAGTAAACCCATATGGCCTCGAAAGTACTGCAATCCGAAGGCCGAGCCCTCACTTTTCGGGCGAAGGCAGCATGGAGCGTCGCAAGGACTGATGCGGTGAAACACTTCGGCGGGGTTGGTAGGGACAGCACGGTGACAAGGTCATGCTAAGCAACTGGAGAAACCCTCCTCGTCCCGTTGCGAAATCGGCGGAGCAGGGAAGCCGTATAACCGGTGACCCCGGGAAGTCGGTGGAAGGCGAGAGGGATTCGGCCGGGTCTGTAGTAGCGAGGAAGCGGAGTAACGTCCGTGGAGCGAAGAGGCCCTGCTGTTTGTAATGGCTCTAACAAAACGGGAGGCAAGGGTGAGATGACAAAAGCGCCCATCAGTTTGCAGGACCTGAGAAGGAGTCTATATGTCAAGGCGAAGGCAGAACCGTCTTGGCGTTTCTGGGGGCTATACATCCACGTCTGCAAGATGGAGACTTTGCGGGAAGCCTACCAGATGGCAAGAAGTAATGACGGGGCACCGGGTATTGACGGAGTCACGTTTGAAGCCATCGAAGAAGGCGGAGCGGAGAGTTTTCTCGATCAGATTCGGGATGAGTTAGTAACTAACACGTATCGACCCATGCGGGCACGGAAAAAGGAGATACCAAAGGATGGGGGCAAGAAAGTCCGCGTCCTTTCGATCCCTGCAATCCGTGATCGAGTAGTCCAGGGGGCGCTGAAGCTCATCCTGGAGCCGATCCTCGAAGCAGACTTCCAAGAGGGGTCGTATGGATATCGACCGAAGCGGACGGCGCATGAAGCCGTAGCCCGTGTAGCACGAGCGATCGTCGAAGAGAAAACGCGCATCATTGATTTTGACCTAACGGCCTATTTTGATAACGTGCAGCACTCTCTGTTGTTAGAGAAAGTGGCGCGGCGGGTCCATGATGATGCGGTCATGCATTTGCTCAAGATGATTCTCAAAGCGACCGGGAAGAAAGGCGTTCCCCAAGGCGGTGTGATTTCGCCTTTGCTCAGTAACCTCTATCTGAATGAGGTAGACCTGATGCTGGAGAAGGCGGGGCACACCACGCGAAGGGGCAAGTCAACCAACGTTCAGTATGCGCGTTTTGCTGACGATATGGTGATCTTGATCGACGCGGAACGGCGGAGTGACTGGCTGGTGAAGGCGATAGACAAACGGCTACGCGAGGAGTTCGCAAAGCTCCGCGTTGCGATCAACGAGGACAAGAGTCGGATGGTGGATCTGAAAAAGGGAGAGAGCTTTACCTTCCTAGGTTTTGAATATCGGCGTGTACTGAGTCTTCAGCGGAAGTGGCGGCCACATTACGCGCCGAAGCTGAAGAAGCGGACAGCGCTGTTTGAAGAGCTCAGGGAGATCTTCCGAACACACCTCAGCTGGCCCGTCGAAACTGTGATTGCGAAAATCAATCCGATTCTGCGTGGCTGGGTGAACTACTTTCGGGTTGGCCATTCGAGCATTTGTTTTGGAGTGGTCAAACGCTGGGTAGAGGAGAAGGTACGGCGGCATTTGATGCGTGCCCGGGGGCGCAAAGGCTTCGGCTGGACGCGGTGGAGTAGCGAATGGCTATATGACCGGCTGGGACTGTTTAACGATTACCAGCTTCGTCGATGGTCAGGCGCGAAAGTCGCCCCAGCACGATAGGCCACATAACTCTTGGCACTAAGCAAACAGGTGCGCCCAGTGCGGGAAATCCGCACGCTGGGTGCGATGTGGCGGGGGCTGGAGACGGATTCACGGTTTGGCTACTGAGGCACTCCCAGAGGAAACGGGGAGCAATGGCTAGGCTGGACCTTCGGAATACCGCGCCAGTCCTCGACCCGACCGGCTTCTCGTCAGTGATGCGCTTCTAGCTTGAAGTGCGAGTTTCGGGATGGGATCGCTACTTGCACCTTCCGCTAGTTTCGCCACGCTTTCGTGACGAGACTGTTGTTCCTTCTGCATCAGACGACTCGAGTTCGAAGAATCACCTCGTGACATTCGAGGCTGCCGCCCTTATTCAACCCCCAAGGAGAAGAGCATCTACTGGCTCGCCTGCTTCCAGCGCGTCACCGCTCTACGCCTTTTGCGAACGGCTCCTCCTGGGCAGAGCCATCTTCGTTTGTGTGAGCACCGGCTCGAGGTAGCGGAGAACAGCATCGCGCATGGCCTGCTGCAGGCGTGGGCGAGCGCTGGACGGCGCAGTAGTAAGCTCGTCGAGGATTCCGCGGAAAATCATAAGGGCAACCTGCCCGTGGTGGGCCGCTTCGGAGCGCGAGAGCGTGGGTAGCTCGCGGCGGAGGCGGGCCGCGATGAAGTCGACGAAAACCTGCCCAAGGGCCTGCTTATCTTTACGGGCGGCAGCTGAGAGCGGGGCGTCGACCACCAGGGTGTGGAACTCGGGACGCCTCCGGTTGAAACTCATGCAGACGTCGATCAGCTCATGGATGGCTTGTGCGAAGCTCAAGCCGTCTTCGGGGTCGATTGCCTGTTCCGCTTCAGCCATTTCGCGTGCGTACATCGAGGCAAGCGCGCTGGCGACAGCTTCCTTGTTGGGGAAAAACTGGTAGAGGGTGGCCGGAGACACGCCTGCTTCCATGGCGATCGCATTTGTGGTGGTCTCGTGGTAGCCAAGGCGGCCGAAGACCGCGGCTGCGGCACGGAGGAGATCCTGCTGGCGCAGCTCGCCGCGCGCGTTCCGCTTGCGGTTTGGATCGAAGACGGTCACCGGACGATTTTCGCAGAAGGCAACGATGCAAGCAAAAACTTGCATCTTTGTCAGAATATAAGTATCTACTTGTATAGGAGGTGAACAGGCATGTTCACAGTGATGGGAATAACAGGCAATGTGGGCGGAGCGGTGGCAGAGAATCTGCTCGCGGCGGGCAAAACGGTGCGCGGCGTGGTGCGCAATCCGGAGAAGGCGAAAGTCTGGGCCGATCGAGGCGTGGAGCTGGTGCAGTCGGCGTATGACGATGCGGCGGGACTCGCAAAGGCGTTCGCGGGAGCGGAGGGTGTGTTCGCAATGATTCCACCGGACTTTGCGCCGGCTCCCGGGCTGCCGGACCAGAAGCGCACGATCGCGGCGATCCGCGAGGCGCTTGAGCAGGCGAAGCCTGGCAAGGCCGTGTTTCTTTCGTCCATCGGTTCGGAGCAACCGAGTGGGCTCGGGCTGATCACGTCGACGCACCTGATGGAACAGGCGATGCGCACGCTGCCAATTGCTATGGCGTATCTGCGCGCGGGCAGTTTCATGGAGAACTGGCTGGGAGCGTTGGACCACATACGTGCGACAGGGGAGATGCCCTTCTTCTATGCGCCGCTCGAGCGCAAATTTCCACTGGTGGCCACGCGAGACATCGGCCTGGCGGGCGCCAAAGTACTGCAGGAAAGCTGGACGGGCCAGCGCGTGCTCGAGGTGGACGGGCCGGAGGCTGGAACAGATTTGCACGAAACAGCGGCCGCGTTCGGCAGGGCGCTGGGCCGCGAAATGAAGGCCGTGCAATTGCCCGAGGCAGCCTGGCAGAGCGTTCTGGAAGCGATTGGCACGCCGGCCGACCGGACCGGGCTCTACATCGAGATGGTGAAGAGTTTTAACTCAGGCTGGATCCACTTCGGTAACCCGGGAACCGAGAAGTTCCACGGGCCGACGACAATCGAGGCGTTCGCACAAGAGCTGGTCAGGTAAGGAGAACTGGCACAAAGAAACTATCTGCGCTGCTGCGAAGATTAGCTACGAGCCATGAACTTGGCCAGAAAAAGAACTTATAACCGTGCCAGACCTTCGTTAGACCTT